>ERZ1292633.1719-Hain-H41-02um-R1-1719-length-23315-cov-7_pt1 | contig 11578 bp, 2 predicted proteins | sample MGYA00564406_ERZ1292633 | MGnify/ENA primary metagenome ERZ1292633 (study PRJEB36523, sample SAMEA6512639) | groundwater metagenome | collected 2019-01-08 | study: AquaDiva: Metagenomics assemblies of 32 groundwater samples
GGCGCGGGCCGACGAAGCGGCCAGAGCTGCCGCCGACAAGGCGCGGGCCGACGAAGCGGCCAGAGCTGCCGCCGACAAGGCGCGGGCCGACGAAACGGCCAGAGCTGCTGAGAAAGTGGACAAGTCCCAACACGTGCACGCGGCTCCGTATCAAGCCGCCGTCGTCAAAGTCGTTTGGATCGCTGCCGCTGCGCTGTTCCTAGGTAGGCTGATTTGACCCTTTTGGCTCAAGCTTTTTCGACTCAAGATGGCTTTCAAGTGTGGCCAAGTTGCCATTGAGCTGTTGTTGTGTGGTGCCCCGCAGGTTGGTCGTGTTGTGGCAAGAGTGAAAGTGTTCAACGGGGGGGGGTGGGGGTGCTTCTTTTTCTGCATTTTTTTTTGATTTTTGTTTCCTTCCTTCCCCCCTTCCAACGAATCGGTGTGGCGTACCAACAGAATTATCTTTCCTTCCTTTTCTCTCTCTCCGCATTTTCCTCTTCTGCGATTCAGTCATCAATAATCGCACTTCAATCGTAACGTTAACCGCACGGCCCCTCGGAGATACATCTGGCTCGATCCCCCCGGTTGTACCTCGATCCATCAGGTTCCTTTTGCAATCTTCGTCCACCGGTCCGTACGTCGTCGACATCGTGGAGGAGTTTCAACAGGCGGTCGATCGATCAACACTGCACGGGGAAAAAAACACAAACGTGGCTAAAAATAAAATAGAGGATCATTCGAGCTCTCCTTCCGGACATGTTTTATTCACGATCCTTGGCCGTCGTCGCAGCAAGCAGCTTGTTCATGATCGCCTGCTTGGCCGCCACCGCAATGGCCCAAAGCGCAGGAACGCCTGAGGTCATCCCGCTTCAAGTGTACGTGACGAACAACACCGCATCTCCAACTGGCACCACGACGTTCATCGCCGCCAGCGCCAACAACACGATTGTTTCCACCAGCGCTGCGTCCGATGGCATTATCGCCTACTGTGGAATGAACGGCATGTGGCACTGGACGTATCAGCCCGCCGGCGGCTTCTCGAGCCCCGTTTCGATGCTCAAGGCCGATCGTGAGATGGGCATCGCGTGGTTTGTCGCAGGTAACATGTTGGGTGCGCTTAATGCTACCACCGGCGTGGCATTTTGGACCGTCGTGCTTCCTGGAAACAACGCATCGTTTGTTTTCGAACCTGTGGTGATGCACAGCGGCTCGATGACCATGGCGGTGGCGTTCGCGAGCGACATGACTGTCTGGACCGTCGACATTCACACAGGCGCCCATGCCCTCGTCGCCACGCTCAACGAAACGCTCGTTGGACAGCCTGCCTTCGCTAACTCCACGGCGCTCGGCACCGATGTCCTCTTTTTGCCCACCGCATCGTGGCTTCTCGCCTTCAACGTAATGACCAAAATGGTCCTCGGATCGTTGACCATGCCCGCGGCGTCGAATTGGACTGGCGCTCTCGCGCCTGCATTCGTGACGTCGTCATATTATTGGCCGTCGACCTCGGCGTACTACGTGTCGCTCAACGTGACCAATTGGACGTCGGGAGAATCTTCATTGTACTTCATCAATCTCGACAGCTTCAACACGACTCAGCACGTGATGCTCGCGATGAACAGCAGCTCGGCGTCTCCCATTAGCATGCTCCTTCGCGTCGTGAGCGATATGGGCCATAATAATGCGTCGTCGTCGTCGTCGACGATGGTGTATGTCGTGTATCAGGATGCCACGATCGCCACCGTCGCGTTGGAGATGGCGGCGATGAGCCCCATGTGGTTCCCACTCCCCACGTGGCAGTCGCCCATGGCCATGGCGACCTCCGCCACCTGGTTTGAGAGCCACACGTCGCAGATGTTTTGGTCGCACTCAACGCTGATCCTCATCGGCGACAGTATGGGCCGCGTCAACGCTTTCATTGTTTCCGGCAACGGCGGCACCAATCAGTGGATGTCGGCGCAACTGTCATCTCCGTCACTTCCGCAGATTGGAACCTCTGCGGTTCAAGTGGTCCATTCGATCATGCAAGTGCAAGGAACGAACAGCGCCTTCCTCGTGGCGATCGTCGACTCCAAGCTCATCGCCATCGGTTACTCCTTTATGCAGTACCAACCTCAGCTTTCCGTCATTTTGCCCATGTTCTTCGTGCCAAGCGCCGTGGCGTGGAACCCGTATGCTCTCGCGTGGGGCGGCCTCGCCGTCGGGGGACCGTCGGGAAGCGTCACGTTGTTCGACATCGAAATGTCCACTCAGATGGGCAACAATAGTCCCTTTGCCAACGTGAGCGCGCCACTGCTGTTCCCCGTGTTCATGTGCTCGTTCGCTCCGTATGTGCTGACCGTCGATGGAATGCTCACGCGGTCAAACTTTGGCACCGTGCAGAGCTGGGACCTGTCCGCCATCGTCAAGACGGCTGCCCAGGTGGACACGGTCATCTGGTCGACGACGGCGGCTCCCGCGTTCGTCAACTTTGGCTCCGCGATCCTCGTCTTCGTCGACATGCCCGCCGGATTTGTCGTCGTCAACACCATTTCGTACACGGCGAAGTTCGTGGACCTTCTCCCCACCAACGAGGCCACCTCGTGCCCGTCCGGTTGCTGCGGCTTTCATGTCACTGGGAATGCGTCCTTCTCCCCGGCGACTGCCGTCAACAGTGGAGGGCAGGACCGGTTTATCTTCTCCTCGCAAGCCACGGCGTGCGGCTATCTCTACAATCCCCAGGACGAGACGCTTGCCGCCTGGCGGCCGATGTCACAGGGCATGACGACGCCGTTCGTCTCGTCCTTCCCCATTGTGGCTATTTCAAGCTACTCGTTGGTCGCAGCGGACAACCTCGGCAACGTATACGGCATGAGTCTCGGTGGAAGCGTCACGCCGGTTATGACCTATTGGATGTTAGCGGGACCGAACGCAAACGGGGCCGTCCTCGCCATGCCGCCGTTTTTTCTCGCGTCCAGCTATGCCTTGGTGCTCGTGTGGACGGACGCCTCCCTTCAGGTGGTCTCCATGGGAGGGGGCTACATAATGGCAAACGCGACGCTCCGCGGCGCCGTGCCACCTTCCGCCGCGCAACTCGCGGCCATGCCGACCACCATGGGTAGTGTTTGGGCGTCGTATGGCATGCTCTACGTCGCGCTCTTTGGCACGTTGAATGGCTATAACCTCCCGTTCGCCGCCGAAAAGGGCGCAATGGCGATGAGCTGTTCCTGGGTGTTTGCGACGCCGCTGGGTTCGGGCAACAATGTGGCCATCGGCGCGCCGACGACCACGGGAGAAGGGGTGATGCTCTTCTCTCTGGCTGGAACCGGCATGGTTGCCGCCATGTACACGGGCGAAGTGCTGTGGACGCGGCCCTCGTGGTCTGGCTGCGCCTTCGTGCCCGTCTACAGTCTGTTGTCCGCCATCGTTTGCCCTGTCTCGCCCGTCGTCCAAACCGACGCCATGATGTATGTCATTCACGCGACGTCCGGTATGGTGATCGAATCCGCACCCGTCCCTGGTGCTTTCTCGCCGACGTCCGGCATCTTGGCCGCGTATGTCCCCCCTTTCTACTCGGACTCCTTCTTCGTCCTCGCGATCAACGCCTTCCGGATGTTCATGATCGACCACACCCTTTTCGAGCACCAACTCTACTTACCCCTGGTGCCAGTTCAGTCGACCATGATGTTGACCTATCCACAGTGGGCGCCGCCCACGAACGGCTCGAGTCCAGCGCAGACGGCCGCGGCTGCGATTCAGTCGCTCATGGAGAGCTTTCAGGTGGTGACAGCCTCCTTGGGCAGGACGTACTTGAATCTCGGCGCACGCTGCCAGGACGCTGGCGCTTCCATGGAAGCTTCCACACGCGCGTTTATTTCCTCGACCTACAACGCTCAGGCCGCGTTCGGTGCGGACCTCAAGTACGCCTATGTGTCCTACAACATTGGAGGAACGGAGCGCTGGGGCGACTGCGGCTGCGCGTATGACGCGGATGGAACCGTGCACTGCTACTTGGTCGATGAAAACGGCACCGAGAATGTGTTTCCAAAGGCCAACCTGACCACCCCGTACCGCGTGATTCCGAACGCCTCGACCGAAGCCTGGGACTACACGAAGACCATCGCGAGCCTGACGGTGAACGACAAGGATGGCATCTGGCACCCGCCCCAGATCTACACGTCCACCTTCAGCAACACCACCTATCAGCTGGTGACGTTCTCCATTCCGATTGACTTCGACGGCACTGGCAGCTGCATCGCCGCCATCAGCATCGACTTCGTCCTTTCCTCGGTGCAATACATTGTCGAGAAGTACGCCATGCAGGGCGTCGAGCTCGTGGTCTTTGACAACAGCACGAGCCGGAGGGAGGGCGCTGTGACGCAGCCCTTCATCACGTCCAACATTCAGGAATCGTTCGACCAGATTTACTCCGTCACGTGGACGCCTTCCATGCGCATCAATGATATCGCGGCCGTCTTCGCCTGCACGCCGACGCTTTCCAGCTCCGGGTCGCGGATGATCGACCGTGGGTTTGAGTACACGGGCGCGTCGACGGCGAACGGCAACTGGGTGATTTATCAACGGCGCCCGCTCATTTCGTCATCAAACGTCGCAGCGTCCGGTTTGGGCGAAGTCTTCAACGGCTTCGCCGTCGCGACCAAGACGTTGGCCAAGGCGTATCGGTACACGGGGATGACGTGCGAGCAAACGGCCGCCTCGGGGTCGAGCACCAATGGGTTCCTTTCTTCCGTGTCGGCCCTGTTGCAAGCCACGACGGGCAAGGTGGCGCACGCTTACGTGTCGTACGCTCTGCCCTCGACCGGACAGTGGGGCGAATGCGGCTGCTCGGTGATTCCAGGCGCCATGGAGTGGGACAACGAAATTGCATGCTTCTACGCGAACAGCACGGGGTGGTACAACTATTTCCTGGACGGCAACCTGACCATGCCTGATGCTTCCCAGCCACCTACCCACGATGTCGCGTTCTTCGCAGGAGGAGGGTCCGGCTCCGGGTCCGGCGCCAATGGCATGGAGGACTACTCTCAGGAAATCGCGCATCTCACCATGGCGCAGTCGAATGGCTATTGGCACGCGCCCTATTTGTACTATGACGAGGAGTTGATCACCTTCACGGTTCCCATTGAATTTAACGGTCCCAACGGCACTTGCTCGCTCGCCGTCAGCATCGATATCGCCGTGAGTCTGCTTCAGTCCATTCTGCAATCTCAGGTGATGGCGTGGTCCATGAAAGGGTTGATGGACTCACACGCGATGCTGCTGCATATGCCTACCATGTCCTTGATCGCAAGCGACATCTACACCCCGGACAGCGCTGCGTGGGACATGGACCACGGTGGCGCATCGACGATGCCCGGCATCACGAAGCAAATGGTCTTCGATCCCACCAAGGCGCTCAACGGCACCGTCCGCTACATGTTCGCGGCGGCGATGCAGCAACTGCAAGGGGCCGTGATGCCCTTGAAGCGCTCGGTGTCTTTCCGCCGAGGCACTTGGCTCTTCACGGCAACTCAGTTCGGACCCGGGTCCGAGTTTGGTGTCTTGACAATGGTTGACACGATGTACGTGTCGCAAGCCGCTAACAGTTTCCTGATTAGCGACAGCTTTGACATCGCGTCGACGATGCTGGAGTTCCGTCTCGTCCACGTGCTCCCGTTGTTGGCCACCGTCTATGGTGTCAACTATCAGTTCACCAGCGGTGCGGATTGCACGAACATGCCGATGATGGCGTCCCAGACGTTGCCTTTCCTTGTCATGGCGGAGGCGATGACAGAAGCACTGGGCAACTCCGTGGTGTGGACGTACATCTCTCACCAGTTCCCGGGTACCACGCATTGGGGGGACTGCGGCTGCGCCACGCGGAACGGCAACAACAACACCTGCTACTACACCGATCCTTCCGGCACCTTACACTTCTTTGCAGGCAGCAATGTCAGTCGACCAACCATTCCCGCAGCCGCGGACTACTTCTCTGAGTCGGCGCTCTACACGCGAGTCATCATTAACGCGACGTGGGAGAATGCGGGGCTTATGCGACCATTCTACCACCGTCCCGAAAACTTCACGGACTTGATCACTCAGGAACGCGTGTCCGTCGTTGCCCTCACGGTGCCGCTCATGTTTGGCGAAGACGGACACTGCAATTTGGCCGTTTCCTTCGACGTCAACCTGGCGGATTTGCAAGGCTCGATGCAGGACGTCGTCGCCCGATCTCGTAGCGGCAGCGAAATCGTTTTCTATGACATCCGTGACATGAACGCACCAACCTTTGACTTCTCAACGGCGGTTCCGTTCTCACAGTCCATGCTCGCCCCCGCGCTGAACACATCGGTGCCTCGCATCAACCAGATCACCGAAACGGTCCTTTCACAAACAGCGAGCGGCAGCAACGTGTCAGGCGCGTTCGTTTCGTCTGGCCTCTACTACCACGTCACGGCCATCCGAGCTCACAACATTGACACGGGGATGGTCGCGCCGCTTTTCGGCGTCGTGGAGCGAACGCCGTTGGTGCTGACCGCATCCGCAGCGGCCGCGGCACTGGCAATGCAACTTGATCAGCAGCCGCCCTTGGCTGCGTCGCTGGGCCTTACCTATTTGTCGGACGCCGTGACATGCGCCGACATCGCGCAACAAAACCTGACCTCTCTCTTTCTCCAACAAACCATCAGTTTGCAAGAAGCCAGCGGCGGCGTCGTGATTTATGCCTACGTATCCTACCCGATCGGGAACACCTCCGTCTGGGGTGACTGCGGATGCCACTTCGACATGAAGACAATGTCGGTGGTCGACTGCTTCTATGTGGACGGCAACGCAATGGAGCACCGATTCGCCGGCGCCAACTTCGCGCAGGCCCCAATCGTGAGCGCCCCTTTTGAAGGCACGTGGGATTATAGTAAGACGATCGCGGGGCTGAAGCAATCGGACCTGCCGGGCCTCTACCACACGCCGTATATCTGGACCGACGCCGTGTCCAACGTTAGCTACGCCCTTGTCACTCTTTCCGTCCCTCTCACATTTGACACGGCGAGTGGAAATTGCACGTTGGCCGTTTCGCTGGACTTTGTCTTCGACCCCGTTCAGTCGTTGATCCAGCGATACACGCCGGGGGCTTTGGGCAACGGAACCGAGATCGCGCTCTTCGATCTGCGTGCCACGCCCAACGGGGCGTTCATCGTGTCCACGTCGTACAACTTCGAGTCCACGGGGCAGGTGTTCCCAGCGGGCATGACTCCAAGCGCGGCCATCAACAGCATGGTCATGCGTGCCATGATGTTCCTCCCCGACCCGAAGACCTGGGAGATGCTTCTGGGTCCGGCCGAGCAGCAGGCCATGATGATGGCACACCACCACATGAGGTCGCAGAATCCCTTCACTGATTGCTCGTTCAGTTTGGGATACAGCGGACAGCAGTATCTGTACACACTGCGCACGGTCGGAGAGTCGCCGGGATACACGATGCTCAGTCGCACGCCACTCTCTAGCCTTTGGGGCTCCTCAGGAAGCAATTCGACCCTTCCTGAGGCGCCGTCGACCACGGCCAGTTCCACCACGATTGCGGCGGCACTCGACGGTCAGCTAAATACCTACAAGCAAATCGCGACGTCGCTTGGTCAGGTTTACGGTCACGACCCCATTGCCTGCCCTGACTTGTCCGCCGCCATGCTCGCCAACGGCCAGCAACTCGCCCCTTTCATGGAGGCGGTGATGGCCACCCAGGCATCCCACGGTACGGCGATCATGTACGCCTACGCTTCGTATCAGCTGACAGGCGAAAACGCCGGGAAGTGGGGAGACTGTGGCTGCACGCTGAACAACGCGCCAGGGAGTCCCGTCAACTGCTATTTTGTCGATGCCTCATCAACGTTGTACGACTACGCGGGCGTGAACTACTCGACGCCGACGCGCGTGACCCAAAACGGCTCCACCGAAGCATGGGATTACACCCGAACGATCGCTTCAATGACCATCGCAGATATTAATGTCGGCGTATGGCACGAACCGTACACGTACACGGATCCGACGACGAACGTGACGTCGAATCTGGTGACGTTTTCGCTGCCTCTGGACTTCGACGGGCAGGGAGGGTGCACCCTCGCGGTCAGCATTGACTTCACACTTGACTTTGTCCAAACCGTCGTCGCCAAGTATTTACTTCCCGGCGAGGAAGCGCTTGTCGTGGACACGCGCGGCAAGCTCATCGCTGCGAGCAACACCCCGGCGAGCGCGACGATGATGATGCCCATGATGCAAGTTTGGGACGCTTTAACCGCCCCATTCCCTCGGCTCCAGAGCTTCGCGGCGACCGTCTACGCGGCGCTCGGCAACGCCTTCCAATACAACGGCCTGAATGCCACGACGATGCCTGGAGGCGATGAGGAAGGCGGACCTTCGACAATGGCTCCTTCACCAACCAGCCCGTCGACGGCCTCGCAACAACTGACCTACGTGTTCACGAATTCTTGGCTGCAATACCGCGCGACGACGCTCACCACGAAGCCGTGGACGATCATGGAGCGATCACCCGTGACCCAGGTGGCGAAGGGCGCCGGTCAGTTCTACGCCGACACCGTAAAGATGATCTACGACGTCGCGTCCAGCGTGGGCAACACTTACTTGGCCGAGGGCTTGCAATGCCACATGGTTGCAACCGACCCGCAAATGCGCCAAGGGCTCGTGTCTGCCTTCTTTCAGCTCGTCGTCAGTTCCGCTCACCTCAGCCAGTCGCTGTTCAGTTACATTTACATTTCGTATCAGATTCCAGGTACTCAACAGTGGGGCGATTGCGGCTGCTTGACAGCCTTTAACATTTCAACGTTCGCTCAAAGTCCGTCCGCAGCGCTTAGCGACCCCTCCTTGCTGAACATCACCTGTTTTGCGGTGGATATGGGCGGATCTGCTTACTACTTTACGAACGGAAACACCTCGCGGCCAACCGCTGAACCCCTGGCGAACCAGACGACGGAGATGTACGGCTACACTGCGTCCATCATGAACCTGACGCAGGCGGATCAAGCCAGCGGTTATTGGCACGCCGCGTACAACTACGTCGAGCCTTCCGATGGGCGTCAGATGGAGCTGGTCACCTTGTCCATCCCTTTGCAATTCGACGCCATGACCAAGAAGTGCACCATGGCAGTATCGGTGGATCTAAGCACCTTTTGGCTCGCCCTTCCAATGTTCGCACTCTCCGAGGGCATGACTGCGGGGCCTGCTGTCGGCCTCTATGATTACCGCCACGGCACTTTCTTGGCCTCCAGTGACTCTGCCTTCAATGAATTCATCGACATTTTGATGCCGCCGCAAGAAGGCGTGCCACCCCGGTCGTGGATTTACCCGATGGACAACGTTTCGGGCTATCCTGTCGCGTCGCGAATGGGAAGCGCCGCACGTTTCGCGGATGTCTCTGACGGTTCTGAGATTACAGTCTCAGTGGATGGGCGTGCCTACTCGGTGCGAGCGATTGGCAACTCGGGCTTGGTGTTCGTCGCGTCGATTTCCGACTCACCCGTCGCCACTGTTGCCGGAGGAAGCAACGGTGAAGCGGCCAAGTCCCCAGCTTCCGCCGAGGGCAACTTTGCCAACCTCGCGAGCACACTCATCAGTCGGGGCAACAGCGGCAAATCGGTGGCGCAAACGCTAGGCCACGTCTACGTGCAAACGGGCAAGCCTTGTCAAGGGTTGATGCAAGGACCGCCCGCCGCGTCATCGCCGATGTACGCTTCGTTGACGAACTATTTCCAAGTGTCGATCAGCTTGCTGCAATCGTTTGATCTGATGGGCACCTCGGCGGTGTATCAGCTGCAGTCCAACATGTCCCGATGGGGGCAGTGCGGCTGCCGGTTTATGATGGCCGCCACGATGTGCTACTTCATCGGTGAGGACAGCATGATGTACCAATTCGAAGGCGGTAACTTATCCATGCCCATCCCTTCTCCAAATGGCGTGGTAGACGTTGCCGGAAGCCCGTTGGTGCAAGCTTTGTGGAACATGACGCGCCTAGACAGCGCCGATTGGCTCAACCTGACGGCCGGAAATGGCGACGAGGTGGTGTTCGCCCAACCGATTGCTTTCTGGGGTGGGTTCGATGCCAGCGGCAACGTCGGCGTGGGACCTTGCATTCTCGCGGCGTCGATTGAGACCTCGATCGCACAATGGACAGCCGTCATGCAGCAATATCGCCTCCCCAACGCCGAGATCCTCGTTGGTTCGGAATCGCAACTGTGGACCTCGACGAAGCAGCCGCTGCCGTGGAATCAAGCCACTATGGTGTTCCCGCCTTTTAACACGCCGAGCATGCGCATCAACGCCTTCGCGGCCACGATTCAGATGATCATGATGAACACGTCCTCCTCCATGATGATGGGTGGCGGAGGGAACGGAGGAGGAGGCAACGATGGCGGCATGTCGGCCATCCTCGGCGGTTCGCCGATGGCGGTGAATGCCGATGGCATGTATTACCAAATGGCCCATCTCGGCCCGTTGTTGCTCGTCGAACGCGCGCCGCAGTTTTCCCTCTCCACGCGTCCGGCAGCCGTCGCGCTTCACGTGGCCACGCGAGCGGTGCAACAGGTAGCGCAAACCGTTGCCGCTCACTATCAATTCTGGGGTCTGTCCTCGTGCCTCAACCCGACATTCCCTCAAGGAAACAACTTCTTCCTGCATCTCGTTGGCTTGCTGCAGAATCAGTGGTCTGTCAATCCAAGCATCGTGATCGCGTATGCCCTTCCCAGCGGCACCTGGGGCACCTGCGGATGCTCCACGGCAGATGGGACCTCCTTCATGTGTTGGTATGTCAACGCCACCGGAAACGCCAACACGGTGCCACTTCCCGAGACCGTGCCCATGGCTTCCAGCGCCAGCTGGACCTCCCCGATCACCGCCGACGTTCAGTCGTGGTTTGCCGCCATGCAGCCATCATGGGCGGGGATCGCGAAGTGGGGCACGCCGAGCCAGATGGGGGCAGCCGATGTGTGTGTTCCTGTCGCGGTCCCAATGGCTTTTAGCACCAACAAGTCCTGCACCGCGGCGGTGCTGCTCCCGATGGTCAACGTCGCCATGCTCCAGTCTCCACTGAATCCGTTCTCCACATGGTCTTCCAGCGAGACCGTGCTCGTCGCCAGCTGCTCTTGGATGCCGCAAATGCCTTCGGCAGTCATCAGCAGCAGCAACTATGGCACGGCCGCGGCAGGGTGGCTTCCGGTGACGAACGCCGCATTTGCACGTGTGAACGCCATCGCGAACGTGTCCAGGGCCATGCTCGATGGGGTTATCGCATCGTGGTCGGACGTTTCGTTTACCGCAACTGGGGGCCCGTGGATGACCACCGGCCCTACGTCTCTCTTGTATAATGTCGACCCCGTTGTTCCTGGGGCCCTCACGCTTATTACGCAAGCGTCGCCTTCAGGGGTCACGCCCATGTATGCGACTTCTGCGACGACGATGACCAGCAGCGAGAGTGGCTCCGTTTCTGCAACAACGACGGCGGCGGGTACACCCACCGCCGCCGAGAACGTCACGATGACGCCCACGGTCAGCGCCACATCCACCGCCGCCGAGAACGTCACGATGACGCCCACGGTCAGCGCCACGTCCACGGCCGCCG
>ERZ1292633.5387-Hain-H41-02um-R1-5387-length-11578-cov-6_pt1 | contig 11578 bp, 9 predicted proteins | sample MGYA00564406_ERZ1292633 | MGnify/ENA primary metagenome ERZ1292633 (study PRJEB36523, sample SAMEA6512639) | groundwater metagenome | collected 2019-01-08 | study: AquaDiva: Metagenomics assemblies of 32 groundwater samples
AATGCGGCGTCGTCGGCAGCAAGAGCGCAAAGAGTTGGAGGAGCGAATGAAAGCAACGCTTGGGGCGGCGACGGTGGACGCCATTACGAAGCCGGCAGCTGCAGGTCCCCCGCAGGCGGCGACGGCGGCTCTCAGTACCGCAAAGTCCGTATTCGACTCGTTCACGTCGGAGGAAAGTGGACCGGTGTCCACGCTGCCGCCCACTGCCCCGCCACTCGTGCCTGCCAAAGGGCCGCGAGCACCCGCGTCGCCTTCGAGAACGGCCCGACCCGGTGTGGTCGCGGCGGCGCCCGAGCAGCACGTCGCCTCGGAGGATTCGGACGGTGGCGGCGGCGGGGGTCACTATGTCGACGTCCTCCTCGCCGATCGCGGCACTCAGACGATGACGGAGGGGACGACGCAAACCGATCCCGATCCCCATGTTCTCACCTGTGGATCGTGCTACGGCAAGTACTTCGGGCACCCTCCGCCTCGCATCGACGGCTGCGCCTACAGCGGCTTGCTGCTGCAGGGTGCGCCGATTCCTGCCGCGCCGTCATGGGCGGGAGCCCCGACGCAGCAGTGGCCTGCTGGATGCTACGCGCCTTTTGCACAACCCAGCTGGTCGCCGCACGCGGCGTTGTGGAACACTGCGCCGGTGCAGGCCGCCCCCGCGTGGCGACCTCCTAGTGACATGCTGCAATCTTGGCTTACCCGACTTGAAACCCTCAAGCTCTCAGTGGATCAGTCGTTGAGACGGTTCGACGATCAGGTTTGCAAGCCATAAATTAGGCTGCTGATCCTTAGATCTCCCTTTCCACATCCTCAACAACGCAGTTCCGCAGTGAATACGCACCTCCCACTGGGTCCCTGTGTCATGGGAAGTGGCCAATATGTCAGCCGTTTATCGATCAATGACTGCCGCCCAGTTGTGCCCCCTCCCATCCCCGACACAGTCTTTCTCTTTAACTCGTAACTGTTGTCTCGATCGCTCGAGTCATGTCCTCTGCTGCGGAAAGCGGCGTCCAGACCGCCCTCGTTGAGGCACTCGTGAGGAATCGGGCGAAAGTGTCGGAATTAGAGGACGAGTACACGAAGAAAATCGCCGACATCACCGTTCCGTACAAGCAAGCACTGGAGGCGCTCCTCGTCAAGCGTCAACCGACTCTCGATGCTCAACCTGGGTTCTGGGCGAAGGCCATTGCCTCACCCAGCGCGCCGACACGGGCGTTGCTCGACGAAACGGCGGACCTTCGGATCTTGCGCGCAGTGAAGAGCTTTCGCGTGGCCACGTCGTACCAAGAAGGCACGGATCATAGCAAATTGGTGCGCCGAATCACCTTCACGTTAAACTCGAACATTTTCATCGAAAATGCGGAGCTCTTTCGAGAAATTGATGGCGACGGCGCAACCCTGGCGATCGGCGCGGTGAAGTGGAAGGTGCCGGAGCGGGCACGCCAAAACTCGATCTTCGGGAAGCTGTTCGACGCCGCGACAGGTGCCGACACGATTAAGGAGGCCGTTGACGCTTTCGACGAAGTGTTCCAGAATCCGCAACTGTTTATCGACGATGACGAGGCGCCTCGCAGCGGCGGTCCGCAGCAGTAGTTGTTAGGTCGAGGAGGAAGAGGGCGCCCGGAGATTCATTTTTCGAGTGCGGACCGCGGTGTCTCGCATGATTACCCGTCGGATGCGTATTCTCTCTCCTCTCTCGTAATTGTCAATCTGCTACTCGTGTGACATTTGTGGCCTTGGCATTGATTTGGTGTTGTTTCGAACACTAATTTGGCCGAGGGGCGCAGTCATCGGACGTTCTCTTTTCTCCCTTGCTCCATCTCGCTCTCTTTGCGAAGGAGAGAATGTCGCGTGTGCAGTCGTTGGCGCTGAAGTTCTCAGAAATGACGGCGGAACGCGATTTGCCGCCGGCGAGTGTCACCGAGGCGACCGTGACGCCCACTGGCAACGGCTACATCCACGAGATTGTCTCCAAATCGAGCCCCCACCGTCGCTCAGGCTCGACGGAGCGGGTGGCTTCGGTCACGCGCAGACAAGTCGTGACCACTGGAGATGCCGCCCCTCGCACGGGTGTCCTGCTGCACAGTACGGCGGATTTAGCTGCCTCTCTTCAGTCGAGTCAGGCAGCCACGGTCGCCGCCGCACAGCGCCCCCTGTATCAGCCAGCGTCCACGGATACCGCGGCACAGTGGCGGAACGCGGCGTCGCGCCCGTGGGAGGCTGGCGCCTCGCCGCCGCCCGTTCCACCCCCAACGGGCGATGCCTCTCGCTCCCGCGTGGGAGGCGGCGGCGGCGGGCTCAGGTCTACGTCGTCGGGTCGCAGCGTGGACTTTTCCGGCTCGGTGGGCACGACGATGATTGAGCCGGCCCGAGTGTCGCCACTGAAAGTGGACACCATCTACGCCCCCGTCCGCTATGTAACACGGCGTCAGCTGCAGGCGGAGCTCGACTCGAAGCGAACGCTCTATCCGACGAGTGACCTTTCAAGTCGCATTCGCACATCTTCCGTTCCGAAAGTCGACTCGGTTCGCCTCGACGACGTCGCGCGGCGGTCCGCGTCCAATAGCAGCCGCGGTAGCGCCACGCAGCGGCATGGCTCCGCTTCGCGCTCGGCGGTGGCTCCCCTTTCCGAGGCGGAAATTCGGTTTCGAAATCAAGGGCCCGTGGCCGGCTTCATTCCCGCGGAGCGAACTGGGTATGAGCGAGCTGAATCGGTGGGCTCTCGGCGGTCCAGCGTGTCGTCGGCGGGAGGGGGGAGGTCCACGCCGTCCCAAGGGGGCATCCTTCCCTATCGGCGTGAAATTGGGCGGGTCGCGTCGGTGCCGCGTGGCCCGACCAACCTAACACTTGATCAGGTCTCCGACAACCTCTTACAAATGCGAGGCTTGTCGCACGCTTTGCCCGCCCCTGACCACGCAAGGGAGGCGTTCGCCCTCCTCCACCGCGGAACGTACCTCATCAAGTACGGGCGCACTGGAAAGCCGCACGAACGGTTCTTCGCCTTGCGCGTCATGCCTGACGAGTTTCAGCGCCACCACGTGTTTCTACTCTGGGCGCTGCACAGCGACTCGGCGACGATCAGCGGCAGAATTCACCTGAGCCATCTTGTGGGCGTCGCGAGGGGAACGGACGCACGGGGCTACCAGATGCATTTGCGCAGCGCGGCGAGCATTGTGGGTCCGTACGTGGGATCGAAGCCGTCCTTATTGCCCACCACGTATGCATTTTCGCTCGTATTTCAAACCGCGAACGCCAGTCGGAGCGTCGATTTGCTGGCGCTTGATGATCAGACGTTCCGTTGCTGGCTGCTCGTGTGCGACTACTTCGCGCAAATCAATACCACAAGCGGGGCGGGCGATGCGGTGGGCGCCGAGCCGTTGCCCCCCGATAGTCCTCGATCGTCATCGAGTGTGGGTGCGTCGTGAGAGAGCGCATGGCAATAGTTTTTCTTTTGTTTGGCGCGTCCATAGTTTGCATGTTGCCGTTGAAAGCCCTCTGGGTTGAGGCTGTCGCCTCCCGATTTGTCCGTTAGTGGCTTGAACGTTGCTTTGACGTCTCTCAACATCGCCTCACGAGGAAATGGCGGTGCTTTGCGTGAGGCCGTATCCCGCCGGGATGCATCCGTTTACAAATCTTGACGTTGACATCACACAGTAAAAGTGGTCTTCCCCCCCTCGGTGCCCCTTGATACCCAGAGGGGGCGACTTCCTCCTCCTCCCTCGGAGGTCGGTGTGTGACCATCGATGGCGGCAGCGGTGCCCGTGGATGATCCGGCCGCTGCGCTCCTAGGGCCAGACTGGGAGGTGGCGATTCTGCGAGCCCTGAGGAAGGACCTTCACATCGAGACAGCGGACATCGCGGCCGTGTTTCTAGCGGGCAGTCACTTGTGGCGCAACGCCCACAAACATTCAGATGTTGACCTGATCGTGGTGACGCAAAAAGGCCAAGGGCTGAGAAGTGCACCCGCTGTCGCGACGACCCTCAATTCGGCCCTGCCCTGCGGGCTGGACCTGCAGGCTGGACCTGCAGATTTGGACCAACGACGAGATCACACGCCGCTTGACCGATCAGGAACCATCCGCGTGCTTGTGCTTGTGGCAGCCAGTGTCGACGATGTTGTGCCAAGGGCAAACAAAGGCCTTTCAATTGAGATTGCGGGACCGCACTCAAATTGTACCGCTGCAGTTGGCGGATACCACGCGGCAGCGTCTCACAAAGGACATCGCTCGCTGCGACAAACTTGTGTCCCACGCGGAGTTGCAAAAGGCACGGAAGGTAGCGACTCACGCCGCACGATTGATGCGGATGGTGAATGCAGTGTTGCTGGACGCGTGCGACGGTGCGGTGACGACGATGGCGGCTCAGATCACACTCCCGGACGCCGCGTATGCGACCACTACCGAAGACCTCCAACACGCAGACTTATTCCTGGGAGGGGGGGGGGGTTATCTCGGTAGCGACACGAGCCGACGTTCTAGCGGGTGGTGCGTCAACCGCCGCAACTGTGCCATTGATGTTCCTGCCATCAAGCAGGCTTGACGCACCACCCGCACAGGCTTGAAGCACGACGCGATGCTTTCCTCCCCCCGTAGGCGACGATGAGGGCCCTCCATGTCTCGCAGATGGCAGCGGTGCGCACTCTCGTCTCGCGTGATGTGGTGATTCAGGCAGTCGTGACGACTAGTCCCTCCTTCACTCGCCCCTCGCCGCACCCTGCAAGGGTCGAATACTGTATGAGGGAAGGGGGTCTGTTTTCTTCGACCACACGCCCTTTTTTTTGCTGAGGTTGCGTCAGGGCAAATATTGCGTTTCAGCCTCCCGTTGGTTGCGACCTCTACCAATGTCGGCGGCGGCACCCACCGTCGTGCATCGGTACTCCGCCGCCACGGGTGTCCGGGGCACGCTGCTGCGATGGTGGCACGACTGGCAGCTGCGTCTTCACGAGGGAAACGGTATTTCATTGCGCCTCAAACTGCTCGTGACCGTCGCGGTGTGCTATGCAGTCATCCGGGCGGCGAGTCCTGTTGCGCAGCGTGGTTGTCGCGCCTTCGCGAGCTGGCTTTACCGACTTCTATCGGGCAACGAAGAATTTCGCATCGCGTCTGCGAATGGTAGTCGTGTGCCGGAGGGGTGTAGCACCCAAGGTTGTGGCAAAGGGGCCGGTGAGATCGCAGATTTGGTACCGAAGCTGGCAGATGGTGTTGTCGAATGTGGGGAAACCGAAAAACTTCGTCCCGTCGATTGCTGTGAGAAAACCACCCTGGAGCGACCCCTCGAGGAACCCATCAGCGCAACTGATGGCGCGCCCGCCGTCGTCCCGACTACCACTGGGGTGAAAGCTCCCCGTGCTGGGGATGACGATGGCGAGGCGTTCGAGGAAGCGCTGCGGCACTTCACGACGTCGGCGAACCCCACAGCGGGGGCGGCTTCCTCCGACTCCGAAAGGGGGGTTTCAAATCGATCGATCGTATGGCACGCGTCGTCGTGAAAGCATCCTTCCCCTTCCCCCGCGACGGTCGGCGCCGAGGAGGTTTCTAGTCCCTCCCCTCAATGTTGTTCGGCATCTCCGGCACGCGAACTGAATCGTGTCTCGCTCCCTTTATTGCCTCCTCTGGACTCGCGGCATCAGAACGTCCCCTTTTTTTTCCCCCCATCGAAGCGGCTCGCGATGGCGTCACGCGATCATCCAACGTCTCCTGACGTGGAAAGAGGTGGCGACACGAACCAACAAGGCATCTCCGGTCCTAGCGATCCCTTAGCGCCGTCGCGGCACGACCACGTCACCATCGTGTTGCATCAGTCGGACGCCATCGTTTTTGGCGGCTGGGCAGCCAATCGCATCTGGCGGCTCAACTTACCCACCGCGTGTTGGACCGAGATCGTCACCGGCGGCGATGTTCCCGCCGCACGAGTGAACCATGCATCTTGTGTCTACAATGGTCATATGCTGCTCACGGGGGGTGAGCTGCTTGTTCCGCCTAAGCTCGGCTATGGGCCCGCCATGAGCTACCACGAGCTGTCGCTGGATACCTACGAATGGATGGAAGTCGAAACGTTCGGAGGTGTGCCCTCGGCGCGGTCTCACCACACGGTGACCACCGTCGGCGGTGACAGCGTGGTGGTGTTCGGCGGCAAGGCGTACGACGGCCGGCCCCCGACGGCCGCGACGTTGGCGGAGACGAAGCAGCAGGGATTCTACGACCTTCACATTCTTCACGTTCTGTCCCGGACGTGGAAACGCGTGGAGTTGTACGACCCCAACAGCCCGATGCTATGGGGGCACTCGGCCGTGTGTTTCAACGACACGTATTTGCTCTTCTTCGGAGGCTTTGACGTGTCCTCTGGGCTTCAGCTGTCCTTCGCGAGCAACCCGCCCGGTGCGCTTTCATGTGCTGAACCGCCTCCTGTGGCCGTTCTTTCGGATGCCGTGCACATACTGCACCTGCCGTCGATGGGTTGGTCGCGCAGCGGCGGCACAGCCTACGCCAACAGCGCGACGACACCGACAGCTCCCGCTCCCGCTCCCCGAGCCATGCATGTTGGCTTGCTGCACAGGAGCACGATGGTGGTCTTCGGCGGGCTGACCATCGACGCGCATGGCCGCACGCTCAACGCAAACGACTGCTGGACCTGGAGCGTCGAGCGCGGCGTGTGGCAGCGCATGGAGTTTTGTGTGCCGAACTACGCCACGAAACGACTGCTGGCGATGATTTATGACGGGCATCTCGTGGTCGCGAACGACGTGCACAATGTGTTCTACATCAGCATGTCGAGGCCTGGGTCGGGGTGGCAACGAACGCCGTGTTCGATGGCCGCTCGGGTCGACATCGCCTGGCCAGCCTCGGCCGCCGTGTCAAAGACGGAAAAAAGAGCGTGGCGCGATGCACAGGCAAAGCCGCCCGTGCCTACCGCCGGACCGAGGCCGACTGTCCCTTCACGACCTAGCCGACCAGGAAGTCCGGTCTCGAACATGCCCCGTGTTGCCGCTCAACCCCCGACGTCACCGTCCTCCGAAGAGCTGCGCAGGCTGAGGAGCGAGGTGAGCCAGCTGCGGCGGATGATCGATCGGGGCGGCTCGGAAGCTGTCGCCGCGGAGGATCCGCCTTCACACCGTCATCCACCGACGCACGCGCCGATGGAAGCGGCGGCATCTCAGCACCGCGCTGATTCCAACCGCAGCGCAAATGGCACGAAAACCGTTGGCGCCAAGATGGCAAAGTGGCTCGACGTCGCCGCCACCGTTACCACCGCGAAACAGGCCGATGTCGCCGTCAGTGTGATGCCAACGGTCTCTCGTCCCACCACAGAGTCGACGAGCAGTAGCGAGGCCCTGGACGAACCTCTGAGAAACGTGCTCCCCCCGCACCGTGGAGGGGGCAACTCGTCGCCTTCGCCGATTCGCGTCCCCCCCGCCATGCAAACGGTCGTTGAGCTGCAGAATTATCGCGACAATCTGCGAGCGAAGCGGCAGCAGAAAATCGATGAGCTGCAGCGTCGTCTGGTGGTCCTTACCGTCGCTGGCGCTGGGGCAACGTCGCCCGACGCCACGGGTCAGCTGCGACCGGAGTCCCCTGCCGAGGCTCAGGCCGCGCTGCACCAGAGCCAGGCTGTGTCCGCGATGCTGCAGGGGTCCCATCCCAGTGCACCACGTCACCGCTACGTCGACGACCAGAGACCACCACACTATGGGGAAGATGACGGATTTGGAAACGTCGCGGCATCGTCGATCGCTGACGTTGGCGCCCCGCCGATGGACTTGCACTCGGCTCCATCGTTGGTTCGTAGGGCGGACAGTCAGAGCAAGTCCACGACAGCCGCGAACAGCCGCCGCCTGCTGCAGCGTGGTGAAACAGCCAGACCGCATCGTGACGCCACTCAGTCGTCGTCTTCGCTACCTCGTGCAGAAGAGGGTTTTCACATTCGCACCACCCGCCCAGTCGTCGCTGGCTACGCGCAACAAGCCGCACAGCATCGTCATACGGCAGGTGCGGCATTCCCTGTTCGGCGCGCCCCTCCCGTCAGCTCGTCGATGGGCCGACCGCTGGGCGACTACCGACAGGCCGTAGGGGTCGACCGGGCCGCAGACGCAGTCGGTCAGGCCGCCCGATACGGACACTCTCCAGCGGATGTAGTTGGTAGCGCTGTCGACTTCGGGGCGGACGAAAGCGGCCTCGACAGTGGCGCCCTGTCAACGTACTGGGACGAGCTAGAACGTGCGCTGACCGCGCCGGAAACGCCAATTCGTTCCAAAGGACTGCGTCGCGAAAAGTGACGAATCTGCGCGCTTGTAGTTTTTTTTTTTAGATTCGGGCTTTTTCACGGCGGTTTTCGGTTTCGATCCCATGGTGCATTTTGATGGATGTGCACACGAATCGTTGTTTCCGGTCCCGTGACGAATGGAGGTTTGAATCCTAAATTTGCTTCCGGTAGTTTTCATCCCCCCTTGCTGCGTTGCGCACAACGTTGTCGCCGAACTGCAACTATGAGCTGGAATCTCTTCTCGTTCTGCTGCTTCACTTGCGTGCAGCAAGGAAATGTCGGCGTGGTTGAGAAGCTCGGCCAGTTTCAAGCTGTCATCGTCCCCGGCATGACGATCCTCAATCCATTCACGCAGAGTGTCACAGGCGTTGTGTCGCTTCGGACTCGCTCGGTTCCAATCGACGTTCACTCGCTGACGTCAGATAACACGACCGTCACCCTCACCGTGGTCGTGGTGTACCGCGTGGTGGCGGGGCAAGCCTCTGTCGCTTACTACAGCTTGAGCAATCCAGAGAGCCAAATCTCGGCCATTCTGGAAAACATACTGCGAAACGAAGTGACGAAGTACACGCTAGACGCGCTCTTCGTCGCGAAGGAGGCCATCGCGCGGTCGGTCTTCGAAGTGCTCGGCCATCAGCTGAAGGTTTACGGTTACGACGTCGACGACGTCTTGATTTCCGACGTGAGGCCGTGCCCGCAGGTCATTGCGTCATTCAATCGCCAGGTCGCGCAACGATACCTCCGCACTGCGCAAGCGGAACGCGCCGAAATGGAAAAGATGCAGTCTGTCATGATGGCTGAGGCCGACCGCGAGGTCAAGCGCCTCGAGGGCATCGGGATGTCCGCCCAGCGACAGGGCATCACGGCGGGGCTCGACTCGCTCATGCGCCGATTCGAGGGAGGCGAAACGACGTCCGAGATGATGGCGATGATTCTGATGCAGCAGTACTTTGACCTCTTGGCAGGGTCCATCGCGACCGTCAAGCCAAGGTTGCGCTTCCTACCCCCGGTCGAATCTGGAAGGAACGCGTCGTGATTATTTTCCCTGCCAAAATTCACGCCTGTCAATTTGGTCCCGGTTCGTTGTTTCCTTGCTATGCAGTCCCTCGAGGTCGGCTGCCCACGCCGTTGAGTGATCGCCGTGTGATGCGAAGAACGCGCTGCGTGTTCGTTCATCCTACGTGTCCGTCCCCTCTCTCCGGTAGCGCGCTAATACTTTGCCTTTCCTCCCCTCTCCCGCAATGCCGATCGCCGATACGGCGTCGTTGATCATTTACTTCACGCTTGGGATCGCGCTCGGATGGTGGTGGCATCGGCGACGAGCCGGCGTTGGCCGACCGCAGTTGCCGGCGCTGACGACGGGAGGGGAGCCGGCCGCAAACGACGGTACGGCATCGTCGGTGTTAACCAGACACGAAGCCAAACGCGCGAAACGAGCAACTGGCAAGTCAGGTCCTAGGTTGAGACGGTGTCCGAGTGACCTAGAGCTTAAGATGGTACTCGTCGTGCGCAAGGACTTGAAGCTGACCGCCAATGCGGTGGCGATGCTAGCGGCGCAGGCCGCCGTCGAGTCGGTGGATCTCATTCGATCAGCCCCTGCCGCGATAGCACTCCCGCCGCCAGACGGCGACTGGCACGAGTGGCTGCGGTGGTGGAACGAGGAGGGCGTCGCGAAGGTGACGCTTCGGGTAAACGACGGTGCCGAATTTGCCGTACTGGTCGCGGCCGCGATGGCAGATGGATTGCCGCTCGCCGTCGCAACGTCAACTTGCGGTCCGTCTGCAGCAGCTGCCGGGGGTGGCGCGGCGGCGACCGACGCGGTGGTTGCCATTGGGCCCGCGCCCGTTGACCGGATCAACGAACTCACAGGCCACTTGAAGCTTTTGTGAGGCGACGTGAGGAGAGCATGCGATTTCCGTATTCGGGGTGGAAAGGTCCCTTCGGTAGTTCCGTCCGTGTGCTTCCCAACCAACATTCCCTCCCATGCAGGACACACATTTGTGGTTGCGTGGCTCCCCGCCGCGTCGAAAGGATGTCCGTCGACGCAAGGCGGGGCGGCGAGCCACCCGCCGTCATGCAGCGGCTCGCCAAGGGCCTGCTGGGCCGGAGCACGATGCGCTACAATCCCTTTCGCCTGTTTGAGAGCAAGTTAGTCGGCATCCAAGAGGAGTGGCATAGTGACGAGAACGCCGCCGCTTCCGCCGTCAGCGCCGCCAGCGTGGGAAGCACCCCACCCCCTGTCGTCGGAAAAATCCCCATCGTGTATAATCTGACCAAGTACACCTACGTGGCCAGTCGAGGAGTAGCCGAGGCGGATAGCGGCACCACGGCTCCGAGCACGGTCGAAGTGGTGCTGAAGCTGCGACGGCAAGCGTCCGGTGCGTGCCCCACGACACCGCATGACATCACCGTGGCTCTGCGCGACAACGTTGACACAACGGGGAATTTTCACTGGCCCGCCGAGGAGGTTTTGGCACATCTCTTGTTAAATTCGTCGACGCCGCCGATGAACCTGCTGGAACTCGGTGCCGGTACGGGACTGGCGGGGCTGTGCTACGCCGCAAGAAACCCCACCGCTCGCGTGTGTCTCACGGATGGCAACGCCGCCGTCGTGGCTTTGCTTGCCGAGAACATCGCGAGAAACGCGCCCGCGCTGGAGAACTCAAAGGGGGAAGGGGTCGAACAAGGGCACGTTGGCGATGCCGCACGATCCGGAGGAAGGAAGGTTCGTGCGCTTCACTTGCTGTGGCACGATCCCGACGCCGCGATGGACGTGCAAGTCGTCCCCTCGGCGCCCACAGTCGGTGCCGCGGCGGCCGCCTCGAGCGAGGGACGGTCGACCAATTCGCGTCCCATCTCGCTCGATGCTGTCCTGGCGATGACCGACACCGTCGTCGGCGCTGACTGCCTGTTCTTCGATCGGTATCACACGGACTTAGTCGCCTTGCTGCTGCGCTACATCGGCCTGCGGGCCGCGGCCTCTCTCCCGGCTGCCGTGTGGCTCGTCGCCCCTCGCCGGGGAAAGACCTTGGGTTGCTTCGTTGAACAGTTCCAGCGTGCCACGTCGGGTCGAACGGATATTTCTTTGGTCGTCCAAGAGCAATTTGACCCGGTGGTCACCGCGGTGCACGTCCGCGAACTCGAAGGGGCCAGGACAACAGCATCCAGCTACGATGTCGACAAGCACCAACCGTGGCTCGTGCGCATCGTTGCCAGTGTGTGAGCCCGTCGAGCCCCAACCCTCCCACTCTGACTATGGAGCCGCCTAGTTAAGTCGCTGTTTTTCTCTGGTTCGGTCGTGCGCTGCAGCGACTTTTCACATACA
>ERZ1292633.5389-Hain-H41-02um-R1-5389-length-11575-cov-25_pt1 | contig 11575 bp, 12 predicted proteins | sample MGYA00564406_ERZ1292633 | MGnify/ENA primary metagenome ERZ1292633 (study PRJEB36523, sample SAMEA6512639) | groundwater metagenome | collected 2019-01-08 | study: AquaDiva: Metagenomics assemblies of 32 groundwater samples
AGGTGGAAGGATGCAAGAGAAATTTACCAGACCACAGGGGCGGGCGTTAGTCATAGGGTAAGGGAGCTATGGCGTCCAATAGAAACTATTTTGAAACTTGAAAATGTATCAGAGGTTGAAATTCAGAATATCAAAGACGTTTTTCTGGAATCAATGCAAATAACACAAATTGAATTAAATGACCATGAATATGAATTATTTTCCGTATTGCTTGAAATGCTAAAGCAACAAGAAAACAAAAAAGGTGTTTTTACCGTTGGGGAAATTGCCGAAAAATTATCAAAAGAAGAGGGGGTGAAAGAAAAAACCGTTCAGGTATGGGTTGGACGCATGTTACGGCAATTCAGTTTGTATGACTATCCGTGCGGTAGAAAAAACGGTAATAAAAGGCAGTATTTCTTCAGTTACGACCACGTCAAAAACATCTTTGAAAGATATAAAAGTTGTTAAATCAATGGCTTCAATGGCGTGATGGCGTCCTGCCAGTAAAATCAAGGGAATCCAAGACGCCATTAAAAAAAATGTCAATGGCGAAATATGGCGTCTCTATGGATTATATGGCTAACACGCCATTAAACGCCATTGAAGTAAAACGCCAATGGCGTCTTGGAAAGCCTTGTGAAATAAGGCGACACGTCGTAACGCCATACACGCCATTGAAATAACAAAAGATACGATATTTTCTAACATTTTTGGGAGGTAAAAAATGAAGAAGGTGAGAAAAGATACCTGTAAACGCAAACTTATTTTGTCGGAGATGAGTTAATGCCAGAATTGAAAATTGTCGAAAATAACGGATTGTTGACACCGGGGCAGGCAGCGCAATATCTACAGGTGAAACTTAGCACGATCTATAATTGGAGCATGAGAAGGATATTGCCGGTTTGCAAATTGGGTCGTTTGAATAGGTATCGAAAAATTGATTTAGACAATTTTATCAGTAAGAACATGACTGAGGTACAAAGACTGTGAATATGACACCGTCAAAGGCGATCAAACTGGAATGCAAATCGTGCATGGATAGCATGAAAAGTATTAAATGTGATAGTCAGATTTGCAAATTGAACAACAGGACACTATCACACTTGAAACGTATCAAACTACACTGTCTTGATTGCGTGGAAACACGACAAGAGGTTAAGGATTGCACAGGTAAACTACTCTTTGATAATAGGCTTTGCTTTTTGCATTTATACCGTATGGGAACGAATCCTAAACGGAAAGGTATCGGAAACCTAAAACCTAGCCTTAAAGGACTGGAAATTTACAAAAAAACAAAGAACTCACGATAGGGTTTTGGCGTCTGGAAATTGATTCGAGCGTATAAAACGAGGTTTTATACATAGAGGGTAAATAATGCTGGTAAAGTCTCCTGTTAATCGCATCGGTGGAAAATACTACTTATCTGGCTGGCTATCTGAGATGATTCCAAGTCACGTTTTGTATTGTGAACCCTTTTGCGGTGCTGGACATCTCTTATTCTCAAAACCTGTGTCAAAGGTAGAAGTTATAAACGATATTGATAATCACTTGATAAATTTCTTTGCTGTTATAAAAGATTCTGAGAAAAGACAAAGACTCGTTGAAGCACTTGACTATATGCCATATTCACGAAGCATTTGGCAAGACATAAGAGGACAATGGAAGGAAGGAAATTTACCAGATAATGAAATTGAGCGGGCTTCATGGTGGTTTTATCTTAACAAAACATGCTTTTCAGGAGACCAGAAGAGGGGCGGGTTTGCTGTACCTTCCACTACTGGACGTAATCCTGTCTATAGCTTCAGGAATACTGTTGATAGCATGAATACCATAGCAGAACGGCTAAAGAATGTTTGTATTGAGAATCTTGATTATAAAGAATGCATCCAAAGATATGATTCAGAAGACACCCTGATCTATGCTGACCCACCATATCTTGACACCGAACACTATTACGATAGAGGAAATTTCTCATTACAAGACCATTACAGGCTGTCGGAACTGCTACACAAGGTAAAAGGCAAGGTCATGATTACACATTATTCTAACGAGCTATACGACAAGTTATACAAAGACTTGCAAAGATATGAGCATTCAAGCTTTAAAGGATCGTATAAATCCAAAGGTGAGGAAAAGCCGAAAACGATTGAATGTCTTTGGACAAGCTTTGAAGTTAAACAGAAATCCTTATTTTCAGGAATGACCAAAAATGAGATTGTTTCCACAGTGGTATGATTTTCTTACATGGCTGGTATGTTTTGAATGCGTAAGGGCGGTATGCTGGGTGCTGTGGACAGGGGTTAATTTCCCATAGATGCCAGTTTTGCTTCCAGAGATGCAAGACGTTCCCTTATTTGAATGGCGGTATCTATCTTATCATCAAGGGAGTCTATTTTGGAATCAAGTCTTTTGATTTCCGTTGTTAAAACTGTTTTTAGGGAACTGATTTCAGAGGTCATTTCCGCTCTCAATGAGTCAACCCTACTATCCAAGCGTCTAATTTCAACCTGGATTGATTTTAACTCAGGAGCTACAACGTCCTGTAATGCCTGTTTGACTTGTTCATATACACTCATACTTTACAAATAATATCAAATTTATAAAGATACGTCAAAAGAAAAAAGAATAGGCAAAAATAGGGGTAATTTTATTTTGAAGGTTGTTTTGGGCGCTTCTGTGTGTAACGTGTCCAGAAAATACCAAATAAACCTATGTATGATAGATAGAATAATGAAAATTATTACCAGATTATCCATTACTTTGCTGTACTTTCTCGTTGTTTTTAGTCATACGCTTACAGGATAATATCAATTTCATCAAAACACGTCAATATAAAATGGAAATGGTAAAAACAAGGGAAGGTTTTGAAATACAGAATGGAGGATTTGAAATATGAACCCATTATTACCCGATGAAATCATCTCTGATGGGATTGACAGAAGTAGACGAGTAAAGAATATCCCTATTGAAACCATTCTTACATTGAGGGATAAAGGACTTATACGCAACAAATTTGACAACATGGTTGACAGGCGGAAGAAAAACATAAAGCTGGGAGATATTCTCAGGCTTAGTAAAAGAGATTTGTCGTATCGTGAAATCGGGCTAATTCTTGGATGTACAAAACAGTCAATCGGAAAGCGGATTCGAGACTGGGATCGCAGTAAACTAAAGTAAAACAAACAATGGACGCTTGACACTAAAAAGGACAAACAGGCATTCTTTTGCCAGGAAAAGATAAAAATACCCACTAACACATAAAAACACTTGACAATGTTTTAAAGGTACGGTAGTACGTACGAAAATACTGGTGTTGACGGACATCATAAAATATATGCCTGGTAACAGGCAGCGAAGGCAACGGCATCTTGTACCGTCATACAGGGTGTCAGTTGCCTTTTTTTGTATCAGGAAAGGACGGTGAATAATGGCGGTAAGATACCGTAAATATTTTCAGCAATGCAAGGGTAAGCGAGCCGAAGGCGATAAATACGGCAAGGTTATTGTGAAGGGCGTTGAATGCGACGGCAAGCGGTCAAGGGTTTGTCCTGAGAATGTGCCAAGTCCATGTGGACGGTGGTTGCTGGAATTCTTTGACGACCATAAGCAATGGGTTTCCCTTAGCTTTAAGGACGTGAGAAGTGAACGGGATGCAGAGAAACGTTTAGCAATGTTCATTTCAGACAGGGAGCGGGGCAAGCTGAATCTACCAAAGAAAAGGGCTATCCCGACATTATCGGCATACGGTCAAATATACCTGGACTTCTGCAAGAACGACAAAGAGAACACCTATTTGTTAAAGCTACGCATGGTCACTACTTTGACACGTTATCTTGGGGAATATCCAATTGATAAGATAACACCGTTCATCATTGAGAAATACAGGCTTGAACGTAAAGAAAAGGATAAGGTCAAGGATAGCAGTATTAATATTGATATTGCTATCCTGTCACACGTTTACACGGTTGCTATCAAGGCGGGGATCGTGGATAAGAACCCTTGCAAAGATGTTAGACGGTTGAAGGTGACACAGACTAAAGACCGGGTGCTGTCTCAATCGGAAATTGCCTTACTGCTTGATAACCTGCATGGCAAAGACCGTCTTGTGGTGTTGGTGGGACTCTTTACGGGGTTACGTCTTGGCGGGGTGTTAGGATTAAGCTGGCATGATATAGACTTCACCAGGAAGATAATATCATCCAGTCCTAAAACAGGCAAGCTGGTATCAATACCGTTATCCGATTACTTAGAAGGTGAACTGTTACGGTATAAGGGTAATAATTCAGGTGATAGGGTATTTGAGACCAGAACAATAACTCATGGTGTTATTGTAGAATATAGCAAAAATTTCAGCAGGGTATTTAAAGGGTTAGGCATCCATAATTTCACATTCCATAACCTGAGACATACCTTTAGCAGCTTGCTTCAAGGTGAACTTGGTATCGGTGCGGTAGTGGTGCAAGGCATGACAGGACATAGCAGCTTATCAATGTTACAGAAATACTCACATACAGGACTTGATAACAAGCAAAAAGCTATAGAGTCATTAACAAAGTATGTAATGGGGAGTCAAAAGACCTGTTTAGCCATAGCACAATAAAAAGGTATGGCAAAAGTACGACAGTAGCCTATTGGTATGAAATGCAAATGGCTTTCTTTGACAGTATTCGTAAGGCTTTCAAGGTAATTAGTTTTATCTGTAGAAGTTTATATTTTCTAAACTTGTATTACTCTTCACATAATTTAAGTTCTCTCCCTGTTATCATACTGATTTTTTTCCCGAGGTTTTTCATTTCCTTAAACCCACCGCGGCTTGAGGATTCGCCCACCTCATCTACCAATATCCTTTTTCCATCATTTAAGTGTAACAATACGGCGTATCTTATAGATTTATCTGGTATTGAATCTCGTATATCTTTTACAACTTGCACATTTTTTATCCTGGAAAACTGGAAACTGTCCTCGTTATCAAAAAAAAGCGTCCTTCTAACCCTTATTGTTACCTGTTCTATCTTCCCGTCAATAGTAATCGTCTTGAAAATGGAACTCAATACAAGCTTATTTGTAGCTTTCTTTTTCAACTCCATAGATTTCACACCTCCTTTTTCAATAACCCCATAGACAATTAAATAGATTATTTAGAATTGTCTGACTCAATTGCAGGAAATATAACATATACGATTTCTAGAGTCAAAATTATTATTCTATAATTATCTCCCATCTACTTACATTAAAAGACCTTAATAAACTGCTACAGCGTGAAGTTAAGATAATATACTGAAAGTGAAAAATCAACTTAAATGTCACTGAAAATTAAAATAGGTATAAAAAATAAGCTCCCCATTCAGTAAGTAGGATGGGGAGCTTATCGTTAGAACAAAACAGCCAATCAAGATATTGTGGTGAAAGACATTGACTATTAGGTTTTATATTCTATCTTTGCCTTTTCCAGGAGTTGTTTTATTAATACTTGAGCTTTTTCTTCCATCAGGTTCTGTTTAATAACCTGTTTCACATCATCAAATTTAACGTCAGTACCCTTTTTTATTTCTGTAACTTTTATGATATGGTATCCAAACGGCGTCTTTACAGGATCACTCACCTGACCTACCTTTAGCGCAAATGCGGCTGCAGCAAAAGGCTCAACCATCTGTCCCTTTCTCTTAAAAAAGCTCAGGTCTCCTCCCTTGTCTTTCGAAGGACAATCAGAATACTGCTTTGCAACTTCGGCAAAATCCTTTCCAGAATCAACTTCTGCTTTTATCTTTTTGATCTTTTCCAATGCCTGTGCAAGTTCAGCATCGGTCTTCATTTGACGGGTATCAACCAGAACATGGCTGGCCCTTACCTCTGTATCATCATAAGCAGCTTTATTATCGTCAAAAGATGCCTTTATTTTCTTATCATCTATGTCCTTCCCAAGATTCTTCTCCAAAGAAAGAGAGATAATAATATCGCTTTTCAAAGTATCTATGCTGCTCCCGTGGGTCTCTAATACTTGTTCCAATGTTTTGCCTTCCAAACTTGGATTTGTTTTAATGTCTTCCCGAACCTTATTTAATTCTCCCTCTATTTCAGCTTGACTTACCTCGATTTTGCTGTCTCTGATAAACTGCATAATAAGTTTTTGTGTAATCAAGCCATCGAGTATTTGCTTTGTAACGGCAGGCATTTGCTCCTCAGGTACCTGCTTACCAAACCTTTTGAGCATTTGATTCACATCCTCCTGGCTGACATTCTCACCATTTACGATTGCCAACACCTTCTTTGAATCGTCCTCCTGTTTAGCCGGTGCTGCTTCTTTTCCTTTTGCTACTGTGGTCTCTTTTTTTGGTGATTTTTCAGTAGTTTTTTTCGCTGGTTCAGAAGATTTTTTCGTCTCTTTCTCTGCAGCAAAGGCACTTAACTGTATACACAATATTCCACCCAATACTACACCCAACGGCTTATACCATCCCTTTAACATTGACTTCTCCTATAAAAGAAATTAACTAAATAATTAAATTATTTTAATACATCTTAACTTATAAAGTCAAACTAGTTCTTTTTTTCTTTACTAGAATATTTAGTGACTGAACGAACACCCATACTTTTGTCATTTCGACCGAATGGAGAAATCTGTAAACCCTGTGATTTCAATGGTCAAAAGATTTCTCGATACTCTCGAAATGACGGTTTTGTTGGTTTTCGTTCAGACACTACTTATTATCCATATCCACGGAAATTGCCGATGAGCCAATAAATGATTTTGTTGATTAATTCCCAGCCGAAGGATGAGGTAATAAGATTATAGCCTACGAGTATGCCGATAGGCAAGAAGAAGGATATAAAAAAATGATAGAGGCGGGTGGAAAGCCTTGAAAGCCGCATGGAATATGGTATTACAAGCCATATGTGATATAGTATGAGTCAATTTTGCAAGGACTGAGCATGTTCACAAAAACCGATAGCCAGCGATCCCTCTTTGATGTGAAACTTGTCCTCGTGAAAACGGGGAAATGTATTTCCTGATGCACTTCCGAAAGACGATTGGAGTTATATTTACCGGGACCGTATATATTCCTTAATAGACGAGGAGCAATTTCGGCATTTGTAAAAGGAAGAAAGCGACAGGCCGAACAAGTCAATAAAGACGATGATATCATTACTGATATTCATGGGTATGGAGAGGGTAACGTGGCGATGGGTGGCGTTTCAGTATCCAAGGAGATTGGGATTGGTTAGTGGCAACACGAACGCCACTGGGAGGGCATCGATAGGCCATACCACATTGTTTAAGTTTTACAATCGCATGGAGACCAGTGATACGGCACGGAAGCTCTTTGAAGAGTTGACAGTTGAGTTTGCGGAGGCATGCGGAACGACACTGAAGAGACAGCGTACGGATTCATTTTTTATTCATGGATGGTTACAGATACTGTCGGGGTATGGGTTATACAAAGAGACCCTTCGGGTATTTCTCCAGGATTTACGGAAGCACAAGCCCGATGTGTACGAGGTGATAAGCAAGGAATTTTCCCGTGAGTATCTGGAAAAGGAGTTTGATCTTACGGAAAAAGACCATGAAGCAGCGCAACGTCAGGTCAGACACATGGCAGAAGATATGTATCGGGTATACACGGCATTTGCCAACCAGGATAAGGTAAAAGGGTATGAGAGTTTTAAGACACTCGCCACGGTATTTCGTCAGCAGTGTAAGGTAACCGAAGGGAACGAGACATCACCGTGTGAGATTACGATACGTGAGAAGCCGGAAGGAGAAGAGATAGTATCCAGTCTCCACAACACGGATGCGCGGTATGTGAAGAAAGGCAAACAGAAGGTGTGTGGGCAGAAGGGATTTGTGAGTGGACAAGCGATACTATCTTCACAAGCCGATGGTATAAAACTGGAAGGGCCGAGTGCAGGATGTTCGCAGTCTTTTGAGAAATATGAGGCGGAGGACAGGCCTTTGGACATAGCGGATTTTGAAGTGAAGGTGGAGGGAGAAATCGGGGAACTGACCGTTGTTGTCTGCCCGGAAAGACAAATGCCTCAATCATTACCTGAGCAATTTGTGACATGCTATGAGTTTATTAATGCCTTACCCTGTAGTCAAGAGCGAAGGTAATAGTTCAACACTGAAAATGCGGAGACCGTAGAGTGAAGCCAACCCCCTAAACCTCCCTTTGTTAATGGGGACTTCTTCAAATATCCCACTTAAAAAAGGGGTTAAGGGTTGTTATACAATCTTGGCGATCTCTGCGGTAAATGGTTACAATTATTTTTATTTTCAAAAAGTAACGTTGTTGATACCTTCGTGAATTCCTGGTATCATCACTTTTATGGAAAATACGTCTGAAACAGATTTTATAAAATTTCTCGGTACTGCCGGCGCAAGGATTGTTGTGTCCAAACAATTACGCGCCTCCGGAGGGATGTGGTATTCCTTAGACGGTTATAATGTGCTGGTGGATCCAGGTCCCGGGTGTCTGGTAAGGTGCATTTCAAGCAGACCGAAGATGGACCCAATGAAATTGGACGCCATTATCCTCACTCACAGGCACCTCGATCATGCCGCCGATGTGAATGTAATGATTGAGGCGATGACTGAAGGGGGATTTAAAAAACGTGGTGTACTTTTTACACCTGAAGATGCTTTAACAGAAGACCCTGTCGTTTTCAAATATGTAAGAAACTACATATCCCGTATAGAAATTATAAAAGAAGGCGGAAGATATAAACTGTCCGATACTGTTACTTTTGAAACTCCTTTAAAACATCACCATCCGAGCGAGACATACGGCATAAATTTTTTTACTTCAAAGTACACGATTTCGCTGATTGTGGATACCCGCTATTTCCCGGAATTATTGGAACACTATAAAGGGGATGTGTTAATAGTAAATGTAGTCCGTTATACGGTGGATAAGGACACTCAAAAATGGCTTTACCATCTGAGTATTAAGGATGTGAAGGAAATTGTAATGTCCCTGAAACCGAAGGTAACGATCTTAAATCATTTTGGTATGACAATGATCAAGGCACAGCCGCGTATGGTTGCAGAACAATTATCAAAGGAAACAGGGTTAAAAATTATAGCTGCCGGAGATGGAATGAAATTTAATCTTATTCCCGTCTCTTGACTATATAATCTGCTAATTCGTGGAGGGCTGTTTTATATTTGGAATCCGGTAGTGGGGCGATCTCTTCCTGCGCCTGTTTGACGATATTTTTGGCTGTGTTGAAGGCATATTCTACCGCATCATGTTTCGTTAAGAGTTCAATAATAGCACTCTTGGTCTCTTTTCCATTATGCTGGAAAATCAGTTCCCGCGCTGATTCAAGCTTGTTTCTCGGAAGTTGATTAACCAGCCGGATAAGCGGTAACGTAAGCTTCCCCTTCTCTATATCAGAGTTTAGTGATTTACCAATCTCTTCTTCGGTGCCCATTACGTCAAGGCAGTCATCCACGATTTGAAAAGCAATGCCAATTTTTAAACCATAATTGGATAACATATCCGATACCTTTCGATTCGCTCCGGCAAATGTTGCCCCCAGACGACAGCTTGCGGCACAGAGGGAAGCGGTTTTTCGCTCGATGATATCGAAATAATCATCTTCGCTAAGACCAATATCGTATCGTCTTTGAAGTTGAATGAGTTCGCCTTCTGACATGATATTAACGGTCTGGGAAAGCAGCAAGGTCGCAACTTGAGAGTCGAGGGCAGAAAGTATTGTAAACCCGCGAGAGAACAGATAATCACCAAATAGAATGGATATCTCCCTTCCCCATTTTGAATTTATACTTTCAACGTGCCGCCTCATTGAGGCTTCATCGATAATATCATCGTGAACAAGGGTTGCGGTATGAACCATTTCCACAACGACTGCGATATCTATGTGTTGGGGCGCTATTTCTCCTACGCATTTACCGGCTAACAATACTAAAGCAGGGCGCAACCTTTTCCCTTTGTACTTACCAATATGGGAAATAAGGTCGGCTAATGAATTGGTTCTGGGTTTTAGTTCTTGATGGTATCGAGTTTCGACCTCATCCATAAGGGCTTTTATCGGGCCAAAGATATTTGCAGTTTCCACAATTAACCATGTCCTTTTCAGTCATTGATGAAAATAAAGAGAAGTTATAATATCAAGCAATATTTAAAAAGTCAAACTTCTTTTTTAACTTGCAAACAGCATCGAAGACATCATCCGGTGTGACAGAATGAATGCACGTAACGTGGTCGCACGTCCGCTTTTCACAAGGGCTGCAGGGGATGTCTTTTCTTACTACCACGGCATTATCATTGTAGGGAGCATAAATAACAGGATCTTTGGGCCCAAAAATCGCAACCGTGGGAATTCCGATGCATGAAGCAATGTGGGTAGGTCCGGTATCGCCGCCGATAAAAAGGTGTGCATGTTGCAACAATGTTATCAATTGTTTTACCGATGTCTTGCAGGCTATTGTGGCCTGATAACGCATAAAAGATACAATTTCTTCCACTATTTTATATTCCTGTTCTCCCCAGGTAAAAATAACCGAATAACCGAGTTCTTGTATTAATCTGTCAGCCAGATCGGCATAATTTTTAGGCGGCCATCGCTTATATTTCCCAAACAGGCTTGTTCCCGGATGAATTAATGCAATAGACTTTTGGTTAAGATGATTTTGATGAATGAAATGTTCAACATAAAGACGGTCAGTATCTGGGATAGAAAGTACGGGTCTTTGATAATGTGCTTCTATATCCATCCCGTGTAAAAGGGTGAGATATTTATCAACCCTGTTCATCTTCTTCTCGTGCGGAGTAATCCGTACATTGGTAAAAACAAAATTGAATTCCTTGCAATATCCCTTGGAAAAACCAATTCTTGTACTTGAGTTACTCAAATAGGTTAACAAGCCGCTCTTAAAATTACCGTGAAAATCCAATGCAACGTCATATTTCTTATCCCTTAATTTTTTAAGAAACATTCGGGCTTCTGAAATTATCTTAAAATATTTTTGTGGATACTTTAAAGAGCTTTGCCATTGTCTTCTCGGAAAGACGATGACCTCGTCTATTCCGGGAAGACATTCGACCAAATCTTTATGTTTGTCCTCTACAAGCCAGGAAATACGGGCAGAAGGGAATGCCATCCTCAAATTTATTACTGCAGGCATAACATGGACGATATCGCCCATTGCGCCCAATCGAACAACCAGGATGTTCTTTGGATTATTGAACTGTTTTTCCATTTATAGTATTAGTGTGTAAAAACTTCTTTTCCCCATTTTCATGAGGACAAGTTTTGGCAAGTTTTTTACCTTCCCTTTTGTCCCCTCCTTGCGAAGGAGGGGAAACAGGGGTGGTTAATTGGTTGCGGCTCCGTTGCGCTATGGATACGTTAAAAGAGTGTATCAGTTTCACCCCCCTCCCCTAACCCCTCCCACCAGGGGCGGGGGAAAAACGTTTCCTCCCCCTCGATGGGGGAGGTCAGGTGGGGGTGCTGAACTGTTACAAAAGAGTTTATATAAAACGATTCGTTTGCTACTATAATCCTTATAAAACCCCATTTCAATAACAATTCGACTCAATTTGGGTTTGTATTCGTTTATATCTTCATA
>ERZ1292633.5390-Hain-H41-02um-R1-5390-length-11572-cov-4_pt1 | contig 11572 bp, 6 predicted proteins | sample MGYA00564406_ERZ1292633 | MGnify/ENA primary metagenome ERZ1292633 (study PRJEB36523, sample SAMEA6512639) | groundwater metagenome | collected 2019-01-08 | study: AquaDiva: Metagenomics assemblies of 32 groundwater samples
TAATATTTATATTTGGTTTATTCACTGCATCAATTTATTACAAACAAAAAGACAAGTTATTAGAAAATTTGGCTAACATTATGAAAAGAAACATAGTATTTTTTATTGTTGGAATATTAATTGCATTATTTTAGAACATAAATATTAACCTTGTAATAATTAAACCAATAACAAAACCTGCTAATGCTTGTTTTGGAGTATGTCCAAGCAACTCATAAAGTCTTCTTGTCCTGAATTTTTTGAAATACCTAAACTCGTCAACAACCTTATTGATTACCTGAGCTTGCTTTCCAGCAGCTCTTCTTACTCCAATTGCATCAGCTATGACAATAGAACTCACTATTACTGCTACTACAAAAAGATTAGAAACTCCCTCAAGATAGTATATGGCAGAGGTCATGGATGCAACAGAAGCGATATGGCTACTTGGCATTCCTCCTGTTCTGAAAAATACTTGAAAATTCCATTCTTCAGTTCCAAGATAATAAAAAAACAATTTAAAAAGACCTGTTACAATGTAAGTTATTAATACACTTAATACAATCTTATTTGTGAGCAGTTCAGCTAAAAAACTCATATAATTTCATTATGCTGAGGAGTATAAAAACTTTGCTAAACTTCTATATAAATTACCCTACATACGCTAAAACTTCTATTTTACAAACAAAACATATTTAAAACACAGCTTGTTACCTTCCAACTGGGAGTTTTATGAAAAAGAAAAAAAGTTATACAGCTTATATTGTAATACTAGTATTAGTAGTTGCCGGATTCTTAATTTTTAAGTCAGCCAGTAGCACACCTGGAAAATATGATGAATTAGCACAATGTTTAGTTGATAATGGGGTGGTAATGTATGGAGCATTTTGGTGCCCAAGCTGCCAAAATCAAAAAAAACCTTTTGGAAATTCATGGGAGGTATTTGCTGATGTTGGGGGATATATAGAATGTTCAACACCACAAAGAACACAGACAGAATTATGTCAGAAGGAAGGCATAACAGGTTATCCAACATGGAAATTTGAAGATGGCTCAAAACTTAGTGGTGAAAGAAGCTTATTAGAATTGGCACAAAGAGGAGGTTGCGAAGCATTTTTACAGTAACCTTTTAAAGTAACTCATTTTTCCAACAAATTCGAAAATGGCTAAATTGTATAAAGTAAGGAAGAAATGTTTGATATGCGGAGGAGTGTTTTATCCGAAGTATGCAGGATCTTTGTACTGTGAAAATTGTAAAAACAAGAAATCAAGCCCAGCGCCAAAACCTGTTAAGCCAAAATCTGTTAAAAAAGTAAAAGTAGCAAAAAAAACTATTACTAAAAAGCCTGTTACTAAAAAGGCAGTTAAGAAAGTTTCTAAATCTACTAAAAAACCAACTAAGAAAATAGCTAAAACAACAAAACCTAAGAAAACAAAATCCAAGAAATAAATACTTAATAAATACTTCTTTATTTTTACTATTTGAATTATTTAAAAAGTTATAGATAACATTTATAAACCCTTTATAGTTAACTAAATTTTAAATTTATTAAATAAATAAATCTATGAATGGGGTGGTAATTAAATGGTGAAAAAAATTAAAAAAGAGAATTCAGTTTCTTCTAAATCTTCTAAAATAAGAGTAAAACCAGATCCAAAAGAAGATCCATGGAAAACATATACAATTGTATTAGGAGTTCTATTAGTTCTATCAATATTGACAAATGGATTTGGCATAAGCGAAGGAGTTAGCTCATTGCTTAGCGGTTCAGGTCCAAAAAAAGTTAATTTAGATGGTAAATTATTGATTGAGGAGTATTCAGATTTTGAATGTCCTTTCTGCCAGAGAGCTTACCCAACAGTCAAACAGATATTGAGTGAATATGATAATGTGGAACTTGTATTCAAGCACTTCCCCTTATCTTTCCATCCATTAGCACAGAAAGCTGCAGAAGCTTCTGAATGTGCTCGTGATCAGGGTAAATTTAGCGAATACCATGACAGGCTTTTTGAAGCAAAAACATTAGATTCCGCAAGCTTGAAAAAACACGCAGTTGATTTAGGATTAAACACAGCTAAATTTAACAGTTGCCTTGATAGCGGTGAAAAAGCATCAGTTGTGCAGAAAGATTTTACCGAAGGTCAAAGTAAAGGAGTTTCAGGAACACCAACATTCTTTATTGGTGGAGAGAAGGTTGTAGGAGCACAACCTTATGAAAGTCTAAAAGCAGTCATAGACAGGCATTTAGCAGGAGAAGATCAACCTACACAACCGACACAGCCAACACAACCTACAGAACCATCAGAATACAGCGGAAATATGGATAATGACCCAGTAAAAGGAAGTTCATCTGCTAAAGTTGTTATAATTGAATGGTCAGATTTCCAGTGTCCTTTCTGTAGCAAGTTCTATTCTGAAACATTACCACAAATACAGAAGAATTACATAGATACTGGGAAAGTTAGATTTGTCTATAGAGATTTTCCATTAAGCAGTATACATCCTCAAGCTGCACCAGCTGCAGAGGCAGCAGAATGTGCAAATGAACAAGGTAAGTTCTGGGAATTCCATGATAAAATATTTGAGAACCAAGGTTCATTGAGTGATTCAAACTATAAGGCCTGGGCCAGAGAGCTTGGAATAAATGGCGCGAAGTTTGACAATTGTGTTGATACAAGAAAATACCAATCAGAAGTCCAGAATGATTTCAACGAAGGCAGCTCACAGTCAGGAGTTACAGGAACACCAGGATTCATTGTAGGAGTAGTTCAAGCTGATGGTAAGACAGTTGTTGGACAACAAGTTAGAGGAGCAGTTCCTTACTCAACATTTGTATTAGCTATTGAAGCAGAACTTGCAAAAGCCTAAATTCTTTTTATTTTATTTTTTTATTTAATATATCCCCTAACAATCATTTTTCCTAATGAACTTAATTCAAGGCTTATCCTTCCCCTATTTTCTGTTGTGGTTACTAGTCCCATATCTTTTAGACCTTCAGATTTTAGATTGCCGTTAATATGATAAGATATAAGAGGAAGGCTCATCTTAGTTTTTTTACTTAATTCATCTAATGATTGACAGCAGTTTTTATCATGCAGTACCTTTAGAAGTTCCATTTTTTTATCAGAAATTATTTTATAATAATTGAATTTTAATACAGGAAGCATCATCGCTTCATTTCCTGATGTTGCAAAAGCTTTTAATCCATTTACAAATGCAGCACTTGTAGCAGCGCATCTAGTTGTCCTGTCTCCAGTTGCAACATTAACCAGAATTTCTTTATCTTTTTCAGAATTTTTTACTTCAGCAATTGCCTTAAATGTATTCTCCCATATTTCAATTTCTGTTTTACCACCAATATTTATTATATGGTGTGCTATCTTAAACTTATCAAGATCCTCAATAACTTTCTTTGCTGATTCTTTATATCTGTCAGGGCATATTAAAACAACTTTTTCAGTTTGGAACTCTTTTATACCTACAAATAAAGCATCCATATATTCACCCATTGGTGCAATCACAATATTCTTCATTTTATTTAATTAAATTAGAAAATTGTTTATAAAATTATTGTTTTAATTATTAAATAAATAATTTATTTTTCAGATTTTTTGGTGTCTTTTTAAGTTATTTGGTAATTGGTTTTTGTATTTCTTTTGCTTTTTGTATTTCCGCTTCTATTTCTCTATCTGTTTCTTCCTTATTTTTTTTCTTGAACAATCTTTTTAGGATATTTTCCTTTTTTCTCGGCCTTTCTATACCGAGGGAATCTAACTGTTTAAGCATCTCATTAAACTCCTGTTTCATATCTTCATTTTTTTTTTTATATCTTATGAATTCAGCATATTTTTTATCCATCTTTATAAGCATTTTTTCAGCTTTTTCAGCATGCCTTTCCATCATTAATTTTGTTTTGTCCATAAGGTTAAGATTATCTTTAACTTCTTCATTAAGTTTTATTATCTGGCTGACTCCTTTGAATAGTCCGATTTTTTGTCTTATCTCTTTCAAATCTTTAATTATATTATCAGATATTTTATGATAGCTGGTTACTCTTCCGGATAGAATTTCGATCCTTGCATTTTGCTTTTCTTGTAAAAGCATCATCTTTTCTGGATGTGTTTGTTCAACAAGCTCTGAAGCTTTACTCGATTTTAAAGATATCTCTCTTATTTGTCTCTCTTTTTCACTTAATATACCTCTTAATTCTCCAAGCTGTTCTTCTAATCCCGATATTCTCTGGGTAGTGGCTTTTCTTAGTTCATTACCTATAGAAATTTCAGCTTTTAATTTTTCAAGCTCTGCTTCAAGCCTTTCATTTTTTGGCTCTTTTTTTTCAGGTTCTTCAGCAGTTCCTCTAGAATCTTGATCCTCTTTTTTGAATAAATTCATTTTGTTATTGCTAGGTCCTCTTTTTTATTCTCTATATCATCTTCCTGGTTTTTATTTCTTTCCTTTTTTTCTGGTTCACTATTTTCTTGGCTTTCTACGGGGGTTACTTTGTTATTAGTTTCCTTTTTATTCTCTTGTTTATCATTACCTATGGTCTCTTCTTTATTTTTAGTATTGTCTTTGTTTTCTGTTTTTTTAGTTTCTGGTTCGATTTTAGGTTGTATTAATTTTGCAGCTTTTTTTTGCTCATCTTCAAATTTTTTTCTTGCTTCCTTTGCTTCTTCTAATTCTTTCTTTAATTCAGCTTCGCTTATCATTTTAATCTCAAATCTTTTTGGTTTTTTCTTTAGTTTTTGCCACATTTTATCTACCTTAGGTGTTAATGATTCAAGATATATTCTTACAAGATTGAATTCACCTGTTTTAACTTTTTCAAGTGCAAGTTTAAGTTCAAGTTCTAAATCAAATACATCAATATTAAATTCTTTTATCTGGTCAAGCTGGTATTGTAAGTCATCTATTATGTTATTGTATTTGTCATAATCCGCAATTTTTGCATCATTTAGTCTTGTTATTGAATGTAATAGCGGTCTGTAATGTATGAAGTATGGTTTTCCTTTGTTATATTCGGAGTTTTGAATCAGACCAACACCTACTGAAGCAGAATTCAAAGATCTTAGGATATCTATACCATATAATTTTCCTATTCTCTCAAGGTCGTCTTCTTGTTTTGTTTTCATCTGGATTTCAGTGTTTATGTTTGCTTTTATCTCTGATTTGAAGTCTCCTATTACCTGACTTATTAACATTAATCCAATGCCCCATTTTCTGAATTCCCTGCAAGCCCTTTCTATTTGTATGAAACCCTGTCCAGAACCTCCAAATTTAGGCAATAATCTATGAACCTCATCGTATACCATCATTAGTTTAAGCTCTTTACTTTCTTCTAAATTTGAATGGAATACTTCCCGTATTGTATTAGCAACTATTGTATCAGAATCTTGAGATTCTAATTTATTTATTACAATAACATTTATTTCTCCAGGTTTCATCATGCTTTTTATGTCAATAATCTGTCTAGGGTTAGTTACCTGTCTTATGTTTCCATTGAATGCTTTTGCGTCTTTTATATCAAGGTTAAAGTCTTTATACATATCAAGCATAAATTTTTCTTTGCATTTTTGAAGGAAACCAGTCCACTGTGCCGTAGGATCAAACACAATAACAGAAATACCTTTCAATAAAGCCTCTTCTATAATCACTTGTGCAGATACAGTTTTTCCAGAACCTGTTGAACCAGCTATTAGGGTGTGTCTTGCTAGTTTATCAATTTCAAAATAAGCATTTTTGTTAGTCTCTGCTATTTTTCCAAGATTAATTGCTCTTTTGCTCTTTTTTGGCAATGTTTTATTATAAAGTCTAGCCTTATAAATTTTTCTGCTGAATTGAATTTCATTGTACACATATATGGCAACCATTGTTGATATTATCGCAAGTATAGCAAATAAGATATGTGAAACTCTTATATTGAATACTTCTGTTTGCAATAGAGCCTCTATAGAGAATTTGCTCTTTAATTCAAGGCGTGCTGAGGAAGTAGTTATCATTGTTCTATTGTTGTCTTCATAGATAAATAAACCCTCAATGACATAGTTACCTAAGTTAATATTTTCACTAAGGTTTACTGTTCTCTCAGCTGAGAAAATAGAATTCTCCCAATAGACTTCTTCTGTTGTTTCTGATATATTTTGTTGGTCCTTTCTTAGTACTAGTTTTAATCTACCTTCTATTGTATTTGAATTACCCACATTTAATATCTGAATTTTTACTTTAACATTATTTCCAGGGCTAAATATAGATTTATCTAAATCTATATTCATAGCATATTCTCTTTCTCTTATAAAGACAGTTAATGCTATAGGAATTTCATATATAGCACTTCCGGTAGATATTGTTATCTTGCCTGAATAATCACCTGGTTCTGTCCGTATTGGGATTGTGAAAGTTATAGGAATTCTTTTTAATTCATTAGGACCTAATGATGATATTTCAGTAATTTTTATGAAATTACTTATATTCTCTGATACTGAAAATACTAACTCTTTAGTTGTTTCTTCTTCATTCTTTATGTTAAGAATTTCTGAAGTTATTTCTCCAGCATACAGTTTTTTATCTATTGCAAGCGGTTGTATTGTAAGCGATTTGTCATTAAGTTTTACAGGAGGCTTGTAACTGCCTCCTCCTCCTCCTCCTCCGCCAGCACTAGAGGTGCTGCCTGCACTACTACCGCCTCCTCCGCCGCCACCGCTTCCTCCGCTAGTGCTAGGAATGAATTCTCCTGCCATGTATGCAGAGAAACTTGTGATGTTAGTGATTATTGTGTCATTGGCTAAGACTTTTGTGGAATTTAATTGCGTCCATGTGCTATTACAAGTCTTTGTAGATGAATTATATGTCCAGTCAGTGCATCTGAAAACATAAATATTGTTCTCATTACCAAAAATAGTTCCTGAGTAATTTATGTAGATTATACCACTATTTGTGAGATTACTGTTTACAGCGAACCCAGTTAATGGAGTATATGGCAGATCTGTAACATCTGAACTTGATAATATACCTAAATCAATTATGTCCTGTATACTTTCATTTAAGGTTACATTCTTCAACAAGATTTCTACAGAACTTGTTTTTATTCTTATATCGTATAATCTTTTATGTATTTGGTTGCCAGTAAGACTATAAACCCCATTTATCGCTGTGAAATTATATACTCTAGTAGAGCTATTTGGCCTGTAAAGTTCAAAGGTTGTAGTTACTCCTGAATTTGAAGGACTTAACACAGTACCTGAGAAGTTTATTCCGGTGTAAACTTCAAACCATGCTGTGCCATTGATAAGATTGCTACTATTATCCTGAGCAAAATAAACTAAATCATAATCTCCTAATTCTAGAGAAGTAAGATTGTAATAATACAGATTATCAAGCCAAATCAGGGTATAATTTGTCACACTTAAATTTGGATATGTAACAGAAACCCATACCTGTGAAATGTTTACATTGTCTGATACATTAGCAGTTACGTTCGTATTTTGGCCAAGCACAATATCGTTTTGAGTTGTGTTATGTATAATAGGGGAGCTAACGTCCCTATAATAAATTCCATTTGTCTCTGTATCAGTATATGCAGCTGAAAAATTAGTGAAAGTACCTATTAGTTTTACATTATAGTATGCACCATCTGTAAGCGATGGTGCTGTGCAATTAATATACCATTTGCTGTTTGAATATGTCTCTGAAGTTATAGGGCATGATGTTGAATTTAGTTTTACTATATATGTGATATTAGCACTTAATGGGTTGCCTATATAGGTGGCATCTGCAATAATTCTAAGTTTTTCTCCAGCTGCTATTCCTGCATTATTTGAAGTGTTTATTGAGCTTATGTTCACTGAAAAATTTATAACATTTAGTGAGATGGTTGTTGTACGGCTTGGTACTGAAAGTGAAGCATTGGTTAGTGTAATATTTATTTCATATGTGCCTGGTGTACCGGGAGCAGTATAATTCAGTGATATATACTTAGTGCTGTTCTTGTTTGCAAAAAGGTTGCTTGTGTTAGCTGTTACGATTGATGAATTTGTTGTGCTTACACTAAAACTAAGGTTTACGTTACTGGCAGGTGTTATATTTATTGTAGGGAGATCCCCTGAAGATAGAATACCTGATGCCTGCGATATGCTGGTAGGTGTAATTACCCAGCTGTCATTATATGGCACTGTAATATTTAATGTTAAAATATCATTATTTTCAGCTGAGGCATTAATTGTTAGGGAATAGTTTCCCGGAGAGTATGAATAAGGCACTGCAACGCTCGCAGTAATTGATCTAGTCTGTCCGGAACTTAGGTTAAATCCTATTTCGCTAAATCCTAGAGTAAAATTATTGCATGGGGATGTACAATTTATCTGGATATTTGTTAAATCATCATTGCCAATGTTGGATATATCAAAAGTAGTTGAATTAGTAGTATTGTGAGCTACTGTAAGATTGATTAGATTAGTTACATTCAGGATTTTATTGGAAGATACATTTATTGTTATTAATTTGTTTGAGCTGCCTGTTGTCTGATCTGGGTTAGTCCATGAAGTTACTGCAGTTATGCTATAGGTTGCAGGAGCTGCTCCATTAGCTATGGTGACTACAAAATTCTGGGTTGATGAATTTGATACTGTGATATTATTGAAAGATTTAGAACTGGGAGACACAAACCAGTTTACTGGGTAACTCCAATTTACTGATGTTGAATATGCTATTGCCTGTCCTATGTTAGATAGGTTAAGCCCAAGATTAAGAGTTTTATTTTGGTAGCTTGTTACATCAGTAACAACAGTTGATAAGAATTCTGGAGTTACATTTATTGTTGTTGCTGCTATGGCTGTAAAATTAAGCAAAGAACTGGAACTAGAAAGCGATTTTGTATCATTAGAATATATCTTATAAGTATATAATCCGCTTGTAGTAGGAGTATAATTTGCGCTATATACTTCTCCTCCTGTATTTGTCATGTTTAAGAGAGTAGATGAACCACTAGGTAATGAAAGGTTTATCCATGCAAAACTTATCCCCTGTTGATCAGTTATGTTACTTTGTATTGTTATTTGTTGATTGACTTCAGGAGTTGTTGTTGTTATATTTATACTGCTGATTTCAGGCGGAACATTCAGAACTGTGAAATTTGAATATATGTATCTGATATCAGTGCTGTTCTCTGTTGTATATAGAGTTATTCTTACAGAAAAATATCCAGGTTCCTGTTCTTCTGTTGTGCTTACCTTAACGCTTAAACTTAAATTTTCTTGTTTAGATATATTGTTTAACCCTGATGGAGTGATTGATACAAGTGAAGAATTATCAAGACTGAAAAACTCCTGCTGAATATTTGCAGTATTGTTGAGTATGATTGTACCAAGATCTACGTTAATTATTCCAGGTTCTATGTTTTTATTCTGTAAATTATGACTATAAGTCCATGAATAATCTGTTGGTACCATTATGTTTAGCGGGACTATTTGTTCCAGCGCGCTTCCTAAAAAGACAGAAATATTAGTTGTATAATTTCCTGGGCTTGTTCCTGTTGGAGGAGTTACAAGAACAGATATATTCTTATTTTGTCCTGAAGACATAACGAAGTTTCCAGAAGTTGGACTATATGAAACCCAGGAAGAAGATAGGTTTCCGCCAGAGGAATTATAAGTTATGCCCCCTCCATCGGTTTGTACGTTACCAGTGTTGTTAATACTTATATTTCCAACACCCCATGTCTGTCCATGATATGTTGATTTGTATAGTGTACTATTGGACACAGCAATTTTCATGTTATCCAAAACATTTACGCTAAATTGCTGGCTTAATGATGATGAGTTTAGATGGGCGTTTTGCCATGAGCCATTTATTGTTACAGTATATACATCTGTGGTTTCTCCTAAAGGTATGGTAACTTTGAAAGTTTTCTTGCATATTCCAGCTGCGGAAATATTGCCGCAGCTAACTTTATTATTTGTTTCATTTGAACTCCAATCATTAGCAGAAAATATTAAGGAAATGTTAGAATTATACATCCCAGAATTTCCAGTATTTGAAAGATTAGCTTCTACTGTGAAGATATAAGGATACTCAGCACTAATGTTATTTACATTGAAATTTGAATTTGACTTTGTCAATGTTCCAGAGGTTGAATTCTTAGTTGAAAAATTTAACAGGTTTGAAAAATTCAGGTTGCCTGCTAGGTCAGCAGTATAACTTCTTACATAATACGTTCCTATCTGGCTAGGCGTGTAATTAATTGACTGGTTACCCGAACTAGTATAATTTACAGTAACATTGTCAGGTCTGGTTATGTTGATGACTACATTGTTTATGTATACTTCAGGGGAAGTTGCATTTATATTTACATATTCAAAGTTCATATCCAGATTGCTGGTAGATATGTTCAATGTAGTCTGCGGTATTATTGTATCTAGTAATATTTGTCTTGTTTCTGAGCTTTTTTCTAGCCCAGAGGTATCTCTAACCGTTGCGTTGTAATAATATAGACGTTCATTGCTATTTAAAGAAGTGAAATTTATATTGTAAGTTGGTGAACTATAGTTTGTGTTTGTTACAAGTCCGCTATTGTTAAATAAATAATAAGATATATTTGAAAAGCTTGAAATTGCTACATCAACAGCAAGATATACAGAGTTAGCGCTAACATAACTATTATTTGCTTTTGTGTTTCCTGTGAAAAAGATGTTAGGGTTAACAGTAAGATTTACAGTATTTTCATTGTATATTCCTGAATAATTGCCAGCGACTTTTATAGCCTGTGTCCCTACTAAAAGAGGGGGAATAAATCCATAATTGTATAATCCTGAGGAGTTTGTTGAAGGCACAGCCCTTATTGTTATATTATATATTGTGGGTGTATTCTCAGCATTACCTGTTGTTAAATTAGATCTTATTTGTATAAATCTTCCAGAGGCCTGTGATATATTGCTATCTACACTAGTTCCTGCTCCAGATATTGGAGAACTCCAAGTGGTCCAAGCAATATTATCTTCAGAGGTTCTTGTTTCTACAGTTATTCCTGTACTTGCTTCAAGGGATTGTGCAATTGTAAGGTTGGTGAATTTCACAATTGAAGTTGCATCATAAGTAAGATTACTTCTGCCATTATCTGAATAAAACACATTATCAAATTTCCATGTTTCATTATAGAATGGTCCACCATCTGTAGCTGCACTGCCACCATACAGTATTGTTAGTTCATTGAATGTGTCATAAGCCATAGCCATACCATTTCTCTTGCTAGGTAACATAGTTGGATTTTGTTGAGACCAGACATTTTCAGTTACATCATAATACCATGTGTCATTTAATGAAGTGCTTGCAGTTTCCCCGCCAAATAATACAACTTTGGAAATTTCATTGTCATACACCATTGTATGATATCTTCTTGCAGATGGGCTTGATGCAGGAGCTTTATTTGTCCATGCATTAGCTGAATAATTATAAGTCCATGTTTCACTATTTGGAACAGCTCCATTTGTTGAGCCGCCAAACAATATTATTAAGCCGGTATTTGGATCATATACTATGTCATAGTCTTTTCTTCCAGATGGGCTTGTCCCAGGAGCTTTATTTGTCCATGTATTAGCTGAA
>ERZ1292633.5395-Hain-H41-02um-R1-5395-length-11568-cov-5_pt1 | contig 11568 bp, 12 predicted proteins | sample MGYA00564406_ERZ1292633 | MGnify/ENA primary metagenome ERZ1292633 (study PRJEB36523, sample SAMEA6512639) | groundwater metagenome | collected 2019-01-08 | study: AquaDiva: Metagenomics assemblies of 32 groundwater samples
TAGATGCCGCCAAGGCGCAATCAACGCCTGAACCAGCGGCAAACCTTACCGCGCCAGCGCCGACCGTCAACGCACCCAATGCAACAGGGGACACCGAGTGAGCAGCAACTCTTTAATCCCCGCGCCAATTGCCCAACTGCCCTGGCGGTTCCTCTCGATCCTCACCCTGATCGGGGCGTTTGGCGCGATCATCCTTTATTCAGCAGCAGGCGGCAGCGCCAGCCCGTGGGCGGGATCGCATGTACTCCGCTTTACTGTTTTTCTTGGCATGGCGATTTTCCTCTCGCGCTTCTCAGAACGCTTTTGGAAAGATGTTGCGTTCCCGATTTACGGGGTGATTCTCCTCCTCCTGATCGGCGTTGAATTGCTCGGCAAAATCGGCGGCGGCAGCCAGCGGTGGCTTGATCTGGGGATAATTCGGCTCCAACCGTCCGAACTGATGAAATTCGCAATCATTTTGGCGCTCGCGCGGTTTTACGATATACTGCCTGCGGGCGAAATCCGCAGATGGAATGCAATTTGGCCCGCAGTCGTAATGATCGCCATTCCCGCGCTGCTTGTTATTAGTCAGCCCGATCTTGGCACCGGCATCATGATCGTATCAGGCGGAATGGTGATTATGTTTCTAGCAGGACTTCCACTGAGGCTTTTCCTGATAGGTGGCGGCCTCGTCGCTGCAGCGCTGCCCATCGTCTATTCCCAGCTTCATGACTATCAGCAGAAGCGTGTGTTGATCTTCCTTGATCCTGAAAGCGATCCACTCGGTGCGGGCTATCACATCACACAGTCAAAGATCGCGATCGGATCAGGTGGAGTTTTCGGCAAAGGCTTCCTCAACGGCACACAAAGCCACCTTGATTATCTGCCTGAGGGGCATACCGATTTTATCTTCGCGACAATGGCCGAAGAATGGGGGCTTGTCGGCGGACTTATCATTATCACGGCTTTTGTCCTCCTCGCGCGTTGGGGAATGAATGTTTCTGAGCGCGCGCCAACTCGCTTCGGCCGCTTAACAGCGGCCGGACTGACGATGACGATCTTCTTTTACGTAATCATCAACTTGTTGATGGTGATGGGCCTTGCTCCGGTCGTTGGCATCCCCCTACCTCTGGTATCGCACGGTGGAACGGCGATGATGACGGTCATGATTTGCGCAGGTATTTTGATGTCAATTGATCGAAGCAGCAAAATGGCACGCGGTTTGCGATAAAAATACCTTTGGCTCATCTAACAATTTGCAACCGAGAAAAACCCGTGCTAGCGGCGCTCATCGTTGAATTGGGACGCTGCGGTCGCGGCTTCCTCTTTTGGCAATGGACGCATAGCTCAGTTGGTAGAGCAGCTGACTCTTAATCAGCGGGTCCTTGGTTCGAGCCCAAGTGTGTCCACCATTCCCTTTAACGCCAAATTATTGATCCATAACCAAGCTATATGCTTCATCGAGCAGGGCTTTTTTGGCGGCGAGATCATTGGCTAGCGGGAGCTGGGCGACGCCGATGAGGCGGCGCATAATTTCTATCCCGGCAATTCGGCGGGCAAGCGCCATATCAATGGGATGACTGTAGCGCGAAATAAGGCGTGTGGTCGATTCTGCGGGTTGATTGCTTAACTTGAGATGCGCGATCAAGACGCCGATATCCCACTCGCGCGGGCCGATCCAGCAAAACTCCGGGTCGATCACAAACAGCCCTTGCCGCGTCGTCAGCCAGCTTCCTGGATAGAGATCTCCGTGGAGCAGAACACCTGGCAAATCAGCCAAATACAAAGATTTAACTGCCTGAACTGCGGCGATAAAACCTGCATCCTGCTTCAATCGATCAGCATATTCTTGCAACCCTTGTGTGATCGAATCGACATTAAAACCGTTCGCCGGATCAAGCGGAAAATCGAAAATGTGAAGCGCATTTAGAGCGCGCATGCCCTGATTGGTGAGGCGCGGGTCGGCAGGTACTGGCAGCGCGTGGAGCCCACGTACCCATTCGGCGACAGCCTCAAGGTCAGCACCTGAAATTGCTGCTCCGGTATAGGCAGCCATGCCGTCCGAACCCGCCCCAAGATCGGCGAAGAGATTGGCTGCTGAGCCTTCATCATAGCCAAGATGGGCGGGCATGGCGGCCCCGGCAGTGCTCCCCGAAACCACTGAATAGAAAGCCGCCTCAACCCCGGCACGGCCAATTGGGGCCGGAATATCGGGGTATTTTTCAACCCAGCCATGGGCGCGCTTGAGGATCAGCGTGGCCCCGTCATCAAGCGTCACTCGCTCGACAAGGTTCATATTACCAGCACCTGCGACCTCGACCGAGACGACATGACGACCCACCGGGCACCAGCCGAGCGCATCCAAAACCGCAGCCGCATCCCCCATCAAAAACGTCCCTGTTTGCCAAAATCTAAAGTAGAAGTAGTGGAAGGGATCAGACATGGAAAGGGACAAAAAAGCCCCGAAACAGGCACCAGAACTGCTCAAACACGTTTAAAAATAGTACAAAATGGCGTTTTCGTTGGTTGAGATCAGGTGAGAATTACATCAGATATGCTGCAAAAATCGCAAAATCAGGCACATCATTGGGCAATTACGGCTGAACTATAACCTTCGCAGAAGCACAGGGTTGCCCTAAAACCGGCCTGAAATTTCGACGAAATGGCCTTCGGGCGTTTCACGAAAACCGGTGGCATTGAGCTTACCCGCCATTTGGGCATCGCTCGCGCGGATCAGGAGTTTGGCGCTATACTGTCCGTCGGGGACGATGCGGAGAATGATGCGCTCCATCGCTGACTGGCTGACGAGTGCAAGGCTGAGGATATTGCCGTCGCAGCGCGGAGTGCCAAGCAGTTGCTGACCAAGACTGATCCCGGCGAGGGTGACGCGGACTTGGCCATCCGCCGACACGCAGCCGCTTTTGGAAAAGCGGACACTGGCGTCCTTCAGATCGACGCTTTCTACCGGGAGCGGATCAAACGCGCCGGGGAGGACGAGACGGGTGGTAACATTATCTGCGCCGTAATTGCCAAATGTCGCGACGAGTGTGGCGGCGGCGGGCTCCCCCGAAAGCGCACGAAGCTGGATTGCGGCGGCCCCACCCAGCAATTTTAGGGCCGAGAGTTTGGCCGAGAAATCGCCGAGGCTTACCCCATCGATGCTGACGTCGCGCAAGGTTCCGTTCCAGATGCTGCCTTCGGCTGCGCGTGCGGTGAAAAGGGCGCCGCTGCCGCTGATCGCGCCAAGCGCAAGACGGAGCGGAAAAGCGGCGATGAGTACGGCGATCAGGACGCCCGCGAACAATAACCACCCCTTGCGCATGTTCATTCGCCGCGCGCATTGAGCGTGGCATCAACCGCGATCGTCATATCGCTATTGGTACGGATGGTAAGTTGCGAGACGAAAATACCGCGCGCATCCAGGTTGTTCAGCCAATCGAACATTGCAGGGCTTTTCGCCGCTACGATGGCAATCACCACACCGTTCGTCCCCACCGGATCGGTGCGAGACAAAGTGAAACCCGCCTCACCCGCCGATTGGCTGACGAAAGCGGGCACGGGCGCGCCGAGCGGCAGCGCGGGCTTGGCGAGAATGGTCTTGAGGGCGGAAGCCTTGCCGCGCACTGTTGCCAGATCAACCACAGCCTGATTATGGCGCGCACGGGCACGTTCAAGCCCGTTGGCGAGCGGCATCAGCACGGCAAACCACATCAGGAACGCCGCAATCGCCGTGACCATAAACACAAGCATCCACTGCTCACGCAGGCTGCGTTCGCCCCACCAACTGCGAAATTGCGCGATCATCGCCCGCGCACCTGTGTATCAACAATAGGCTGGCCCTGGCTCGGGTTGACCGGGCCAGAGGTGACATCAAGCCCCGCCGCGCGCATCCGCGCCTGCACGGTGGCGATTTCATCAGCGCTTGTCGCGCGCAGCGTGAGGCGGAGCGTACCATCAGGGTCAAAGGTCATCGCGGTGAGCTCAACATTGGCGCTCGCCTCAATCGCGCGCGATGCCGCAGCAACAGTTTTGGTGAAACCCGCACCGCCACCGCGCAGTGCCGCAAGCCGCGCGTCAAGCGAAGCGACCGCTGCTTCGGGCGCAACCGCCTCACCAAGTGCTGCCTGCGCGAGCGAGGCGCTGGTTTCCTCAATCGTATCACTCGCCCACGAGAGCCGGACGATCTGGGTCAGCGGGATAAGCAGTGTGACAGCCAGCAACGCCGCCGCGATCCATGCTGTGCGTTTCACCCAGTACGGATCAAGCCGCCATTGCCGCCGCCGCGCGAATTCGCCGTCACGCAGGTTGATCGGCGGGTTGGCAGCGGCAGCGATCACTGCCGCTTCGAGTTCATCGCGCTCAAGCGTAATGACGGACGCATCGCGGGTGAGCAACGGGGCGAGTATTTCGTCTTCAGCAAAGCCCGAGTCGACGCCGCGCAGCACCACCTCATCACCAAGAATGGCGCGGACATAGCCCTCATCTGGTTGAGGCAGGAGCAATGGGGCTGGTACGATTACATCAGGATTAAACGCCTCGATCCACGCCTGCATCTGGATGCGTGAAACTAGCGCAATGGTGCGCGCAGGCGAATCCTCACCCTGAGCGCCGCACGATATGTGAAGCTGATCGGTGGGCAGCAGGCTTTTTTCCGCAAGCGCAAGCTGCCCCGCCGCCCGTGCCTGAGCCGGGGCAAGGCTGGGCAAATCAAGCGCATGAAGCGATACATGGCGCGCGGGCGCAACAAGCAGGCGGGTTTCCCCATCCAACGCAGCAAGCAGCCCCGCCTGATCCCCGCGCGCGATAATTGCTCCATCCTCAATGCGCAGCCAGTGCGCCTCTGCATCGGGGAAAATAATCCGCACGCCGCTCATGATGGATCACCGTAGGCGCGGCGCACAAGCCGTGCAGGCGCGATCAAGCCGTCAACCAGCGCCGTCTCACGCAGCTCTGCGCCCGCCAACTCAATCGACAGATCAAGCGCGAACCAGCGCGTTTTTACCCGCGTCTGTTCAAGCACTTCGGGAGACGGCGTAATGCCGCTTTGTGCAGGGAGGCTCCAGAAATTCACAACGCTGCCGTAGCCGCCGCGTGGCCGTTCGTCGATCATCCGTTTTGCAGTTTGTACGCTAAGTTTGCCGGGGATGAGCATTGCAACCAACGGCGCTTGTGCCGGGAGCAGAGTATTTACATTGATTGGCGAAAGATCAGTGACCGGAAGCGCGCATACCCAAGGCCGGATCGTCGCGTAAATCTGCGGCGTCATGCCAGAAAGCACCCGGATTTCGCTGGCGTCGGCCATCAGGCTGTTGGCAGTGCGATAGGGGGTTTTCGCGCGGGCATAGCTGCCGTCTTCAGCGCCGCCGGGCAGTGGCGCGGAATCGCTGTCGATCCAATCCGCGAGCGCCAGAGCAATCGGGCGCGCATCATTTGGCTGCACACCAAGAACGATCATCAGCGCGGCAAACTGTTCAATTGCAACAGGCCGTGCGCTGAGCCGTGTTCCCGTGTCACCCGTGACAACGCTGTTGATATTAAAGCAATTGCCACCATCAAGCAGCTTGGCATTTGCGGTGCCGCCATCAATCGGGAAGGGAATTTCGCGCCCCTGCCAATCGCCGTCGAGCGTGGTTTTGCCGCTGTCACGGCCAACCAGATCGGCAATCCGCGAGAGCGCAATGCTTTCCGCCGCCAGCCCATATCCGCGCGCCTGATCAATCGCGACCATGTTAATCGACTGACGCGTCGCGATCTTCATCCGCTCAAGCGAAGCCGCCGCGATTACGCCGATGACCGCAACGAGCATTAGCACAGTGAGCAACGCAGCCCCGGTTTCGGATTGAGGTGGCTTTAGGCGCGGTGTCAATAGCCTGCTCCTGCCAGAAACAGTCGGGTGAGCGGTGCTACGCCTTTGCGGGTGATCGTCAGTTCGACCGCCTCGGGCAGTTCGAGCGGATCGCTGGGTGCCCAGTCAGCCAGCCAAACGCCTTCGTTGCGGAAGCGCAAGGCAACGCGTTCGACATTCTCTGCCATGATAGTCGGCTCTGCATCGGACGCACCGTCAACGAGTGGGCGCGTGATCCGTTCAAGGCGTGCTTGGTTCAGTCGCCACTCAACCCGTTGAATACCACTCCGCGCTGCATCTCCACTATTCGCCCTGCCAGCATGGACGTAGCGCAGGAGAACCGGCCCCTGCCCACCACGAAATGCCGGTTCAGGCGCTCCGGTAAGATCGCGACTGATCCGCGCGACGGCTTGGGCGAGGTCGTTCGTTAGGATCGCGGTCAGCCGCCGCTCCGCCGCGACGCCTTCAAGCCGCTGCGCCGTGACCGCTTGCGCTTGTGTGCTATATGACAAAAGCCCGACCCCGGCTGCTGAGAGCATCCCGAAGATAAACAGCGAAATCATCAGTTCGACAAGCGTGAAGCCTGCTTGCGTAGCGTTTTTACGCGGCATCACTGGACGGCTCTCGCAAGGCTGAGCACGCCGCCGGGGCGGCCAAATTCATCAACCACGCCGATATCAATGCGGACGATACGAACGTCTGCCGTCCGTTTGGTGGTGCGGCTCCAGCGCCATTTGCGGCCACCATTTTCGATGACGCCTTCGCTTTTGCCCAAGGGCGGGGGTACAAGATCGGTTAGCGCCTCAACCGCAAGGTTATTGGCAACAATCTGGCCTAGCGCGCGTGTTTCAATTACCGCCGTGCTGCTCACCGTCGCCCCTTGCAAACGCAACAGCGCGAGCGCGGCAAGGCTGAACACCGCAAGCGCCACCATCATTTCGATAAGCGTAAAGCCACGTTCGCGCACATATTTACCCCGCGACACGGATCGTTCCATCCATACCCAAATCAACGGTGACGCGCGCACCGTCACGCGAAATCAGGATGCGCTGGGTGGCACTGGCAAGGCCGGTTGGATCAAAGACGATCTCCGCCGCGCTCACCTGTGTGCCTTCATTCCAATTGGCGGGCAAAAGCGGCTTTCCGTCAATCACCGTCCACTCGCCGCGCCGCCGCTTTTCAAACGCATAGCCGGTAGGCGTTACGCGAACGCGGGTTTCTCGCGCGGTAATCACCGCTTCATCGCGCGCGGCAACGGCACGCGCGGCAAAACGCTCTGCCTCATCAATCAAAGTGCCGCGCGGATCAGGCAAATTGAAAATCACAGCCGCTGACAAGGTGCCGATGATCGCAATGACGACCATGAGTTCAATGAGCGTGAAGCCGTGCTCAGCCTCATTCGGCGTTGCTGATATCCGCATTCTCGCCCTCGCCTCCCTCGGCTCCGTCGGCACCAAGTGAATAGATATCAATCGCGCTGCGCCGCCCCGGATTGGCGTAAATATAATCACGTTGCCACGGATCTTTGGGCAGCCTTTTGATGTATCCACCGGGCTGATACCGCTGTGGCTGGCTAAGACCCGCAGGGGCCCTCACCAAAGCCTGAAGCCCGTCCGCCCCTGATGGGTAAGTAAGGTTGTTGAGCTTATACATTTCCATCGCTTGTTCAATCTGCGCGATATCGGCCTTGGCCTTGACCACCATCGCTTTATCCTGATTGGGCAGGACGTTGAACACGACCACTGCTGACAGCAAGCCGAGGATCACAATCACAACCATCAATTCAATAAGAGTAAAACCCTTTTCGGAGTCACGCATTAAAAACCTCATGCGCCCGCAAGCGATTCGAGTTGGAGAATGGGAAGCAGGATCGATAGCACAATCGCTGCAACAATGCTGCCCATCAGGACGATAATTGCGGGCTCAAGCATCGACAGTGCGGCGGCCGTAAAGCTATCAAATTCACGCTCAAGATAATCGGCGGCGCGCTCAAGCATGGTATCAAGCTGGCCTGAGGTTTCGCCTGATGCGGTGAGATAAACGAGCAATGGCGGAAAAACGGCGGTGCGTTTGAGCGCAGCAGAGAGACTACCACCACCACGAATGGCCTCAACAATCTCTTCAGACGCCGCGCGCAAAGCGCGATTATGCACCGTCTGCGTGGTTAGCGAGAGACCTTCGTAAAGCGGCAAACGGCTCGCCACCATTGTCGCAAGAGTACGTGCCATGCGCGCGGCATGAAGATCGCGGATCAGGCGCCCGAACAGCGGTATGCGCAGCAGCCAGCCATCAAACCGCAGCCGCAGCTTCGGATCACGCAGCGCCTGCCAGCCGAGTGCGAGGCCCAGCCCAAGCGCGATGAGCAGTGCCCACCACCAATTCGCCAGAAAGTCTGACAGCCAGATCACAATCCGCGTCAGCATCGGCAATTGCTGGCCCACCGTATCAAATTGCTCAACCACTTTTGGCACCACGAAAATCATCAGCGCGCCGACAACAAATATTGCGACGATTGCGAGCACAATCGGATAGGCCAGCGCAGTGATAACCTTACTGCGTACCACCGCCTGGCGTTCGAGCAGGATCGACAACCGTTCGAGGATGATCGGCAGCGTGCCCGCGCTTTCACCGGCGGATACCATCGCGCGGTAGAGCGGCGGAAAGCTTTTACCCTCACGCGCCATCGCGTCCGCAAGACGGCGGCCTTCAAATACGCCAGCATGAACCGTCGCTATCGCCTTGCGGACGTGGGGCTGTTCGGTTTGTAGCGAGATTGTACGCAGCGATTCTTCAAGCGGAGTGACTTGGGTGAGCGTTGCGAGTTGACGGGTAAATAGTGTCAATTGTTTGGTTGATACGTTTCTGCGGCCCAAGCTCAGCCCCGAAATCAGCGGGGCGGATCGCGGCACAGCACCACTCCCCTGCTCAATCTGGACAATATAGAATTTGCGCTTGATCAGATCCGAGCGCGCGGCATCGACGTTTTCAGCGCTCACCCGACCGCGCCGCTCTTTGCCTGCGACATCGATCACGACATAGACAAACTCAGTCATCGCTTGAGTCACGACGCGAGATGCGGATCGCCTCTTCAGGCGTTGTCAGCCCTTCACGAACAAGCGCACGCGCGGCCGATGTCAGGTTCTGTGCATTCGCATAAGCGTAGGTTGCGATATCAATCTCGTCGCCGCCTTCATTGATCAGGCGGCGGATCGTATCGTCAATCCGGATCGCCTCGAAGACGCCAATCCGGCCCTTATAGCCGCTGCCGCTGCACGCATCACAACCGGAAGCCTCATAAATGACACTGCCCTCGACAAGCACAAGGAGCGCCCTTACCGCAGCATCGGCCATCACGGGCTTGCGGCAGCTTTGGCAGAGCCGGCGCACAAGCCGCTGCGCCAGAACCGCACGTAGCGTTGAGGCGAGCAGGAATGGCTCAACCTTCATATCACGCATCCGCGTAATTGCGCCGACCGCATCGTTAGTGTGAACCGTCGAAAGCACGAGGTGCCCGGTGAGCGAGGCCTGCACCGCAATCTCTGCTGTTTCACGGTCACGAATTTCGCCGACCATTACCACGTCAGGATCTTGGCGCAGGATCGCGCGCAGCCCCGCCGCGAAGGTCAGCCCAACCTTCGGGTTCACTTGCGTTTGGCCGACCCCATCAACTGCATATTCAACCGGATCTTCAACGGTGAGGATATTGCGTGTGCCATCATTGAGCAAACGCAGCCCGGCGTAAAGCGTCGTTGTTTTGCCCGAACCCGTTGGCCCGGTAACAAGGATAATCCCGTTTGGCTCGGCAAAAGCATCGCGCAGAAGTGTGTTGATCGCGGCGGCCATCCCGAGCCCATCGAGCGTGATCCCGGCATTATCCTTATCAAGAATACGCAGCACCACACGTTCGCCGCCGCGCGCGGGCAGCGTTGAAACGCGAACATCAAGCTGTTTTCCGCCCAACGTCAGGCCAATCCGGCCATCCTGTGGCAAGCGCCGCTCGGCAATATCAAGCCGCGCCATCACTTTGATCCGGCTAACGATAACGGGTGCAACATGCGCTGGCATCCGGAGCGTTTCTCGCAATATCCCGTCAATCCGCATCCGGATGACCAGCCCGCTTTCATAAGGTTCAATATGGATATCAGACACACCCTGCCGTACAGCATCAGCAATAATGCCGTTAATCAGGCGGATTGCGGGAGCATCGTCGCTGCTATCAAGCAAATCTTCAGCGCTTGGCATTCCGCCCGCAATCAGATCAAGATCATCGCCAAGGCCAAGCGAGCCTGCCGCCATCGCCGCTGCTTCACCGTCCATCGCGTAGGTGGTTGAGAGCAATTCATCAAAACGTGCCGGACTAACATGCGAGACCCCAAATGCCCGCGCCAGATGCCGCCGCACTTCAAGCAGGATATGCGGATCGGCACCTTCCCGCAAAGAAACACTCACAGTTTCCCCATCCATCCGATCAATCACAACGCCGAATTTGCGCGCGAACCCATAAGGCAGAGTTGCCGGACGCGCATCAATGGTCGTGTCGGTCTCACTCATTTTTTTGGCTCGCTTGGCGGCAATTCAACCGGACGAATCCGCTGCGTGGAGCTTTTAACCTCGGGAATGATAATCTCGGGTTTACCGGGGACAGGAGGAGCCGCAGCCGGTTGGGATGGTGGAAGCGCATCCGCACTACCGGGCAGTGCAATAGGTGGTTCGGCCCCCATATATTCGCGTACCAGTTGATCAAGACTGGGTTCTTGATCGGGACGAAGCAAAAGCTGCTGATCACGCGCATAGCCGTAACGAAGCTCAGCAAGCGCGCGTGCATCGGCGGCTGAGCGGAGTATCGTCGGGCGAATGAATACCATCAAATTGGTATTCTGCCGCGATTTTGCTTTTGAACGGAACAGCGCGCCAAGCCCTGGAATATCGCCGAGCAGCGGGATTTTCTCAATCGTCCGCCGCTCATTATCATCAAGCAACCCGCCGAGTGCAACGATCTGGCCATCGTCAATCGTAACTGTCGTCTGGATTTCACGCTTGTTGAGGATTAGATCCGAAAAATTGTTTGATACCGGCCCGGCGATCGAACTGACTTCCTGACGAATGAACAGCTTGATCGATCCACCCGCATTAATCTGCGGCTTCACTTCAAGCTGGATGCCGACATTCTGTCGCTGAACCGTGCGGAAAGCATTGTCGAAATTCTGGCCCAATTGCTCGCCCGTAGTAATCGGAATTTCCTGCCCGACAAGCAGCTTTGCTTCCTGATTATCGAGTGTCAGGATTGACGGGGTTGAGAGGATATTCGATTTATTATCCTGGCTCACTGCATTGATGATCGTTCCGAAAATGCCGTTTTTACCGATGTTGGTAGCAAAGCCGCCAAAACCGCCCGTCGCGCCGAGGATCGAGGTGACGGCCGCCTGCGCAAGCTGATCGCTTGTTGCGCTGCCATTGGTTGTGGTTGTGGTATTGCCGTTGACCGTCGTGGTGCTGCGGTCAAGCTCGCGTGCACCGACCGCGCCTGCAATCGTCAGCAAATTTGGCCCGGTATTTGAATAGTTGGTCGCGGCGAACGGGATGCTGCTACCGGGAGCGCCACCAAGCAGGAATTGAACGCCAAGCCGCTTTGCCGCAGTGTCTGAAATCTCGATGATAATCGCTTCGACCAACACCTGCTCACGCCGAGTATCAAGCTGACGCACAACCTCACCAAGTGTGCGCTGAAGCTCTGCCGGAGCCGA
>ERZ1292633.5398-Hain-H41-02um-R1-5398-length-11564-cov-6_pt1 | contig 11564 bp, 4 predicted proteins | sample MGYA00564406_ERZ1292633 | MGnify/ENA primary metagenome ERZ1292633 (study PRJEB36523, sample SAMEA6512639) | groundwater metagenome | collected 2019-01-08 | study: AquaDiva: Metagenomics assemblies of 32 groundwater samples
TACACGGTCGTGAGCTGGCCCTCATTGCCCACGCCCGCATGACACACTGCCGCTTGCACGTTCGAACTGGAATATTCGTAGATCAGGGTCCCGACCGGTGGCCCGTCCCAACTACCACACACCGGGACAACATCGAACGAGCGCATCTCGTTGAACGACACCAACGACGGGTCCTGGCCAGCGGGATTGATCGTGGGGTGGAACACGCGGAACAACGTGGACAAGCAGCCGGCCAAAGCAGTACAGGGAGAAACCTCTGAATTGCGGTATGACGTTTCGTTGAAGCCGGCCGTCGTATTGTGGAGCGGGGGGACGCAGTAGGCGTCGTCTTCTGCGGCGTCCATGGGAGGAAACGGTTCAGAGTCACAGGAGGAGGACGTATCCTTTGTGCACATACCACCTGGTGGTAACGATGCCTGCTTTCCGTAAACTTCGGCCACGCGGAAGGTTGGCACCCTCGTGGCCGGAGCGAACAAACCGACCAACGCAGCAAAGGTGTTCACGTTGACACTATAACGAATGGGTTTCGTTCCGGAGTTGCAATACGTGCAAATATCGTAATTCGACCACCAGAACGGAATCGTGAACTCCAGGTTGGCCCAAGGCCGAGGCGTGTTCGCCGCGTCGATGTCATAGACGAGACGTCCGCGGTTGCACTTCGCACCGCCAGCAGCCATCGGGACCAAGGAGAAGTATGCGCCGTTGACGGTGGCGTACTCGGTGGGACTCGTCCCACTGACGAAGTTGGATAAGGCTTGCGATCGAACTCGTCGGCGTGTCGATCCCAGCAACGCGACGAAGCTTCCCGTGCTCAACGCGGGGGTGACAACCACCGTGGAAGCGTTTGTACTCGTAAAGTTAATGATGCCGGCATGCCGAAGAACTGAAACAATGTCCTCCGTGCGAACGTACTGGACGGTTCCGATGGGCACTGGCAAGCGTGCATTGTCCAGAAGAAAGGGGTGGCGGATGCGAGAAAAGTAGGCGGTGGGCCTCGAAAGCGGGGCTGGTCGTCCCCAATCCGGCACTCTGGCCGACGAGCCGTTGACCGGCATCAACCGAAACAAGCGGGCGGTATCTCCGACATCGTCGGTTGTTTTGGTCGCGATGCCACAGCGACGACTGCCTGTAATCGGAAAGAAGCTTGACAGCCCAGAACGACGTGGGGCCACGAACACCGCGGCGTTGGCCCATCGACGACCCCAATCGGGAACGAGACAAGCGTGCATGGCGGCAGCCACGTATGGAAAGTCGACGGTTTGTGGAGTGGCGGTGTACACGTCGGTGCCGTAGACGACGGGAGACGTGAAATACGACGCGGCGTGGGGCGTGCTTGTGTTTTCGGGCTGTCTTTGAGTCGAACTGAAGGGTTCACTGCTGGCGATCGACGTGTAGCTTTGAGCGGCGGTGTTATCTTTCTCGACGAACGCATGCGTCATGCTCGAGGAAAGCAAAAAATTCCCCTGCAGCACAGGAGCGTCAAACGGCTCGTCCTGCGCCACGACGCCGAAGAGTGGAGCGGGAGAATCCAATGAGGATGCAACGGTGTACGAGACCACTGCCGTAAAGTACAAATTCGGCAGCTCTTGCAGACGTCGTCGACTCTGGGGAACGTAGAGTCCCTGGCAAAGTGCGTCGCCGATCGGCCAGGCAAGGTTGCTGATGTGCCATGTAGGTCTGACGTGGCGGAGCAGGACTTGGCGCGGGCCCCCAGAGTTGGCGTTGTCGCTGCCGGGAAGAATGGTCGACACACGTTGGCGCCACGTGGCGTTCCAAACGTACACGGGCGGCAGGATCAACTCCATCAGAGGATCGTTTGAGGCCGGCATCATCGACGCTGCACCGAATTGGTGGAACGCAAGGTTTCGGACGGTCTTTTCGTCGGCGGATTCAACACCGTTGCGGTCGGTTGCGGTCGTCACCGCCGCCGGGCGCACGTCGAGGAGCACGCGGAGCCACTTGACTCCCATGCGGCCCCCCATCAAAGACGCGTCAACAATAAACAGTCCTTCCAGCGCAGACATCGACAGGGGAACCGCAGATGCATTGTTCACGACTCCAAATAGATTGGCCGACGTCCCTCGTCGGTAAACGGCATTCGGCTGTCGTCCGTAATTGTCCGAAACACCAGCCGACACTGTCGCCTGCGTGAAGTAGTCAGCGAGCTCGTGAAGCAAACCCGCGTGTAACGCCACCACGGTAATGTCGGAGGAGTAACCGTACAGACCGCTTCCCACGACGTCGTACGATGGGCTGCCCGCTACAGACGGATACCTTCGTCTGAGGTCGGCGGATGCAGTCCCGCCTAAATTGCGAGCCGTGCGGCCACTGCTTGGTAAAACATTGAGCTCCAGTGATGACAAGGAAGTCACCGGGTATGGCACGTACGCACAGCGGAGCGCGGTCGCTGGCACTCGCGACAACATTTCCCGTAGGGCGGAAAGACTTTCAGCGGCGGCTGGCGACGCGGGATTCATTACCGGGCTGCCTTCGCCGCACAGTCTCCCATACTCTGCCAAGAAGAACGCGTTTGTGGCGTCCAAACTGAGTACTATCGCAACCGACAATGGGCTGCCGCTGTCCGCTGACACGACGCCATTGAAGCCGGTGGAGCCGAAAAGGTACGTTGGCGTCGCGAAGACAATCGTGCGGTAGTACACGCGCCTCGGCGGATACTCCCCAATGCTGATCAGTCCACTATGCAATGCGGCGGCCGCGATGTCCGTCGACACCGCGTATAAGTGGCTTCCTACCACAGATAGCCCGCCAGGAGGCATCATGGGCACAAAGACATCGGCGAAGAAGATGCTATCCTGCTGCGTCAGCTGCGTGACATCCGTGACGGGCGACAGCATGATGGAAGGCGGAGGGACGGTCAGCAGATTCGGTAGTGGCCGCGGAATGTTGTACGCCAACGTTGGTTGCCGACGTGCAGCATCTGGGCCAACTTCAAGCTCGTCAGATAAATAGATCAGATGCGTGATCGTCGCGGACGACGCGATACGTGCAAGGTCTTGTGGGATTCCAAAAGACGTGCTCGTGGGGAATGCAAAGACAGACCCACTCGAAGTAAAAAGATCGTTCCAAGTCGAACGGTTATTGGGAGGGGTGATGTAGTGCAAGTATAGCGTGACGTTCACGCCGAAGCGCATGATGCCGACCTGCAGCGCGTTATTGGTGATGTCGACAAAGAGCGTAGGCGAGAAGCCCGCGACGCCGTCCAGCCAGGGCATGAAGGGCCCCACGATGCGAGGGTTTGTAATTGACGACGCCGCGTCGCATCGGAGCAACCGCTGACTTCCCGCGCAGCCCACTGAAATCCTCCGACGCGTCATGGTGCGGCGAACCCGCAATCGCAACACGTCGCCGGCAAACAGCGGAGCATCACTTGCCGACTGCACGAACTGATAGACTAAGCTCTCACGGGTGACCAGCATGCCACGGGATAGAAGGCCACCGTAGCTCGTCGTGCCGGGTATCACGAGCGACGGAGCGCCATTCGACAAGGAAACGTTGACGCCGCTGTAGAGGCGAATCCGCAGCATGCGGGACTCGCCCCAAGTCAACGCCCCGGCGTGGATCGCCGCGTGCGTGACCTCCGTGGCGGCGTGATACAGGCCGGAACCCACGACTTGCGTTCGCTGCTGCCATAAGGACGAGGTCGCGCCCGATGGGAGGATGGCCACCGCGATCCACAGGGCCAACGTCGTCTGGGGCCACGAAGGCGAAAGGCCAGCGTCCCACATGGAGGCGCCAGAATACGTTGCCGCCCGAAGCTCGTCATTCGCAGCATCTTCCAGACTGCCCGGTTTGATGAATCGGAACACGTCCTTTGCGGAGGCGACATCTGACAGGATGCTGTTGTTGAAAAGGCCGAGTAAAGGAAATTTCACGAATGACGACAGGGACGCGGCAATACCCGGAATGCACTTGGCTTGAATCAAGACCGGAGGGTCGTTGAAGTCGATGATGCCTGCGTGCGCCGCGGCTGCGGACACATCGCTTTCCATGGAGTAGTAGATGGCGCCCTGTACCAACGGCTTAAAGGCGTGCGAGATGTATGACAATCGCAGCACGAGCCCAGTCGCGTCGTCCACGTTTTCGCTCACCGCAGCACTGAACACGGCCATGTCATTCTCGAACGCACTGCTGCGATTGTTGCGCGTGCCGATAACGTCCTCTTCTTGGCTCTGTCCTTGTGCCGGTAGAACGATAAAAGCCGCCTCTGGAACCGAAAACACCCCTGCGTTTGATGCCGATAGTGACCAGGAATGACTGCTCAGAAAGCAGCGTTTAAATCCAGCGGTCTCGACCATGATTTCCTGTACGCGGTCCCTCTCAGTGATCGTCTGGGCGTGAAACGCTGCAACAGTGACGTCACTTTGCACGTGGTACACGGTGGTACCCAGAACTTGCGTTGCCGTCTGCGCCAGTGAATTAAACAAGACGCGCACTCGCATGCGCACACGGGATCCCGCCTCGGCGGTCAGTAACACCGGTAATGCGACGTTCTCGTTTTGTAAAAACGGATAGAGGCTTGGAAAGTTGGCCGTGCGGGCTCGAATGATTTCTTCAAGAAGGGCTGATGCGGACGCCAGCTTCAATGCGTCGTCGTCGACGGATGGCGAAGTGGCAGTAACGAAGGCAGACCACGCCTCTGAAAATGCGACTTCGACTTCGGCGCGAGATAACAACACGAAAGCTGACTGCGGACGGGATGCGATGCCATAACAAGTGATACCCGCCGACGTGCCGCCGAGGAACAACGGACGCGCCCCAACGTGAACGATGATGAGCGACGCATTTCGGCCCCAACGGGCGAGAGTGCTGTGGACCGCAGCGACCGCCACGTCCGCCCCCTCCGAAGCGTAGTATCCAAAGCCCGTGCATGGAATATGCGCATCACGGTGGTTGCCGATCCGAGATGCCGCAGGACTACGAGACGACACGAAAAGCGGAAGAGCTTGAAACATAGTCACTGCGGGGAGTTGAAGCGCGACGCGTTCGAACCACGGTGGCGAGAAGAAAGACGAAAAGAAGACCCCAGGTAGGAGAAGGACGACATGGCTGTTGGCACTGAGGAGCGGCGGCGTCGACGCCACTCCTCGATGAGTCGACATGAAGTAGGTGGGTCGACCCTCCTTCGTTTCGTGCACAAAAATAACCGCCGGATCATCGTGAGCGATGACCTGCGCGTGGTAGGCGGCCGATGTCAGGTCCAACTGTGACGTCGCGGCGTAGACACCGGTCCCTGTGATCGACAGCCCTCCATCTTCGGCGTAATCGTGTGTCAGCCATAAAACCACTCGTCGTGGGTTGACGCTTAAAAATGACGACGGGAGCACATACGCGGTGGACGGATCGTACGAATTGTGTTTGTCATCGCGGCGGTGGAGAGAGAGGAACGTTGGTGTCGTTGGCTTATTCACGGTGAAGCACCACTGGGCGGGGCTATCACGGCTGTCCAAGAAGTCGCTGCGAAGGCCGAGAAACGTGCTGCGGTAGAAGAGAATGGCGCAGGGTTGCCGCACCACGTGGATGACGAAGTCCTTGATGCCGTCGCCGAAGGTCAGCAGCCGGCCGTGGTGGTGCAGCGCCCCCACAAGGTCCGTGCTGCTGTGGTAGATGCCCGTCCCAATGACCGTCGCGGTCGAGAGACGCTCAGTTCGAATGCGCGGGACGTACGTCGCGTTGGGGCCTAAGTCGCCCGCAGCCGCACGGTCCACGCGGAAGGACATGGCCGTCACTGATGAAAAATGGGGCGGTTCTGGGAATGAGGGGTTGTCACCGTTTGCGACAGCCGCTTGTTGCTGCAGTCTCCACGTCGACTCGAACGAAGTCGCGGTCACGTAGAGTGACTGAATGGTATTGATGTCTGAGGGCAGCAACACGTAAGCCGGCGAGGCAACCGAATAGGTCCTGTTCGGATTTCCGAACACGGAAGCTTTCAGTCCCATTTGGGTTGTCTGGTAGAAGGCGCTTCGCCAACCTGTCAAACGCAGCAGAACGACCGCGATCGAGCCCCCCACTGGTGGTGGGGCGGCCGGGTCCGTCGGCGATGTGCCTGGGAAGGCAGGGTCGACGACAGAGATCAGGTCCTCCTCGTCGAACTCATTTGGCGGCTGCGTCGGCTGACTGCGCACCAGCGTCGAATACGTGCGGGATAAATGTCCGAAGACCGCGGCACTTGTGACGTCCGTGGCCAGCGCGTACTCGCCCACGCCGAACACAGGCGAGAGTTGACTGGGCTCTACGGGAGGCGCGGCGATGAGCACCGGAAACCAGTGATTGAAGAAGGGATCCGTTGCACCACCATCGGCCGCGACGGTCGCGGACGGTGCACCACCACGAGAAGCACTTCCGTCCACCCACGGAGCCAACTCCATAAAGGGAACGTGGGGCGCGGCCGGGCGGGGAGCCGTCAAAAATGGCAACCCGATGGACGACGGCGCCGCCGCCGCATCAGCCGCAGCACCGAGGAAATGGAAATATTCGCGACGCAACACCCAGCGCATCGCGAATGCCGGTCCGCTTGACCATTGAAGAGAATCGCTGGACACGACATCCGTGGGGTTTGGAGCTCGGCGCACACCGTGAAACGTATGACCCGCGAAGTAGGGTGCGGTACCTAGATCATCCACGACTAGATTGATCGGGGCGTAAGCGGACCAATCGAACGACGACGAGGTGGACCTATTTGAGGTGGTCGCCGTCGAGGCTGCGAAGGCGTCTCCGGCGAAAGCGACGAGTCTGTCCCATGTCACCAGTCCGGCCGCGATCGTGCCAGCCGCTGGTCGGGACGCAGCACCGAATCGCTGAGCCGTACCATTTCGACCATCTGGCCAGACCCTCGGGGAGGTCGAAGCCCATTCCTCTGCCGCGGCGCCAATGTTAAGCACGCTGTCGCGAATCCAGCGCACATGGCTGGCCGCGGCCGACAACCAAAACGCGTAAAACACGTCGCTGAATTGGGCATGATAATACCCCGCTCCCATAAGCGTACTCGGCACGCCATCAAAGGAACGTAGAAATTGATTGGCGAAGATGACGCGCTCTCGTCCGAGCGACGTCGCGTTTCGGAGGGCCTCGTACCCTTTACTGGATAGAGACGCACCACGGCCATTGTTGTTCGCCGTCGCAAGATCGCGCAGCAGCGCGCGGTACCAAGACTGCGGCAGCACCAGGGGGGTGGACGTTTCGTTGTTCGGTAGGTAGGTGCACGGGCAGGTTGGCGCCGCGTCCCCAGGAGATGCCGGTGTTCTCGTCAGCCAGATCGCGGGGAAACCGACCTCGTCAGCCGACGTCGCAGGTAGCCAGTGGCGACCGACACCTAATATCGGGTTGGAAGTCGAACCAGCCGTCGACACATTGAACATGGCGCTTCGACTGCGCAACGAGTTGTTCAGCAGGGAATAGAAGACGCGCCGACGGCCGACGTAAAACGCCCGCAGCCGGAAATCCGCCTGCGACGGTGTGGTTCGGATCAAACCCGCGTGCACGGCGGCTGCGCCCAGATGGACGTCAACCGGGTACAGCCCTGCACCCGAGAGATAGTAGTCGCCCGATTTGGCAATGTCCGTGGACTTTAGTAAAAACGTCACATCAACGAATCGGCACCGCTGCGGAGTCCGAATATTGCGAGTGATCCCCTCGGAATCGGAAAGCGACGTCACCCCCAGATAGGTCGCCGGCGCCGGTGGTGGTGACGGCAGCTGAAGTATTTGTGGGTCACCGTACTTCGCTTGAAAAGCCGCCGCCGCGCAGTGCGTCAGTCCTGTGCTTGGCGAGCAGGCAAACACGGGGGCTTCCGATCCGGTCGCGTCAGTGAAACCCGTTGCTGCTGGCTGCGCGTGCACCCATTCGACCAGAAGCATCAGCAGTAGCATTATGACTGCGGTTGACCAGACCGCCGCACTCATCGCGATGCGATGTGAACGACAAAATGTCATCGGCATGCGTGTGGAATTCATCGGAACCGTTCAGCGCACACGGAGAGGGGGGTTGCGACGTTACGCACATCCGAGGCACGGTCTTTGGACTCCACGTGGTGACAAACGTTACAAAAAAAATACTAATACTCAACACAATCGTGTTGACACCAATGGGAGCTGAAAAACATCCAATCCCCTCGAAACAAAATATACACAAATCCCTCTCCGTCCGTTGGTGATGTGTGTCACCTGTGTACGATGGTGACTCCTGCGCTTCGTACGAAGGAGCCCTTCTGGTAGTCGCGAAAGGCGTCGTCAATCTCTTCGGCCGTGTTCATCACAAACGGCCCTCGGCGGGCAATGGGTTCGTTGATGCGACGACCGGCGAGGAGCAAAAACTTCGCTCCCCCTGTTACGCTTGCGGCGGGGCATGTTACGACGAGCTGCTCGCCCAAAGGGGCGAGGATGACGACATCGCGGCGCGAAACGGGCACCCCCGTGGTGTCCTCCGCGCCGTTGGAAATACGAGCCGTGCCCTCGTAAACGTACAAGAAGGCGCTGTCATATGGATCCAAAGGAACCGGGAGAGAGACGCGTCCCCCGGCGGCCACCTCGACGTCGATGTAGAGGATCGGGACGGCCAGCTGCTGTAGGGGCGAGGTGAACGGGAGTGGCGGCAGACCGGTCGCGGACGACCCATCTGTCTCATGACGGAGGTCGACATCTCGTCGGGTTGCATGCGACGGACCAGTACCGTCTGTGGATGACAGGACCACGGCGGTGGAGGCGCTGCCGCCGTCGAATCGGGGGGCCTGCGTGGCAGCGTCGGCGGCTGGTACGGCGGCACTGGAAGGAGGAGGTGTCTTTAGCGATCCGGCGATCACCTTGACCACGGACTTCTGCGACCCGTAATGCGACCACGGCACAAACGGCAAACGGTGCGCAAGGATGTGCTCGTAGTGCGGCGAGTCCATCTTCATGGCTCTGGGCAAATTGATCCAGATTTGGAAGCCATGTGACATGCCCCCAGGGTGATCACGGCCCTCATCGTGCACGATGCCGGACGCCGCGCGCATCCATTGCACATCGCCGGCGCTCAACATCCCTTCGTTGCCCATGCTGTCTGCGTGGCGGCCCGCGCCCTGCTTGATGTAGGTCACCGTGTCGAAGCCGCGGTGGGGGTGCCATGGGGCGCCGGGCGCACCTCGGGGGAGATCGGCAGGACCGAATTCATCGAACAGTAAAAATGGATCCGCCTCGGTGTCGGAGAACTGGCTCATATGCGGGATCGCCCGCTGAACAATGAAACCAGCACCTTCCCGTTGTTGAGGCGCCGTGAAGATTCGAACGACGCGCCTTACGGACATACAGTATACTGCGCGGGTGTGTGCGTGTGATTTATCCGCGGCCTCTGCTGCGTCCGATGCTGTGACGTGCGTAAATATTGGCGGTGAGTAAATCGCAATTGCAAAGCTATTTCGTCAGAACAGCCGTGCTGGGATGATGGTGAGAGGAGCGAGAGCGAGGGGGGAGAAGAAGCGACGCTAGTGTGGCGCGGCTCATGAATGCACCGCATGGGGATGAGACTCGCGACGGGAGAAAACAGCAGAGGGTTGCGAGGTTGGCCATAGAGTCTCTTCGGTGTTGCCGGCGGGCCTTTATTGCCTCATGAACGGACGCCTTGTCCGCACGGCCTCGTAGACCAGCATGCTGGCGCCCGACACCGGCCCTGCTTTAAGTAGTGAGAGAAAACATCCGCGCCACAGTGATGTAACGGCAATGTGAGAGGGATCGCTGCGAGACGTGAGGAAAATTCGGCGCAAGACATCGGTGGCACTTGAGCCTGATTGACTCACCGTTTTCAGAGTGTCCAACGGGAACATCATGGCCCATGTCGCCACGCTCGCCAAGGCGCCGGCACCAAAGTGTTGCAGACTGCGCTGGAAGATTGTGATGAGAGTCGTCTCCTGTTCGCTCCCCATGACGCCTCCTCCTCCTCCTCGTAGACGGCCATACAGACCAAGATACGTGCCCGCGAAGACGGTGTCTTTGGTCACGTGCCAGGAAAAGCCGCGATATAAGACGCGAACGCCGCGCCAAAATACACTGCCCCGAGTGGGTGTAGAAGATGATGAGATCGCCTTTCTTCCCGGAAATGCCGCAGGATGTGCCGTCGTCATCGTCCCGCTTGCGGAACCTCCAGCGGCGGCCGCCGCGTCCCTCATCGCCAAGTCACGCACGGCGATCCAAGCCGACGACACGGTTTTGGCGGGAGTCAACTGCATGTGAATCTTCACGACGTGCACGGGGCAGCCCACGATGGTACCCAGCCCACCCGTGATGGCGCCGGCGATGAAACTGCTGCCGTCGGTTACGTCGAGAAGTCTCTCCCACAGTGAAAATTGCACGCCTCGCTTCGCCGCCGTAATGCACAGCGGCGGCAATGCCCCTCTGTACAACCCGCGAAGGCCCGAGTCCGCAAAAATGTCCCTCAGGGCTGTGTGAAAGTGTCGCAAAAGCGTTTGCGAAGACGACGACGACGATGCTGACACGGTGGTAGGAATCGATGCGGAAGGAAGGAGCACCGAGGAGGATCGCCTCGCGGTTGTCGTCGCCCCAGACACCATCGATTGCATACGTGTCTTCACCGTGTCAAACGGATGGCCGAGGGCGATAGAGGTCGCCCCCGCCGCGATCCCTGGCAGCGCCTCTGAGGTCAGCGACGACACCACGAGGGCCAGATGGTGCACTTCCCCCACTTGGCCGGAGAATGAAGTCTCGACTGCACCATTCGACGGCTTCTGCATCGCATCACAAAAAAACGCCGGAAGAGAGGGAAGAGTTAGCAGTAGGTGGACACGAGTTAGGGAGCTGTTGGAGGAGAAAGGGGCCACGCGCAGCACCCGGCATGAGATACCCCTTGCAGGTACCAGACCAGCGTGGGGGGTCGTGGCGACTGTTGTCGTGTCAATTCCACAAACTCCAGTCCTGTGTGCATCCGTTTCGTGCGCTGCTCCACGACGGATTTCCTCGGCGGGCTACTCCTGGGGGGGGGATGCGCCGCCCGATTCGTTACCATTGCAGCTATTGTTCATCACGTCGGCCCAACAAACTGGGGGGGGGTGGGGGATGGCACCGCGGTGGTAGTAGGATAGGAAACATCAAATGGAGGGAGGAAGGAAATGGTGGTGCTGGCCGACGCGACGGGCTTCACCGTTCCGTCGATACAATTGGGAAGGTTGCGAGTTGTACAACACAATTTGACGGCGAGCACGCTGGACGGGACCTACGACAGTGGACAAGGGCGTGGCACCGGGTGTGTGTAGATGCCGACAACCTATACCCGTATATCCTCATTTTTTGCCACGTCGATGTCATCGGCACCATCCAGACCATGTTCTTGATCGCCGCGCGCGCAGCCGCGGGAACAGCAGCACCCGGTGGATTCACCCTGAACATGCAGCCTTCGGAAACCGTCTTAATTGCCACATTCTCGAACAATCGGCCCTCGACGTAATGTGAACGCTTCCTATCGATATAGCGGGTTCGTGCTTCCACCAGCTCCACTCGCGCGTCGGCTTGGTACGCCATCTCTTCGACCCGTTCCGAAACAAACCGCACCGACGTTACAGT
>ERZ1292633.5401-Hain-H41-02um-R1-5401-length-11564-cov-4_pt1 | contig 11564 bp, 6 predicted proteins | sample MGYA00564406_ERZ1292633 | MGnify/ENA primary metagenome ERZ1292633 (study PRJEB36523, sample SAMEA6512639) | groundwater metagenome | collected 2019-01-08 | study: AquaDiva: Metagenomics assemblies of 32 groundwater samples
AAAAGAGGAGGACGCACTGAAATTCTTGAAAGTACTTCCTTTGAGGTTGGCAAAGTTTGGTTTGGAACTAAACTTAGGGAAAACTAAACTTGTTAAAATTGGTAAGGTCGAAGCCTACCAAAAAGAACTCCTTGGTAAAAGGATGCCAACCTTTGATTTTCTTGGCTTTACTCACTATTGGGGGAAAAGCAACACAGGAAAATTAAGGCTCAAAAGAAAGACATCTAAGAAGCGTTTCAGGCGTGCATTAGTGTCATTAAACCAGTGGTTAAAGGAACAACGTAACAGACTTACACTACAACAACTATGGAAAATTATTAGCAGTAAAATTCGTGGGCACTATAATTATTTTGGAGTAACCGATAATATTCACACTTTACAACGGTTTGAATACGAAGCAAAAAGATTAATTTTTGCAAGGATAAACCGTAGAAGCCAATGTAAAAGCTTCACATGGAAGGAATTTAACGGATATTTAAAAATATTTCCTCTACCTAAGCCTAAAATTAGCGTTAACCTCGGTTGGTGAATGATTTGGTGAAGAGGCTTGTGCGGGAAAACCGCAGGCAGGCTTCTGTGAGGGTTCAGAGTTGGTAAATAGATGGTTAAAATATTGTGGCACTGTCGGGAAACTAGGCAGAAAACAGAGAAAACAAACCTTAACCTGTACTGTTTATTAACTCCGTTCTACTCGACCCTTACCTCATACAAACATTTTATCTGATAGGTAATTTTCTTAATTTGCCGTTTTTATTTAAAATACCAGCTCTAATTAAATCTTTTGTAATTTTATCTTTCATTTCTTTTTCAGATAATCTCTCTTTATCTTTTATAAAATTATCTCTTTCTCTTTCTAAAACTTCATCCATATTAAACATAGTTTTTATAAGCCTCTAATAAAAAAGTTAATTCTTACATAAATTAATTGTATCACAATCTTAAAGAGTAGTCCGTAATGACTTCAAAAGGCTTTATTTATAAGATTATAGGCTTTTTTAATTTAATTCAAAAATTGTTTATAATATCATGCAATTAAACTGAATAAACTAATATTTATCTCTTCTAAAATCTCTTCTAGTTTATCATCAAAAATCTTATTTATTTTTTTAAAACATTAAAGTTCTAATTCTAAAAACTTATTTGGAACTACTAATAGGTATAAAATGTGTATTCTATCTACAAAAATCTTATCTTATTGCTTCTGGTTTAAGCTACGCTTTCACTACACTTATTAAACAAAAGAATCAAAAATATCATTTTAAACTTGATAATTTAAAGCTAAAATTTTATCTTAAGATGATTCAAATCCTAAAACTCTATCTTTTTACTTAAGTATTTGAATAACTATCACGTATTTTTTGAAATCTTTGTGATATTTTTTCTAGTGAGGCTTCCAAAGCGCTAAAAGCTCCTCTTTCGAAAAGCATTACAGATAAACTTTGTAATCCTATCTTTTCTTGCTCTTCATTGCTTAAATGTAACATAATTTTATCCATTAAAACTGGCATATTTTCATAATCATTATTTTTTAACTTATATAGTAAAAGCTCTATATTTTTTAATATTTCATTATAATGCTCTATTAAGGTAGTATTTACCATATTAATTCCATTTTTTATAATACAAATACATTGAATAAATTTATCATAAGATAGTAGTGTAATTCAATAGTTATTAGTAATATTTTTAATTTTAAATACCTGTATTTATTATTATAACCTATTATAGTGAATCAAATTATGTAGTTTTAGCTGCCAAATCCTATTATTTTTAATTTTTTTATCAAAAACTGCTATAGATTTTAATATTTTTGTAATAATAAAATTAATTTAATCATTTTATATTTTATAATAATATATAGATAGGCAATAAACTTTTGAAGATTTAAAAAAAAGTATATAATGTTAAAAAAATATAATAATCCCTGAGATTTTAAAAATTGATTAAATTAAAAAGTAGTTATTTTATTCTGGTTAAAATTTTTCAACAATACAAAATATTAGGATTTGAATTAACTCTTTTAGACGCTCAAAAATTAGCTTATTTTTTACAAAGATTTGGAGAACCATTAAAACTAGAATATTCTAAAAATTATTATGGACCTTTTGCTCCTGACTTTAATAATTTGTTGATTACTTTAGAACATAATTTTATTACTGGTTTTAAATCAGGTGATGCAAAACCTTTTGATAATTTATTTTTAAAAAATGAGCGAATAGAAGAAGTTGATAAATATATTATTGAAAATTGTTCTATAGAAAAAAAACAGAGACTTAAAATTCTTTCAGATTTTATTGAAGGTTTTGAATACCCTCTAGGAATGGAAATACTTTCTACTGTTGATTTTATTCTTAATGAAAATCCAGAAATTCATAATAATCTTGAAAAATTAGTTTCAACAATACAAACTTGGAGTAAAAGAAAGAAAGAACTAATGAAACCTGAATATATTTCTATAGCATATAATAGATTAATGGAATATAAAGAACATCTTTATAAGGATATTTTTATCACTCAATAGTATATTTTTGTTTTTATAGTAAATAATTTACTATCTTATTTTAGGATAATGGCTTAAACTAAAATAAGGAATATTCTTATTTTAGTTTTAAACATAAAAGATGAAAAGAAGTTTACAAGGTTATTATATACCTATTTCTACAGTGGGAGAAAAAGCTAAAGCTTTTGTACCATCAGAACTACCACCTATTCCTGATATAATTTGGTCACCAGAATTAAGAAGTAAATTTGATGAAGCTTTATTATCATTAGGACGTTTAGATGGAATTACTAATTTTTTACCTGATACATCTCTTTTTCTTTATATGTATGTTAGAAAAGAAGCTGTTCTTTCTTCTATGATAGAAGGAACTCAATCTTCTCTTTCTGATCTTTTAATTTTTGAGTTAGAAGAACAACCAAATGTTCCCTTAGATGATGTTCAAGAAGTTAGTAATTATGTAAGAGCATTAAATTATGGGTTAAAAAGATTAGAAGAAGGTTTTCCATTATCTTTACGCTTAATAAAAGAAATACATGCTGTTTTAATGTCTAAAGGTCGTGGAAGTAAACAAAACCCTGGAGAATTTAGAAAAAGTCAAAATTGGATTGGAGGAACTAGACCAGGTAATGCTTTTTTTGTACCACCTCCTCCTGAATTAGTATTAGAATGTATGGGTAAATTAGAGCTTTTTATACATGATCAACCAATTGCAACTCCAATTCTTTTAAAAACAGCTCTAACTCATGTTCAATTTGAAACAATTCATCCTTTCTTAGATGGAAATGGGAGACTTGGAAGATTATTAATAACTTTATTATTGTGTGAACAAAAAGTTTTAAGTTCTCCTATGTTGTATTTAAGTTTGTATTTTAAAACTCATCGTCAATATTATTATGAATTATTGAATAATATTAGAAATACAGGTGATTGGGAATCATGGCTTGATTTTTTTGCAGAAGCTGTAATAGTAACATCAGAACAAGCTGTTAATACAGCAAAATTATTATTAGATTTATCCAAAGATTCACAAAATAAAATTAATGAATTAGGAAGACAATCTGTATCATGTCAAAAAATCCATCAAATTTTATTAGAAAGACCAATAGCAACTTCAAAATGGATATCAGAAAAAACAGGAATAAGCCCTGCTACAGTAAATAAAAATTTAGAGCAATTAAAATTATTAGGTATTATTAAGGAAATAACAAGCCAAAAAAGGAATAAAATTTTTAGTTATTCAAAATATATTGAAATTATGGATAAAGGAACTGATTTATTATAAAATAAAATATTTTTTATATGTTAAAACAAATTGGGCAAAAAACCCCTACTACTAATAATTATTTTCTAGACCAAGATACATACCAATCAAGTCCTGTATTTTTACTTAATCTAGTTAAATTTTTGCTTTCAATATTTATCAAATATATTTCAGGATTACCATCTTTAGTAGATGTAAAAGCTAAATATTTCCCATCAGGAGACCAAATTGGTAAATACCCTTCAAAATTAGGAGTCAAGGCTATTTTATTACTTCCATCAGAGTTAACTAAAAAAAGTTGATTTTTAAACTGATTATTTTTACTTACAGCTGAATAATATGCAATTTTACTTCCGTCAGGAGAAAATGTTGGTGACCAAGCATCATTACCAACTATTTTACTTAGTTTTGATTTGTCTATATTGATAGTATAAATACTAATTTCTCCATCTTTATTAGTTGAAAACGCAATTTTACTTCCGTCAGGAGACCATGAAGGTCTTCCACTCCATTTGCCTGAAGGTGTTGTAGTAAGTTGTGTTTGATTAGAGCCATCAGCATTCATTATAAAAACCTCCTGACTTAATCCATTTCTCGTACTATGGAAAGCTATTTTACTTCCATCAGGAGACCAAGATGCATCAGAGTTTTGGGCTTCGGTTGTTAATTGTTTTTCACCACTACCATCAGAATTTATTAAATATATATCACCTTGAGTGCCATTTAATTTTCTATAAGAAACATAAACAATTTGATTGCCATCTGGAGAAATTACAGGATCATCATCAAGTACATTGTTATTTGTAATTTGAATAATATTGCTTCCATCTGGATTCATTTTATATATTTCACGATCTAAGCTTGTAGAACTTGTTCCTGAACTAAATACTAATTTACCAACTAATAATGGTACTGGTGTTAGAGCAGGAATTGGAGTGTTAATTACTGTTATTGAGGGAGATGGAGATGGTATTGGTGTTGCTGTAATAGTAGGGCTTGGTTTTGGCTCAATAGTTGGAGTAATCGTAGGTAAAATAGTAGGAATTGGAGTGTTAATTACTGTTATTGAAGGAGATGGAGATGGCATTGGTGTTGCTGTGATAGTAGGGCTTGGATTTGTAGCTGGAGATATTTCAGCTATATTTGTTGGAACATAAACAATTATAGGAGTAGCTGTTGGAATAGGTGTGGGTGTTTCAACGATTAATACACCAGGTAATGGAGTTATTGTTGGCTGAATAAATGGTGGCAAAAAATTACTATCTTCTGTTGTTGGAGAAGGTTGTGTTTTTGTAATAGGTAAACTTGTTGCAACCTCTGTAGAAGAAGAAGAGTATTTTATAGTAGCATTAATAGGTGAAGTTGTTGGTATTTTATCATTAGCACATGCAAAAATAGCTAAACTTAAAATACCTATACTTACTTTTTTAACTTTCATTTTATAAATCCTCTAAAAATATATTTTTAAGAAAAGTAAAAATTACTTATCTTATAATTCTTAGTATGTTTGGCAAAGTAAATAATGAGATAAAATATTAAATATATATTTTATTTCTTAAATGTAAATTAAATTTTTACTCAATAAGTTTTTTAAATTCAGAAGTATCTCTTATATTATCAAAATAAAATTCATTTTTAGCTTTTTCTTTATAAATAGAATCTAAATTGATCGCTTCTGCTAAGTCTTTTATAGCTTTTTCTGATTCCTTTTTAAGAGAATAAACACAAGCTATATTATAGTAAACATCAGGATTAGAAATATATAGATCAAGAGCTTTTTGAAAATTATCTAAAGCTAATTCATAATCTTTCATTGACAAATAAACAGTTCCTAAGTTATTGTAAATAGAAGCATACTGAGTATAAATTTCTATAGCTTTTTTATAGTAATCTATCGCATCAATATACTTATTCAAATTTGTATAAATTAAACCTAAATAAAAATATGAATCTAATTTATCAGGATTATCTGATGTTGAAAATTTTATAGCTTCTTTAAAAGATTCAATTCCTTCAAAATGATGTTTACTTTCATAATAGGTTTTACCTTTATTATAATAATAAGTAAAAATAAATTTACTTTCTATTTCTTGAGCTGGATTAATAATAATTGCTTTATTTGCGTACATAACTGCATTTTCAATATCTTCTAAAAAAGAATAAATTTTGCAAAGAAGTATGTAAGTTTCAAGCATATATTTTGAATTCAAATTAATTATTTTATTCAAATTTTCAATTGATTTTTCTAATTTATCAAATTTTTCTTTATAATTTATATATTTAAGTTTTTTCATCGAAGAAAAGCTATTATTATTATTTATGTCTTTGAAAACTTCATTTTTTAATGTAATAGCAAAATAATATAATAGATCTGATTCTGAATATATAGATGTTTCATTATTACAGATTTTTTTAAGTTCTTCATCTATATCATAATTATTTGGTTCAAATTTATGGAAACAATAAAAATATTTGTATAAAGTATTTGAATTATAAATATTTTCACTAATTTGAAACTTAATAAACTCCTTATAAAAATTTCGTCTAATTTCATAATCTTCAATTTTTTTAAAAAATGGATCTTTATTGGATTCTGAACTCCAAGAATTTTCTTTCCAATATAAAATATCTTGTTCATTATAAGCTATATTTATTTTATCCTTAAATAAAATATTATATTCAGGTTTTAGATCAATTACTTTTTTGAACGAGATTATAGCATTATTCCAATTATATTTTTCATAGCTCTCATTACCAATAAGAATTAATTCTTTAGTGCTATTTAAATCAAAATTTTTACTTTCTTTTTCTAATAGTTTTTTCTCTATTTGTAAAAATATTTTTTTTGAAAAATACTCATAATAATCTTTTTCTTTTTCTGAAAATTCTAAAAAAATATCAAAAAACATTTCTCCCAAATATAAAAATTTCTCGGAAAACTTAATTTCTTCTTTAATTATAATTTTTTGAACAACTAAAACATATTTATAACGTATTTTATGGAAAGTAAATTTCTCAAAGTCTTTTTTGAAAGTTTCAAGATCAATATCTTCATTTAAAGAATTAATAGTTTTATCTAATAATTTATTTTTTAATGATTTATATTCAAGTCTTTTTGCAATTTTGTAATGGTAAATTATATTTTTAATGCTATTTTTGCTAATAATAAAAAATATAATAAAAAGGAAAATTGAAATGTAACTTATATTTAAAAGTAAAAAACTAACTGTTTTAAAACTATAAAAAAATAAAAATATTTTATTTAAAATTGAAATTACAAAACTAATAAAACTAATAAAAATAAACAGTATACTTATATAAAACAGTAATATAAATATTCCAACTAATATTTCTGATATAAATATTAGTTTTTTGAAACTTGATTTTTCAGAAAATATTTTCATTGGTTTAAATATTTTAGAATCATTTTTATTTAGCTTATAAATATAAAAATCATAAATAATAAGATAATATGGAATAAGTGTAATAGCATGAATTAATGAAACAAATTTATGATTATAAAGACTTATAGGGACTATAAAAAAAATAATAACAGCTAAAATACCAAATCTAAGAAAAGAATAAATATCTGAATAAACATCTTCTGATTCTTTTTCTATTAAAATTAAACTATTTAAAAAATTAAAAAATACCATACCTAAACCCAAAACAAAAATAGGGATTAAAATAAAAAAAGTAAAGATATTTTGAAATGAAAATTGAAAATCTATAATAACTAAAGCTATATAAAATATTATTGAAACTGAAATTGAAATAACCGATAAATAAAAATCTAAAACTCTATAAATATTTAATCTATTAACATATTTAAATTTAATATCCTTAAGAATAGGTAAAAATTCTTTTCTTTGTCTATCAAAAATGCTATAAGAAATTGAATCAAGAAATATTATAATTTGTAACTCAATTTCATTATTTACAAAAATTGAGTTTATATCAAGTGAATTAGTATTTTTTTGAGAAGAAAGTATTTTTAAAATGGTATTTTTAACATTTTCTTTATTATTTCTCTCTATATTTACTATTTTTTCAGTTCTTATTAATAAGACATCTTCTGCAATAGAAAATATTTCTTGATATACTTTATTTCTTTCTATATTCATAAAAGGAGATATTTTAAGATTAAAAAACTCGCCATAAATATTTTTTCTTATTGTAAAAACTCTTGTAAGAAAAATTAAGAGTGAAATTGATTTTTGAAAGAAAGGAGCAATATAAGATGCATTACTTAAATGTACTTCTTCAATATAATTACAAGAAAGCTCAACAATTTTTTTTACTTCTTCTTCATTTGTTATTTGATAATAAAAAACTAAAGCATCAGAAATTTTGGGGTTTTTAAATATAATATCCGTTGAGATATACTCTGGAAATTTTTCAAATTTTTTTAATACAAAATATTCATGAAATTTCCTATGAATGAAGCTAAATTTTTTATCACTTGTTATACGTGAAATTTCAGCATTTTTTAGAATAAATTCTGTTATATTAATGATTTTTTCTTTTGAAAATTGCTCACTTAGTTCTTTTTGCAGATCTGTTAAAGTGATTTGAAAACCATATTGTTTTTTTTCAAACATTAAATATGCTAAATTCTCACAAAATTCTACTATTTCATTATTATTTAGTTCTTCATTTTCAATAAAATCTTTGTTATTATTAATTTTAGTATCAATATAATTTGAATAGATATCCATTTGACTATTAGGAAAAGATTTTTTTTCTTTTATATATTCAATTAATAAAGATAAAGTAAATGGTTTTTTTGTAATATCATCTAAATTTTTGACAAGAGTATCATTTATAAGCTTATTATCTTTAATTTCACTTCTAATTAGTTCTAATATTTTATTTTTGTTAAGATCTTCTATTTTAAAAGTTATATCAGGGGATAATTTTTCAATATTAGATTCAAGAAGAATTTTTGTTGACGCAATAATACCTCTCGCTTTTATATTAGAATTTATACTTAAAAATTTATTAATTGAAGATAATATTGTATTAACCTCTTTAACTTGATTACTTAAGTTCATTTCATCGAAAGAATCAAAAATAAAATAAAAATTTCCTTTTGTATAAAACTCATCAAAAATACTATCAAAACTATCATCTAAATTTAGCTGTAATCTTTTAATTGAATATAAAATAAATTTTTTTAGTTCCTCAAAGAACTCATCTTCTTCTCTTATATAATCAATAGGAAAGTCCTTTAAATCTATATAAATAGGAACTAAATCAGGTATATTTTTATTTAAAAGATTTGTATATATTTTCCTTAGAGCACAGCTTTTTCCTGATCCAGAGTCACCTGTAACTAAAATAAGAATATCTTTACTTTTTTTAAGTACACTTTCTATAAGATGATTAGTTTTATAAATTTTTTTGCTATTTTTTTGAGTTATTTGAGCTTCTAATTTTACTAAATCTTTTTCCTTGATGACAGATTTGTAGACTTCACTTAGATTATCATATTTATTTCTTAATCCAATTCTTAAATCATTCAAATTATTAATGATAATGTTATTTTCAGAGTTTAAATTTTTACTATATTTAAGTTGAGTAATTACTGCTGAAAAATGATTTCTTTTCTGTTGATTTTGGTATGAAAGTGCTAAGAATAAAAGACTATCTGAACTAAGATTTAACTTTTTTAAATAAGTAATACTTTGAGTTTTTTCAAATTTTTCAAGAAGTTGAGTAAAATATGTAAAAATATTTATATTTTTATTTTCACTTAATGAGAATAAGGTATTTAATTTTCTACTATATTCCAAACTATTTTCTAAATCTACAAATTCGCCTTCTTCAAAAAAATTATCTTCCTTAATATCATAAAAAATACTTTTAGCTAAATAAAAATCATATATAGAATTATGGAAAAATTGGATTTTTTGATTTGAATCTATAATAAAAAAAGTACTTTTAAGCAATACATCAATAATCTCTGTAATATTTTGATCTATATCAATATTTTTATTTTTATAGTTTAAAATCCACTTACGTGGTGATTTATTTATTATTTGATTAATTAAATTATTTAAAGCTTTTTTTGAAAAACTACTTCCTAATTTTTTAGCTATAGTCATTAAGAGTATCTCGACTGGATGGAGTTCTTTTTCTAAATTATATTCATTTTCATGAGAATTTTCAAAATATTCAAATCTACTTTCTTTTTGATTTAATTTTTTAAAAATATTAAAAATACCTAGCTTTTGTTGCCTTTTTAGACGTTCTCTAGTAAAGACTAAGTATAAATCTGCTTGTGAATTTATCTTACCAATTTCATCTTTTATTGATATTGCTAACCAGATTATAATATCTGCAAATATTGGGCTAGTTATTATATCAATACTTTCTTTATTGATTTTTTCTACTATATCTTTACCTGATTTTTTAGCTATATCCTCTATATATTTAATTGATTTATCAATTGTTAATTTTGATAGTTCCCAAGTATTACCATAATACTTTAATTCATTATAAAAATCACTAGAGTTTAATTTTGCTAAACTTAAGCTACTTCTATGAGCTACTAATAACCTATGTTTTTTATTTAAAGTAGTCTTTTTCAAAAAATCTTTTAATTCTGAAATAATATTTTTAATAAGATATGCATTATTATTTGATATATTTTCTACAACTTCATCATTTATTCTTACTTTATCTGCATTTGTATCAAGGAAAAAAACTATATTATGTGAGTATCTTAGTGCTTGTTTAACAAATTCTTTTTTATTATTTATTGATTCAAAAACTGTTGGTATTATTGCCCCAGTAGAATTACAAATTAAATCTACTATTTTATCTTCATTTATAGTTGTTATATGACTAATATCAAGATAACAGGGTAAAAAGTTTTTAAAAATACTATCATTAGAGCTTTTAGTTAAATTTTCTTTTCTTATTTTATCAGCTATCGATAATAACATAGTAGATTTTCCTGATCCTGAATCTCCAATTATAATTGTTACATTTGATTCTAATTTTTCATCATCAGAAATTAAAGCTTTAAAAATATTTTCTAAATAAGAAGAGTATTCTAATGTATTAATTGCATGCAACTGTTTTCCATTTGAATGATAAATATTAATTTCTAAAGGTCGAAAATTAGGCAAATTAGTTTTATTATTAGTATTAAAAAATTCATCAATAAAATTAGGATAATCTGTCAAATTTTCATCTTTACTGAGATTTTTAATTTTTTTATAAATATCAAATGGTAAATCAAGACCAAATCCAGTATGAAGAAAAATATTATTAGCTTTTGAACTAAATATACTATAATCCCAAAATCTTTCAGGTTTAAATATCTTTTTTTTCATATTTAAATATTCATTTTCTTATAGTAGAGTTTCTTGCTCAATCCAATAATTCATTTGTTCGTATGAATTGGCTACAGCTATTACATATTGAAAATCTTTTAAAGTATTAATTATATCTTTTTTTTCTTTTAAAAAACTTTTTTCATTTATATTTACTGCTGTATCATGAATAATAAGGCAACAGCTATAATTATTTCTTATAGTATTTCTGATAATATTATTAGGAATCATGTTACTTATTTTTTCACTTAGTTCTTTTGTAACTAAATCCATTAAAATATTTTTATTAAAAGAATAATCTTCTACAATCTTATTGAGATCTAAAATTATTGGTAGAGGAGCTTTTTGAAATATAAATGTTAGATTTTCATTGCTTCTATGTTTTGATAGATAATAAGCAAAGTATTCAGCTCCAATTTTTGGAGATTTACCAGCAAAAACGCAAGTAGAAAAACCT
>ERZ1292633.5402-Hain-H41-02um-R1-5402-length-11563-cov-4_pt1 | contig 11563 bp, 12 predicted proteins | sample MGYA00564406_ERZ1292633 | MGnify/ENA primary metagenome ERZ1292633 (study PRJEB36523, sample SAMEA6512639) | groundwater metagenome | collected 2019-01-08 | study: AquaDiva: Metagenomics assemblies of 32 groundwater samples
GGCAGGCATCAGTATGGAAAATTATATGCGGATGATTTTTCTTCAAAGCATTTCCAATTTCCGCCACCGGTTCAATCGTGCCGATTTCGTTGTTGGCAAACATCACTGAAACCAAAATCGTCTGCGGCGTAATAGCTTTAAGCACCTGCTCGGTTGTGACAAAACCTTCGGCATCCACGGGCAGATAAGTGACTTTAAAACCTTCTTTTTCCAGTTGTTCGCAGGCGTGTAAAACCGCGTGGTGTTCAATTTTGGTGGTGATGATGTGGTTCCCCTGCGCGCGATTTGCCCGGGCCGCGCCCAAAATCGCCAAATTATCCGATTCCGTGCCGCCGGCGGTAAAGATTATTTCGCCGGCCGAACAGCCAAAAACTTGAGCGACAAATTTGCGCGCGCCGCTGATGGCATTTAACGCTTCCCGACCCTTTTGGTACAAAGCCGATGGATTGCCAAACTTCTCATTAAAAAAGGGCAGCATGGCTTTTAAAACGCGCGGATCAATGGGGGTAGTGGCGGCATGATCTAAATAAACATTTTTCATACTAAAACGGCAAAGTTAAATTGATATTGTGCCCGGCATCGGTGGCGGATTTAACCGGCGGGGCAAAATTGATGGGGAATGGCCGTTGTTTGCCCGTGGCCAATTCTTGGAAAAAAAGCTGGCGATTTTTTACGCCATACTCGTATAATTCGCGGGTGACTTTCACATCCTGAAGACAATATTTTTCAATTTTATCAAACTCCCCTGTTTTAAACCATTCTACCGCCTGCAAACCGTTGGCGCTTTTCGATATCCCCAACGTGGCTTTGGCCAAGTCATCAAGTTTTAATCTGAAACCTAGACTTTTCTTCACTTCTTCCAGCATATCCAGCTGAGGCAATTTGGATAAATCCCCGCCGTAATAATTGTTTAAAACCGGCAGATCAAAATACCGCGAATTGTAACCGATAATGCGTTCGGCAGATTCTAAAATCGGCCAGAGTTTATTAAGTTCGTTTTCTTTAAAAGAAGAAAACTGGCCCGTTTTATAATCATAAATACAGGCAATAGAGACTTTTAAATCCCCCGTCCTCCCCTGCCCGCCCGGGGCAAAAATATTTTGAGTCTCAATGTCGATTACAATCTCGTTGGACATATAAACACAGACACACAGATTAAATAAATTTCACAGATCACAGATTTTAAAGAAGTTCTTCAATTTTAGTTTTATCAAAACCGATAATAATTTCGCCGTCAATATCAATCACCGGCACGCCCATTTGGCCGGACTTGTCTATCATTTCTTCGGCGGCAACCTGATCGGCGGCCACATCTTTGTGAACAAAAGGAATATTTTTGGATTTCAAAAAATCCATGGCCATGTGGCAATAAGGACAGGTGGGAGTGGAATAGACGATAATTGATTTGGGCATAATTATTCTAATTACTCTAATTAACCTAATTATTCTAATCAAATTCCAAGATATTGTCTAGCCCCATTACAGTTTCAACCAAGATCAACTTTATTCAATCTCTGTAAGGCGAAGGCGCCTTACGGCTTTGATTGGCAGTATCCAATGTTCTTTCTTAAAACTGTAACGGGGTAAATCTAATATTGAATGATATTGCGGATTTCTTGCGCCTCTTCGGGTTTGCGGGCCAAGATCTTTTCTATATTATATGTGCCCAGCCGGGGCGCCTCTAAAAACCCGCGCATGGCCGCCTGCGCCAGCCAACCGCTCTGCACCAAATCCAAAAGCCATTCATTGGTGTAGGCCGGATCGTTTTGGGCAATGCCGGCGCCAATGGATTTGAGCCAAAGCTTGTTAAACACTTCTTGCGAGCCGATGGGCGGCGACATTATAATGGGCAAGCCCAAAGCGGAATAAAACGTCAGTTCGCTGGGTTTAGTCCACAAAACATCGGTGGTTCGGAGCAATTTATTAAACTTTTTAAAATAATCATTTTTATCCGGCGTGTAAAGTATTTTTACCTGCTTGTCTAAAGATTTGGCCAACCCAGCCTCTTTTGTCGCTTTAATAAAATAGTCTCTGATATCTTCGTGAATACCGGCAATCAGATTGAGATTGATTTTTTTGTCGGCGATTTCTTTGGCTAAACTCTTTAGAATAGTCGCGCCAATTTCGCGCTGGGCACCGGCGCCACCCACGGCAAAAGTAATAGTTAAGGGATGGTTGGACCGGGCGTAAAGATTTTTCCGACCCAGCTGTTTTTGAATGGTTGAACTATAACGGCGGCGAAAGCGGCCCAGGGGATCCAAATTTATTAGCCGATGGCCCAAATCGTGTTTTAGAGTATTGAGTTTGGGGCCGCCGAGATTTTCTTTAGGTAAAGGAAAGCCGGTTAAAAAAATTCTTTCCGGTTTAACGCCATAAAGTTTTAACCGTTCGGCCACGCGATAGCAAGGCACAAAATAATTGATACGCGAGGCCGGGGTTTTAAGATCCGCCCAAACCCGAGCGATGTCGGCGTCGCAAATGACGCAATAAATTTCGCCTTCATAATTAAAATACTCCGCCATAAAAGCGATGGAAAAAAAACTGGTAACGAGCGGATGCGGCTTTTTGTTGAGTTGCTCGATTAAATGTTTTCCCCACTGCCGTTTTTCAATCAGATGAAATATTTCTTTTAACTGAAACGATGGCCGCGAAAGATCTCGTTTGGGATAAAACTCGGGTATCGCCTGAAACTTGTCGTACAAATTAAAAGCCGCCCGGCCCACCACCGGCACGCGGCTAAAACGGGAGATAAATTCATAAAAACTCTGGCTGGTTTGCCAGATTTTACGGTCGCCCTCCGGAATACCTTTATAATTGTTGGCCGTGATTATTTTTTTGTAAGCCAAAGGCTGGAGAGGAAAGGTGGCTCGTTGATGACCATAACCCATATCGACCGCCACCAGCCAAACGTGATGATTTTTTTTCATGGCAGTTCCAATAAAAGTTTGCCAAACGGAATTTCCAGGCAAAAATTTTTATCTTTATTTTGATAAGTTTTACTTTGAGGATTTTGGCGTTCTTGCAAACTAAAAGAGTAAGTCAGCTCTTCACCACCATTGACCGGATAAGAAATTACCTCCAGCACGCCCACAAGCAGGGTATCGTCATCGGGGTACTCCCTCTCCCCCATGGGCATGTCTTTTTGAAGTCTTTCCAATTCGGCCTGATTAACGCCGGTTTGTTTTAAAAACTCTAAAGTCATATCCGAGGCTTTATCTAAACTTTTTGAACTCATAAGCATGGTTTTGAGTTCTTTTAAACTCTCGTCGGGGTCAAAAATTTTTAAGTCGTTTTCCTGGTGATTGGTCATACCCAGTATATCAACCCCGCATGATTTTCATCAGTTGGGGATATAAATTAAACTATTTTATTTTATCTACTTGTTCTCCCAGCAACACTCATTTACCCCTATATGTTTCGCGAAGCGAAACTTGCGGGGTTGTATTACTGGGCATAAAGATAAAAATTAAGTTTATTCTTATTCATACATTTTACTCCTATTTATTGCTTTTAGCAACTGAATCCTGTAAAATAATAAGATATGTTGCTAAACATCATCTTGGCCAATATCGCCGTGGGCTTAGTAGGCGTTTTGGGCGCTTACAGCGTGATTCGATTTTTTGCCAAAGATCATCATCGCCTGATGTTTTTTGTCAGTTTTGCCGCCGGCGCGATGATTGCCGTGGCTTTTTTTGATTTGTTGCCCGAAGCGCTGGCCGCGCAAAAAGAGGCAATGATTACGATGGAGTTTTTAGTTCTAGGTCTTGTTTTGTTTTTGTTAATTGAAAAGGGCTTGATCTACTATCATTGCCACGAAGAAAATTGCCGGGTGCACCAATCAGTCAAGCTGATAATGCTCGGCGACGCCGTTCACAATCTTTTGGACGGAGTAGCCATTGCCGCGAGTTTTATGGTCAGTCCGGCAGTGGGCATCTTTACCACGCTCGCTATTATCATCCATGAAATACCGCAGGAAATTGGCGACGCCGGCATTCTTTTGCATGCCGGTTATAGCCGCGCCAAAACAGCGCTTTATAATTTAATCACGGCCGGCACCGGTATCGCGGGCGGCCTCCTCGCCTATTACGCTTTAAGTTCTTTCAGCCAAGCTCTGCCCTACATCTTGGCCGTCACAGCCGGCGGTTTTATCTATATTTCGGCCGCGGATCTTCTGCCTGAACTGCACAAGGATAGCGACACGCGCCTGGATGTTATTTTGCACACCGCCACTTTTATTTTTGGCATTTTGATAATCTGGCTTTTGGGAAAATACGTTGGCGAATAATTAAAAAGAAAAAACCCTGTTGTTAAACAGGGTTTTTGTTTTGCCGGTGTTTTTACTCGACGAGATCGAAGATAAAGCCCGCGGTTTTGATGACCTCGGCCGCGTGTTCGTACTTCATTCGGTGGTTTTGCTGTTGGCTGGGATCGTTAAACTCCCTCTCGTATCCGCAGCTGCACACCAGCGTGGCCGGGACGTGGCCATCACAACCGGAATCGCCGCAATGATACTTTTCACCCCGCACGATTTTCATCTTGTGTACTTTCACGACCTCGAACATGGGACGCCTCCTTAGGTTTGAGTTTTGGGAAACTACAGACTCGCGCAAAATGGATCTTCGCCAGCGAGGATTTTATCCAAGCGGCTACGAAGCAATTCGTAGCGCGTTTTGGTATATTCCATACTCAACAGATAGTTGCGATAACGACGCTCTGGCGGAGGGAAATCAAGCTTTGCTTCACCGAACTGTTCGATCGTTAAATCAACCTCGGCGCCATCGGGCAGATGATTCCAACAGTGACAACCGGCAAGGATAACGCTACCCTCGAATCTCAAACCCTGAAGCGAAGCACACAAAAGATCGCCGCCAAAAAAATCTTGAACAATGAGCGAAACGACAATGCAGTGACCCCGGAAAGGATTTTCCGGTTTCCATTGCTCCGGCGCATGCGACGTCTGTGCGTCAACGATCAACCGCAAAAGATATCGCAACTCCTCTACTGTAAACGGCGAGGGATTCATGGTTTACTCCTTACTTTTGAGAATGCGGATGATATCGTTGACAGCCAAAAACGGCAACATCAAATGCGTGGCGGGCAAAATAATTTTTTCATCCGCCTGAGGATGCATGGCATTTTCGGCGCCCCAAACGATGGTGTCGTAAGCGCCGCCAATACAATGAATAGTCAACTTTTTAGACACTCTCCGTTTCAAAAAATCCAGAAAGCTGCTTTGAGGCGACATCTGGCGCAATGAGATATAAATCTTGCCCAGAACAGCGCCGGCAATCTTGGCTAAAGGCGTGCCTTGAAAGGGCGAACCGATAGTAATGATTGTATCAACAAAGTCGGCGGCGCCGTATATTTGAACAGCCGCCACCGCCACAAGACCGCCCATACTGTAACCGATTAAGGCAACCGGCCGACCCGATTCCCGCGCCAGCTCTCGGCACTTTAAGGCTACGGCTCTGGCGTGCGGACGAATATCCTTGATGGGCAAAAACTGCGGCGCGTAAAATTCCGGCTCAAAACCGGCATCTTGCAGTTTAGAAACCAGATACGGAAACATAATATATGAACCACCCATGCCTTGAATCAACAGCACCCTTTTGCTTCGCATCCTCGTCCCCTTTCTCTCAAGTATTTTGCGGATTAATTGTAAAGAACCTGAATTTAATCTATATCTTTTTTGATTTTTTGTCAACCTGCTTGGTTAAGCATATCTAACAGCTTATCTTTTTCGTCCTGATTGAGAAAAGACGAATTAACTGCGTTGATTTGAAATTGGCGCAAATCACGCCGGGGTTCGGCGGAATCTTTTAGAACCTCGACCAAAACATCACTCAACGTAAAATTAAAAATCCCCGGATCGTCCGTGTTGATACTGACCAAAGCACCGCGATCAATTAAACTGTTTATATTGAGATCGCGATGAGATTTGATAAAACCGCAAGTTGTATTAGACAGCGGACACAACTCCAACCCGATTTTTTTCTCCACCACGGCTTTTAACAAATCTTCGTGTTGGCTGATAGGAATGGCATGACCCAACCGGTCGGCCCGGAGTTTAAAAATAGCGGTTTTAATATTTTCATAAAGTCGCCCGCCAAATTCACCGGCATGCACCGTGCGTTTGAGCGGCGAATTAAAAGTCAGTTCAAAAGCCAACAAGTGGCGCTCGGGCGGATAACTTGCTTCATCACAGGCCAAGTCCAAGGCCACGACGCCGTCGGGCGCGCAATCAATGGCCGCTTGAGCGATTTTGACCCCGACATCGGGCTCGGCCTCGCGGCCAATACAGACAATAATTTTTGTCTTGACACCAAATTCTTTTTCGCCCAGTTTGAGTCCGCGGCTGACCGCGCGGATAATGGTTTGATAATTTAATTTTTGCCGCAGGTCGGATTGAGCGTGACCATAGTAGGTCGATTCACCTGTGTGATATTGGGGCGCAAAACGCAACTCGGCGTAAATAATGCCATCTTGGGCCAAATGCTCCACTTCATGAAAAGCTACATATTCCAAATTTTCCTCGGTCTGCATCACGCTGGTGACCAAACCAAAGCCTTTTTGAAACAACGCTTTCAAATCCTTTTCGCGCAACCGGCGAAAATAATTTTTCAACTCTCCGTCCGTTTTTACCGGCAACGGGATATTTCCGCGCTGAGCCAAAAAGAAAATATCTTCTTCAGCCACATCGCCATCAAGGTGACGATGCAAATCAATTTTTGGAAATTGCCTGACAGTCTCTAAATTTAAAATGCTTCTTGTTGGATTTTCCATAAAACACTTGAAATAAAACTGGCATTGTCAAAACCATTGGAAGAGACTATAAAAAGCGCGCCTAACCCGTCCACAGCCACTCCTTGCAAATCTCGATAAAGAAGCGGAAAACGCCGGCGTTTCAATTCACGCCCTTCGGCCGAAAAAATAATAACTTCCCGACGACCGTTATCAGAAACAATCACCTCTCCCCGCTCCCCGACGGCAATATCCTCCGGAGAACGCAAGCCATCTCGCGGGTCGACAAAAATTTCTAATGGCTGACCGGGTGTATATTTAAAAATAGCGCCGGTGGTATCGTCGGTAATAAGAAAAGTTTTTAAAATCGGATGCCAAATGATTCCCTCGGGCGCTTTAAATAGCGGGTGGTCGGGATATTCTTTTTTGGTTTGACCGTCCGGAAAAATTTGAGTAATTGAATTTTCGCTTTCGTCAATCACCGTGATTAAATCGTCTTCATCAACAAACAAACCCTCTGGACGGCGAGGAAAATTTTTCATAACCGGTAGCGCCACCCAGCCGCCACGGATTGAATATCTAAAAATTTTCCCTTGAGCGCTGTCTGAAACATAAACCGTCTTGGAATTAGCGGTTACACTGTCAATGTCGCGTAGTTGATTTTGAGGATCAGGGAGACGAGTTAACGCGCCATTTTGTAACACAAAAACACCCGGACCCTTATGGTTGCCCGCCAAAGCCGGCGCGGATTCATTGGCCACAACCACACCCCATTGAGGATGATAAAATAAATCATCGGTATGGTATAAACCCGCCCCCAGATCGGCGATTTTTACAAAAACACCGTCATTGGTTCGCCCAACGGAAACAATTAAAAAAATAACAAGTAACGCCGCGCCGCCACTCATGGCCAGTATTATTTTTTGTTTCCAACTAAAACGCGGATTAATAATTTGTCCGGATGGCGGTTGTAACAAGTCGCCCCTAACTGTCATTCCATAGGCGCCTAAAGCAAAAAAGACGGCGGCAAAAAATTCCAAAACCTCTTCCCAAGCGTTAAAAAAGAACTTCGGTTGCCAGATAATATACCAAAAATCGGAAAATTCATGACCGCGCCAAACTAATTTATCAGTTATGGCTTGAATTCCGGAGAACAACTGATTGTCCAAAGTATCAAACAACGTGGCCGCGATAAATAAAAAAATTCCCCAAAGATGCGCGGTCACTAAAAATGATTTTTGAGCGGATGATAAAAATTTGTTTAAAGTCCTGACAATAAAAAAAATAACAATGAGCCCGATGATACCGTAAAACACAGTGACAAAATCAGTGACATATCCCGGCCAATGAAAAATTTTTTGCAGATTATCGCCGATTCTTTCATGGAGTAAAAAAAGTTCGTCGGACGCGGCAAAAATTAAACCCAAAGATAAAAGACCAAAGGCGCTTAAAATAATTTTATTGACACGATTTTGACCGGCCAATTTTAACCATAATAAAGCCGCTAAAAAAAGAGCGGCGGCCGTGGGATAACGGATCCAAGAATACTCTTCAATTAAAGACCAGCGTTGATCGAAAATAAAAACAAAAAGAAGCGCTAAAAAAGCGCACCAAGAAAAAATTAAGCCGCGATGCCAAATAATGGCGCGCGGCCGCCACCAACAAATTACAGTTATCAGCCACGCCAACAAAAGGCTGGCAAATATAATATAAAGACGAACTAGAACCTCATATGAAAGGGCGCGGCCGGCCAAATTCTCAATTGGCAAGATCAGCGCCGGAACGGCCAGCGCGGCTAAAAAATTCGCAAAAATAAAACAAAAAACCGCCCAAAATACCTTTTTGAAAAATGTTTTATTGGCTTTTAGATTCATGTTTTGAGATGGTTCTTTTATATTCTACCAAAAAATCGCCTTTTAGGCGATTTTTTGAAACTTCTATTAATCTTTTTTAGCGGCGCTTTCACCGGCCAGCCGGCCAACGCTCCAGCAGGCCTGGAGGTTAAATCCGCCGGTTGGACCGTCTAAATCCAAAACTTCGCCGGCCAAAAATAAATTACTGATAATTTTAGACCGCATGGCGCGGGGATCAACCTCTTTCAAATCCACACCGCCGGTGGTCACCATGGCCTTATCAAAACCGTCTACTTTTTGAATGTCCAAATCAAAAGTCTTAAACAGTTTTAATACTGCCTGGCGTTCGGTTTTCACAATCTGATTAACTCTTGTCTCCGGCGCGATTTTAACTAATTTTAACAAAACGGGAATCAGCTTGGGTGGTAAAAATCCCGTGAGCGCGTTTTTGATTTGGCTGTTGCTGTTGGCGGAAAAAATATTCCGCAATCTTAAATCCAACTTGGGCAAATCTTCATCGGGGAAAAAATCGATGCTCAATTTTACGTTTGGCAATGACCGAGCTACCAGGCCGCTTGCCGCTAAAATTGCCGGACCACTCAAGCCGTCGGCGGTAAAAACCGCCTCGCCTGTTCGGCTGTCTATTGTCCGTTCGTCTTTTTGCCAGCTAAACTTGACGCCAACCAAACTTACGCCTTCCAAATCTTTGATAAATTTATTTTTGACAATAATCGGCGCCAAGGCCGGTCGGGGCTCAACAACCTTGTGCCCCAAGGCCGCTAACCAATTGTAGCCCTCACCGGTTGAACCGGTGGCGGGATAGGATTTGCCGCCGGTCGCAATCAGATAATTTTTCGCGAAAAATTCCCGGCCGTCGGCTAAAACAACTTTTTTTATCAAATTGTCTTCTTTAACAATTTTTTTGACCGCGGCGCCGGTAATAACTTCCACTTGAGACTGACGGATATAATCAAGCAATACCGCCAAAATATCCCGAGCCTTGTCGCTGACCGGAAAAGCGCGGTTATTATCTTCAATTTTAATTTTTACGCCCCGCTGGGTAAAAAAATCAATGGCCGAGGCAGAATCAAAACGCGACAGAGCGGAAAATAAAAATTTACCCTGCGATCCAAAAGCTTTTACCATCTCGCGGACGCTGATATTGTTGGTCAGGTTACAGCGTTCTTTACCGGTCAAAAGCAGTTTTACGCCCACGCGTTCATTTTTTTCCAAAAGCAGTACCCGCGCGCCGCATTCACCGGCCCGTCCGGCGGCCATTAGTCCGGCCGCGCCGCCGCCGATAACAATCAAATCGTAACTCATAGAATTAAAGACTGCCTAAATCAAGATACTCATCAAATTTAATTTCTTTAACAAAATCCGGCATATGGCTGACCAAAATAATCGCGCCCTGATAATTATTAATCGCCCGGGCAATAACCGGCAGATGGCGAAAATTGATATGATTGGTCGGCTCATCTAAAATCAAAAGCCCCGGCCGCATTAAAACCAGCCGAGCAAAAGACAATAATCCTTTTTGACCTTCGGACAAATGTGAAATTTTGTGATCCATCAGTTCGCCGGTAATAAAAAAACTGGCGGCCACCGAGCGCATTTGCTGGGTGTCCACCCGATCGGCTAAAATACTTTTCAAGGAATCAAAAACCAGGCTGTCAAAATCTAAAGTGGCAAAATCCTGACTGTAATACCCGACTGTCACGCCGTCCATAATCACCGCGCCTTCATTTTTATTGTTGACCAAAGACCGCAAGAGCGTGCTCTTACCCAAACCATTGGGGCCGGAGACCAGCAGACGGGACTTTTGCCGCATAATCAAATTTACTTTTTTAACAACCGGCTTGTGGTCTTTAATAATCTTAACTGATTTTATAGTCACAATGTTCCCCACCACTTCCTGATTCGGAATCGTAAATTCCCGGATGGTTTTATCTTCTCTTCTGACCGCCACTTTATTTTCTTCCAAATCTTCGGTTTCTTCTTTCAGTTTGGAAGCCAGTTTTCTCATTTTACCGCCTTTATTGGCAAAAAAATTCACTTTTTCTTTACGATCTTTAATCTGTTTTTCCAGCTGGGCGTTTTTCATTTGTTCCCGTTCAATCCGATTTTTTATTTCCTCAACCACCGAATAATAATCCCCCACGTATGTTTCTATTTTATTGGTAAAAGTATCCAAATACAGCACGCCTTCGGTAAAAGAATTAAGAAAATCCGCGTCATGCGAAATAACAATAACGGTTTTATCGTACATGACTAAAAATTCAATCAGATGATCAATACCCGCTTGATCCAAATTGTTGGTGGGCTCGTCTAAAAGCAAAATGTCGGGATTTTGAACCAAAGCAAAAGCCAAAAGAAGCCGGGCTTGCTGTCCGCCCGAAAGTTCCCCCACCAGCCGGTCAAACGGCGCTTCAAAATTCACCGCCGCCATAGCCTTGCTGATTTTACTTTTTAAATTGGGCGGGGCGATTTCAAAAGCCTTGGCAAAATATTGCTCTACCGTCAAATCCAAATCGGCCCGCGCCACCATTTGAAGCGCCGTGCCAATAGTGGCCCCGGTGGCCACCGTCACTTGGCCGCTTTTAGGCTGAATTTCTTTTCGAATAAGATTAAACAAGGTGCTTTTGCCCGCGCCGTTTTGCCCCATTAAAGTAATTTTGGCGCCGCGGCGAACGTTAAAACTAACCTCGTTCAAAACGGGTTTGTCATGATGGTATTCAAAAGAAACTTCGTTAAATTTTAAGATACCTTCTTCGGCCATATAAGTATTGTTTATCATTCTACCAAAAAATCGCTTTTTGGGCGATTTTTGAATTTCTCATTCTCACATTCTTGAGAATGTGAGAATGTTATTTTAGCGAATCGCGAAATTGCGGTGAGGATGACCGAAGGGTTGCTTGCCATGAGGCCGGCCAGGCCGGCCGCCCGGCGGACGCCCACCTTGAGCGCGG
>ERZ1292633.5405-Hain-H41-02um-R1-5405-length-11560-cov-5_pt1 | contig 11560 bp, 11 predicted proteins | sample MGYA00564406_ERZ1292633 | MGnify/ENA primary metagenome ERZ1292633 (study PRJEB36523, sample SAMEA6512639) | groundwater metagenome | collected 2019-01-08 | study: AquaDiva: Metagenomics assemblies of 32 groundwater samples
AGATAATGCCTCAAAAAGCCGCAAACAAATGTTTGTCGGCGAAGCTATCGGCCGTGATGGTGATGATTTAATTGTGCAGGTCAAAAACCACTTTGAGGTCGGTAATCGGCTTGAATTAACACTGCCCAATGGCCAAAACCGCGATATGGTGTTGCAAGAAATGCGCGATGCGGAAACCAATGAGCCAATGGATGTCGCACTGGGCAGCGCTTATGTCGTGCGCATCGCCGCGAAGGGCATTGAAGGCGATACGGTTTTAATTTCCAAATATTTGTAAGGACCTAAAGTTCATTGGCTTTCGGCTGCCAATTATCAATTTTGCGCAAAACAATCCCGCTTCCATAGAGAACTACGCCAGTAATAAATAAACAAACGATGCGGACAATGGTTGGGGCGCCGGACGCATCAAATAGCAAAACTTTGGCAGCAGCGAATACTAAAACCAACAGCGCGGATTTCGCCATCAAGCTGTCTTGCCTTTTGAAACCAATCGAAATCACAAATATCGCATATAGAAGCCAAAGAATTGAAACAATTAGCGATCCATCTGAGCCCGCGATTTTGAAAAGTGTTACAATCGCCATAAAATGCGCCGCATACAAAAGCGCATTTCCTAACTTATTGTCTGACACCAGCAGGCCCTGATTTCTAAGTCGCGCAAACCACATGCTAGCAATCGCAATAAGTGCAACCAAATCATAATAATTTGAATCATGTTCACCCAAATGCCAAATTAGCTTAAAATATTCTGCAACAATAATTAGAGATATAACAACACGCGGCAATTGCCAATGCGGGTCAGCTTTTTTGAACGCATCAATTTTTGGCAATAAGCCATAAAGAACCATGGATATTGGAAGCAGCCAAGTTCGTTCTTCATCGCGCAAAATCTGAAAATAAAGTGCATGGGCGAAAACTAAAGTTGAAAACGCAATTACTACGCCACGGCTGCCCAAACTTTGCGGGAAAAAACGGCGGGCGGCAAAATAAACGCCCAGCACTGAAAGGCCAAAACAAATCGAAATCCATGGCGCCAATGTGGGGGTAATTTGCATTAGTAATTGATTTTCAAATCCATAAAAAATCAAAAGAACAGGTAAGAAACTCCAGCCTTCTTCCTCGCTGAGTGTAGTTTTGCTTCTAACTGTGTATAGATAAACACTTGCAATCCCAACTATGAAGTTTGCGAAAAGTGCTAAAGCTAGCAAATTGTTTTGGGCTAAATTAGCGGCAACGACTTGAACCTGATTTACATCAGCCACCGACGCAATATTGGGAAAATACCCGCCAATTGCGCCACTCAGAATAATTGCTAAATAGCAAGAAATTATGGTTAGGATTCTAGTCTGCAAAAATATGGCAATAATCCCAAATGCGATGTTGCAAACTAGAAAATATCCCATGGCAAAATTGTCGTCTAAGCCTAAATCCATTATTAGTGGCGAAAGATAGGAACCGACAGCGGCAGTAAGTGAATAAATCTGATGCCTAAATTTCGTTTGCAGCCAAATACAAATAGCCGCGATAACGCCAGTTGACACCAAACCAGCGGGCAATTCAACTAATGAATATAGCCTCACAGCCGCAAATGCGTCCAAATAAAGAATAATTATGCCCGCAGCAGGCAGCAAGCTGGCATAAGACAAATCGCGCTTCAAAAGCGCAAAACCACATCCAATCAATGCTATTCCAAACAAAGCGGCAGCAAATATTTGCCGCGTTGGAGTGAACCAGCCGCTATCGATTGTTAATTTAATCAAAAGGCCAGCGGCAAATACGAAACAAATAATCCCAATCAGGCCAAGCCACGCCCACCTACTGCCACCAGCGCTGATTTGCTTCGCCCATGAACTTGTTTGGGGCTGCGACGAAGCAGTTGTTGAAGATACAGCGCTCGATGCCGTAGGCTGCTTTTGCTCAAGAATTTTTTTAGTCCAAGGGTCAATTAAATCAACTTTGTCCTTTTGTGGTTGGTTTGCAGGCGAGTTTGGTTGCGAAACGGCAGGTGTCAAAATGCCTTCGATCGCGCTTAGGCGGGCTTCGATTGAATTCAGCCTTTTACCGATATCTGCTTCGCTCATTTACAATTCCCCATCATAAGAAATGTAAGCTTGCCATTCATTTATAGTTTTAGCAACCACGCCAAAACCGATAATTCTCAATAATTAAAATGAATATCCAAGTGCGACAGAGTAACTACTTGCCGAAGCGATGAAGCGCGAGTAGCTTGCTTCATAAATACAAAGGAATGCAAAATGAGTTTGTGGGGGCAAATAGCGATTGATGTTGCAGGTCTCATTGCCATTTGTGGTATGGGCTTTATTTTGGGCTTTTCAAAAAACCGCGTGATTAGCGAGCCCGATTTGGCGCGTGAACTTGCTACACGTGAACCGAATAAGGCGATTAAAAAATATTGGCTTAGTCACAATAAATCAGTTGCTTTGTTGGCAACGTCGGACGCGCTTTATTATTTGCTGAAATCGCATGGTGATGAATTGTCGCTGAGAGAAATTTCGCCAAAACAAATAAGCGTCAATAATAATGAAATCGTGATAGACGTAAATGACATTGGCTTTCCGCGATTTACTTCCAAATTCGCAGAAAATGACATCAAAGAAATCGTGGGCGTAATGGCATTGGGGGCAGCGGCATGAAAGATTATTTCCAAATCAATTTGCCCGATGTAGTCGGCATGGCGACGCCACTTTTTGCGTTGCTCATCATAATAGAAATGTTTTTAGCGCGCCGCAAAAATGCCGAAAACCCAATAAGTTATGAGGCCAAAGATACAACCGCAAGCCTATTGATGGGGTTTGGCAGCCAAATTGTTAAATTGCCGCTAAATCTCATCATTCTTGGCGCTTATATTTTTTGTTATGAACATCGGATTTTTGAACTTGGCACTGGGCCATGGGTGTTTGTTTTGTGCTTTTTCTTGGAAGATATGACTTATTATTGGTTCCACCGCGTTGGCCATGAACGACGCTATTTTTGGGCTAGCCACATAATCCACCATTCATCGCAATATTATAATTTATCGACGGCGCTACGGCAAACTTGGACTGGTAATCTTGCGGGTGGTTTTATTTTTTGGCTGCCTATGGCGTGGCTTGGCATTCACCCTGCGATAATATTCTTGTTTTCCGGCATAAGTTTGGTTTATCAATTTTGGATTCATACCGAAGCAATCGACAAAATGGGCTGGTTTGAGCTTTTCTTTAATACCCCAAGCCATCACCGTGTTCACCATGCAACCAACCCAAAATATTTGGACAAAAACTATGCTGGTGTGTTGATAATTTGGGATAGAATGTTCGGAACATTTATTGAAGAAGACAAGGCCGAAAAACCCGATTATGGCATTATTTCAAACCTCGGGACTTTCAATCCTATCCGCATTGCTTTCCATGAATGGCAAGGCATATTGAAAGACGTGTTGCAAGCCAAATCACCCCAAGCCGTTCTCGGTTATTTATTCGGCCCACCCGGTTGGAGCGAAGATGGCAGCCGCAAAACCACCGCCAAAATCAAAGCGGAATGGCTAGCGGCGAAACCGGCTGCGGAATAGACATGTCTTATTGACTTAACTGTCCCACCTCATTCGAGAGCCGATATTGGCGAAATGTGATTGACCGCCAATCTCCGACGTTTAATCTTAGTTCTGCATCAAGTATTGTAATGGATTGGCCAAGTGCATTGGCAAATACTTCATTGTCGTGGGCATGGGCTTTAGCCCAAATTAGCGCTGGTAAGGATGAAGGCCCAAGGCTTGCTAAATATGTAATATCGAGCTCATTGCCATTGCCGCCTAATTGACGGCAGTTTTGAACATTCGCCCATGAAATAATCGAGCCAAAATTAACAAAGCACGAGACTAAAATGACTGCGGCAAGGCTGAAGCTATTGGCGTTCACTAACCACGCATTGGATTTTCGCAAAAAGATTTTGACGATTATCAAACCAAGGCCAAGTGCAACCAAGCCCATCCAAATTATTGCCGCAATGCGCATTTCAGTAAGCGAATAGACTTTAATATATTCTATTGTTCGTAAAATGCTGGATGCTACCAAGAAGATGTTTTGGCAAATCCAAATATAAATCAAAATATGAATTTGCGCATTACGGGTGTTATTTTCTTTGTTTTTAAGGGCAAATAAAACGAATGCTGCCGCCAAAAGTGCCGTTAATATAAGCGGATATGCGCCGCGATGCGCGTATTGTGCATGGGTCACTCCCTTTGGCAGCTCAGCGCCACTCCAAAGAAAATAAACGTCTAGTGTATTTTGAAAAGCAAAAATGCAATTGAGGAGTGCAAGCGACAATAAAACGGCATTTTGGTTAAATAGAAAATCATAGAACGGTTTGTCCGAACTTATCACACTCGCCTTTACGATTGGTATTTTGTTCTTAATATGCGGCCTTATCAGCGCCCAAGTGCCAAGCATAACAAATGCGCTAAATAGCAAACTTTGAATAGAGAAAAACTCGAATACTCTAGTCAAATCCAATTTGTTCAAAAAGTCCGAAATGATTGGATTCGCCAAATAGAATAAATATGCAAAAATCGCGCAGGTAATAATTGGCAGGAATATAGTTCCCAAAACTCTTGCGCCGCTAAATTTTGTTGGGGCGTGGGCTTTGATTTTACTTATTCTTGAAAAATCGATACCAATTCGTAGCCAAAATTTAAGAAAATAACCCAACACCGCCATTAACAACTTTGGCGCTTCTATTGTCGTTGGCAGTTTCGGTAGTAATGCCAATATTGTGGTTAGGACGGTGAACACCGCGAATTGCAACCAATGTGCTGCCTCAGTCATTGATGCGGCGGCCAAAAGCGCTGCGATTGCAGCTAATCGCCTAGGGCTCACACGGTGTTTGAGCGGCTGAAAATACCAAATCGCCGCCAATAGCAATATACAAAAAAGCCCGATTGTTGAACCTATTGGGCTTTGGAAGAACAAATAATTGGCTAGCAAAACGAAAAATACGGTGACGAATAATTTTATCGAAGTTGCGCTCCGAGCAGCCGTAAATAGTCCAATTGTTTGCTTGATTTGCATGTTTAACCCCTTTTGTTTAGTTTCGAAGCCAAAGATGGTGAAAGCATGATCGCAATGGGGCGATTTTTTGTTATCTTTGCGGCAAGAAATAATTTAGAGTGCCCAATGTTCAAGGCTGAACGAATTTGGCGCGGCAATTTTGTGCCAGTTTTGGTGACAAATATGCGGCTAACACTGGAGTATTAGCTAAATATTTGTTGCCGAAAATGGTGCAAAAGGGCGCGGCAAAACGGTGCAACTTGGACATTTGGCGCTCTAGTTTGGGAAACGCGCAATGGACTTTGATAAAAAATATATCGTCAAGCCAAATCAAAAAATTAAACTGACGAGTGACGACGCGGAACCAAATGGCGAAGCGCCAAACAAAGAAGCCGCACTCGCGCAAACCGCGCAAAACCTTGAAAAATTGAAAGTCCTACAAGAAGCACTTTGGGCTGAGCATAAACAATCGGTTCTAGTGGTTTTGCAGGCTATTGATGGTGGTGGCAAAGATGGCGTGATTGAGAATATTTTTGGCCCGCTTAATTCGGCAGGTTGCCGCATCGCCTCTTTCAAAGTGCCAACACCAATTGAAGCTGATCATGACTTTTTGTGGCGAGTCCACGCTCAGGCCCCCGCAAAAGGCGAAATCGTGGTGTTTAATCGCAGTCATTATGAGCAAGTTTTGGTGGTGCGGGTGCATGGTTTTGAGCCCGAAGAAATCAACAAAACCCGCTACGAACAAATCAATGAATTTGAACGATTATTGACATCAAACAACACACATATTTTGAAATTTTTCCTGCATATCAGCAAGGATGAGCAATTGAAGCGTTTTGGCGCGCGGCTTGAGGACGAAACCAAACATTGGAAATTATCGGCGGGCGACTATGCCGAACGTGCATTATGGGCTGATTATGAGGCCGCTTTTGAAGATATGCTAAACAAATGTAGCACCCAAAAAGCGCCGTGGTTTATAATTCCCGCCAATAAAAAATATTATCGCGATTTGGTGATTTCTGAAATTTTAGTGGCAGCATTGGAAGAGCTTAAAATTGCCCCGCCAAAAACCAGCGAGGATTTGGAAGAAATTAGACGGCTTTATGAAGCGGAATTGGGGGAAAACTGATTATTCGGGATAGTTTTGCTTGCCATGGAGAACACGAATTATTTGCACGCCTTTTTTGCGCGGCTTATAGCGATAAACCACAATCAAAGGTGAACTTTGAATAATCAGTTCGCGAGTGGAGGCCACTCGGCCGGGTCGACCAATTTCTGGAAAAATGGGAAAGGTGATCCACCGCGTTTTCAATGACTTCTAATTGCGCAATCGCAGCGTTTGGGTTTTGGGTGGCAATGAAATCAATCTGACCTATTAAATCGAGATAAGCTCTTTCGAGCCACACAATTTTCAGGCTGCTTCCTCTTTAAGTGACGGCAATAATTCGGCTTTTTTTGACGAGATTTTCGCCTTCACTTCCTCGTGACCTAGCCAAAGTGCATCGGGTTCGTCTGCTTGCGCTATTCCTTTAACCACTTCTTCGCGAAACCAAGCGTCGTGTATGGCTGAATTATCGCTTGTCAACGAAGCATCTTTTTCACGCAATCGCCGCACCGCATCGCGGACAAGCTCGGTCGCATTGGAATAATAACCATTTTCAATTTTGGATTTGATGAATTTTTCATCGACTGGCGGAAAATTGATATTCACGGTGTTTGCCCTTTTTATGTATGAATTATGCGCATAAAGCGTACATGATTTGGGCAATAATGGCAAATCAAATCAAGCAAACAATTTTTACCATGAATATGAGGCCATTAAGAGGATGGGTCCGCGAGCATGATGGCAATAGTTGTCCGTTGAGAAACCGTCAAAATTAACCGCCAATTTCTTACAAGTTCTGACTTTTCCGATAATTTCAATTTTCTCTTGCGGGTCATGATAACGCAATTCGTCCAAAAATTCTTTTTTTCCTAATACGCCAATTCTACGCGCGGCTAAAAACGGGCTAGAAGAGTGATAGCGAACATCAATATCTTCAATGTCAGTGAATAGGGCGTGCTCAGAGTAATACCCCTTGGTTTTAATGCATTTGCCAAGAAACTGGTCTTGATGTGCGATGGCATATCCTAATCCAACTTCACTAGCATTGCCGTCGTTGCAATTTTCTGGCGTCGACCACGCGTAGTTCAAGATTGTGGTAACTATTCGCCCTTCAACATTTTGTGCCGATGCTTGTGGGGCAGATGATAAAATCGTACACAAAAAGGCCAGTTTAAGAAACTTTGCCTTCATTTAAGCTCACCTAACAACTTTACGCAAAAGTCAGTTATTTTCCAAGAAAAAATAGAGCCTATACTCGTATCTGCATAATGCAATCTTCATTCTCCACTATTTTTTCGATATATTACAAAAATCGCAATGGCTTTTTCCCCTTGCCCTTTTCGCACCAAACCACTAATTCCAATCCATGATAATATTACAATTTCCAGGACAAGGGTCTCAAGCTATCGGTATGGGCGCGGCGCTTGCAAACGAATTTCCAATTGCCAAAGCCATTTTTGCCGAAGTTGATGACGCGCTCGGTCAAAACCTCTCTAGCCTTATGTCTGAAGGCCCTATCGAAACACTCACTCTTACCGAAAATGCCCAGCCCGCAATTATGGCTGCATCAATTGCGCTATTAAAGGTATTCGAGGCCGAATTTGGCTTTGATATTAGCGTAGCAAAATACGTTGCCGGGCATTCACTGGGCGAATATACGGCACTAACTGCCGCGCGCGCGTTCACACTAAGCGATTGCGCAAAACTCCTGAAACTTCGTGGTCAAGCAATGCAGCGCGCAGTCAAAGCCGGTGAGGGCGCTATGGCGTCCCTTATTGGCCCAAAAGTAGACATTGCGCTTGCCGAAACTGCGGCATTGGAAGGCGCAAAACAGGGGATTTGCGTGGTCGCCAATGATAATAATAATGGCAATGTCGTGATTTCGGGCGAAAAAGCTGCGGTTGATGCCGCAATTGAAGCCGCCAAAGCAATGGGTGCGCGCGCGATTCCGCTTGCAGTTTCAGCGCCTTTTCACTGCCCTTTGATGGCGTCCGCCGCCGAAGAAATGCGCGCAGCTTTGGATGGTGTGGCAATGCAAAGCCCCGTCGTGCCGCTCGTGCCAAATATTTCTCTGGAGCCCACTCAAGACGTCGCAATCATAAAATCGCTTTTGGTTGAACAAGTTACTGGGCGAGTTCGTTGGCGTGAAACCATTGAAATGTTTGGAAAATTGGGCGTATCGAAATTTGTTGAAATTGGTTCAAGCGCAGTATTAACTGGCATGTCAAAACGAATTTTTTCCGACGCCCAGCACATTTCGATTTGCTCAATTGATGATATGAGGAATTATTAGGCTAAATACGCAGACTGCGGGCAATTTTGTCAACGCATTTTGGATACAGCAAATGCTCCTCTATCAAAACTCGCGCCGCCAGCGAATTGGCATCGTCGTTTGCTAAAATCGGCACTTTGATTTGGGCAATTATTTCGCCTTCATCGACACCGGTATTGACAAAGTGCACAGTGCAACCTCCTTCTTTGTCACCCGCAGCAATTGCCCGTTCATGGGTGCGAAGGCCCTTATATTTGGGCAAAAGCGAAGGGTGGATATTGATTATTCGTCCTTCCCATTTGGCTACAAACCCACCACCCAAAATCCGCATAAAGCCTGCGCAAACCACCAATTCTGCGCCCATTTCTTCCAGCGTCTTTTGTAGCTCAATTTCAAATTCTGTTCGCGCGACAAATAATGTGTGATCAATGGTTTTAGCAGGGATATTGTGATTTTGGGCGCGGCTTAATGCAAACACATTTGGGACATTTACGATGAGGCCGACGATTTCATAATTTGCGTCATGGTTTTGCGCATAATCAATCAGCGCGCCAAAATTGCTGCCTGAGCCCGAAGCCAGAACCACCACCTTGATTTTTCGCTTTTTGGCGCTCATTTTGCCGCCAATTGCCCAATAACAATGGCTTCATCGCCGCAGTCAACGATCAAACGGTGTGAAACCTCATCAAAATTTTCAGGCGCAATACACAAAACCATGCCGATGCCGCAATTAAATGTGCGGTGCATTTCACTAAGGGCAACGCCGCCAGTGTCTTGAAGCCACTTAAAAACAGGCGGCAATTCAAGGGCTTCATAATCATATTGCGGGGTTAAATGATCTGGCAACATGCGCGGCGTGTTTTCGGTCAATCCACCACCAGTGATATGGGCTAGGCCTTTGATAAGACCCGATTTGATAAGGGGCATAACGCTTTTCACATATATTTTTGTTGGTATCAGCAAGGCTTCGGCCAAAGTTATCTCATTGTTCCAAGGGCAAGGTGCACTCCAACCAAACCCAGACAAAGCAACAATTTTGCCTATCAAACTATAACCATTGGAATGTGGTCCGCTTGACGGAATGCCAATCAATAAATCGCCGGCGCGCATGACGTCATGGCGCGGTAACAGCGCATTGCGCTCAGCGGCAGCGACACAAAACCCTGCCAAATCATATTTGCCGCCTTCATACATGCCAGGCATTTCGGCGGTTTCGCCACCAATAAGTGCGCAATCGGCCAATTTACAACCGTCTGCAATGCCCGCAACTACAGCAGTGGCGACGTCTAAATCGAGCTTGGAACAAGCAAAATAATCAAGGAAAAACAATGGCTGCGCGCCTTGCGCCAACACATCATTAACGCACATGGCCACCAAATCTTGGCCGATGAAGGAGTGAATACCAGTTTCAATCGCAATCTCAAGTTTAGTGCCAACGCCATCTGTGCCAGACACCAAAATCGGGTCAATAAATCCTGCGGCCTTCAAATCGAAAAGCCCGCCAAAACCGCCCAATCCGCCCATAACGCCAGCGCGATTAGTTGCTTTTGCCAATGGTGAAATACGGCGAACCAATTCATCACCCGCGTCAATATCAACGCCAGCATCTTTATATGTTAGGCCATTTGGGCGAATTGTTTTGTCTTGGTCGGTCATGGCAAATGCGCTATTTGTTTTGGGGCTTCGGTGCAAGTAATTGTTTCAGCAAAGTGGTATTTACAATCGCTTCAAAAGCGTCGATTTTACATCTCTTTGCGCAATTTAAGGTCAAAACCGAGTGCCACACAGCAAAAACCAGATGAGCCTTGATTTTGGCCGTGTAAATACGCGTAGCGCCAGTGCAATTGCCTGTTCGCTCGCGGTCCAATTGCGCGAAGTTTTGCAATCCGAAACTACATGGCAAAGCGGTGCGATTTGGCTTTTTGGTGAAAGCGAAAGCGGCCACGAAGAATTGGCGAAGTCGTGGGCAATACAAGCAGGCGCGAGTGTTTTTGACGAAAATAATATTTCCGAAAGCCTTGCTTCTATATCCAATAAAATAGTAATTTTGAACGCCGATTGCGCCGATGAGCAAATATTGCTCTCGCTTTTGGTGATGGCCGAAACTGGTGAAATTCAGCTTTTGCTGGCGGCAGGGGCAGCTTCAAACCAATGCAAAGTGAGTTCAGCGGATTTGGCTTCAAGGCTGCGCAATTTGACAAATTTAGCAATGCCAAATTTGACGAAATCCCTAGCGAAGCAAATAATTTCAATCGGTTTGAAAGAGGCAGGCATTTCCAAAAGCGCTTTGGATATTGACGCAGTAATTGCAAAATCGAACTTGAATTTCGTCACAATTTCTAAATTGATTTGCTTTATAGTTGAGGCAATTACAAATGGTTCAAGATTGTCCAAATCTGAACTAAGCTCCAAAATAGAAGAATTCATATCTAGCCAAGGGAATCGCGACTTATTCGATGACAAATAATCAGCTAAAATCAGTCGAAATGACCAAGCCAGCCCCAATGAAGCGCGCGCCAAAAACCACGCAAAAAGCCGAACCAACAATTGGTCGTTATATCAATCGTGAAATATCTTGGTTGTCATTTAATTCGCGGGTTCTTGAAGAAGCCAATAATAGCGCGCACCCTTTGATGGAGCGATTGCGGTTTTTGTCGATATGCGGGTCCAATCTCGATGAATTTTATATGGTTCGGGTGTCGGGCCTGCGCGAGCTTGCAAATAATCGCGGCAAGACACTTTCGCAAGACGGCTTGTCGCCTGCCGAGCAATTGGCAAAAATAAACGAGATTGCTGGCGCTTTAATGGCTCGACAGCAGGTTTTGTGGGGCGCTTTGCAAACCGAGTTGCGCGGGCAGGGCTTTAATGTACTTTCGCTCTCCGAAGCGCTTATTCATGATACATCTTCGCTTCGCCAGCAATTTATGACCGATATTTATCCCATCCTAACGCCGTTGGCGGTGGATCCTGCGCACCCGTTTCCATTTATTCCTAATCTTGGATTTGCGGTGGCGTTTGAATTGTCGCGCATTATTGACGGCAAATCCATGAAAGCATTGGTGCCAATTCCGCCCATGGTTCCAAGGTTTTTGGAACTTAAACGCGATGGCAAAATTCGCTATTTTGTGCCGGTCGAAACTG
>ERZ1292633.4692-Hain-H41-02um-R1-4692-length-12593-cov-4_pt1 | contig 11557 bp, 15 predicted proteins | sample MGYA00564406_ERZ1292633 | MGnify/ENA primary metagenome ERZ1292633 (study PRJEB36523, sample SAMEA6512639) | groundwater metagenome | collected 2019-01-08 | study: AquaDiva: Metagenomics assemblies of 32 groundwater samples
GCATCCCATGACACCAGACGGTGCAGGTCCCCGTGTTGGCGTCGTAGCGTCCGTCATCTAGGAACCGCACCTCGGCGCTGCCGTCGCTGTCGATATGCCCACTGGCTTGGATCGCGAGCGGAACCAGGTGGCAGGTAGCGCAGGCCAAAGCTGGTCCGAGCCGTCCCGAGAGCGTGGCATCGAGGTGCCGAACATGCGCGCCGACCTTATCGTCGCTCGGCTCAATCGCGCCGTTTAGCGCCGGCGGTGGAGCCCCTTGGAAACGGGGTCCGGAGCGTGACGGCGAGCGCCCAGCGCTTCACGACGCCATTTGTGGCGATTGTGGCGCGGCCTGCCAAGTCCCGTTCCGCCCATCAGGTTCACGACCCGTCTTGTGCCGTAACTGCTTTAAGAAAGATGACGCCGGCGGCGATCGTGGCCCACGTCAATTCGAAGAGCGTCGCTCGTTTAGTCGCCCTGGAACTGATCGCGGTGGTGCAGGTGGCGGCGACAGCAATCTTGCTGCTCGTCTCAGCGCCATCGAGCGCAAACTGGATGCGATTTTGGAAGCGCTGACGTCTGACGATGAAAAATTGTTCTAGGAGATTCCCTGTTTCGTATGGACCACGGTAACGTTGTTGTCCGATTTGAAGGTGTAACCTTTGGGTACGACGCCGAAAACCCGCTTCTTGACGAGGCGGATTTTTCGGTTAGAGAGAACGCTAAAGTTACGGTGATGGGCCAAAACGGCGCTGGCAAGAGTACAATTTTCAAATTATTGACTGGAGCGCTGAAGCCTGATCGCGGCACGATTCATGTGAAGCCTGGAGCGACCGTGGCCATTGCGACGCAAGTCATTCCTCGTGAACGGATGGAAGATACGGTGAGCGAATTCTTTGCTCATGCTTTCCCAGAAAAACTTCACGATCTTCCTAAACGCATCAAAGAAGTTCTGGAAGCTGTTGACTTGTCGGTGCCGACGGAAAAAAAGATCAAAGAGTTTTCTGGTGGCCAGCAAGCACGCCTTCTTCTCGCTTACGCCTTGATTCAAGAGCCAGACATTTTGCTTTTGGATGAACCGACCAACAATTTGGACACCGACGGCATCGCGCACCTCACCGCCTTTCTGATCATGTACCCCAAAACCGTCTTGGTGATTTCTCACGACGCGGATTTTTTAAATACCTTTACTGAAGGAGTGTTGCATTTAGATGTCTACACCGGCAAAGTTGATCGTTACGAAGGCAACTATTTTGATGTGGTCGAAGAAATCTCGGCCCGGCTTGAACGCGATCGCATGAAGAACGCGCGCTTGTTAAAAGAAATTCAAGACCGCAAAGACAAGATCAACTTCTTTGCCCACAAAGGAGGAAAGATGCGCAAACTGGCGAGCAAGTTAAAAGATCAGGTCGAAGATGCCGAAGAAAACATGGTTGACGTCCGCCGCGATGATCGCACTATTCGCGACTTTGTGATCCCTTCCCAAGAATGGAGCGAGAACGTCGTCACGCTCACTTCGGTCAAAGTGATTCAGAACCATGAAGCCGTACGCAAAGATATAAAAGTTTACATTCGCAAAGGCCAACGTCTACTCATCTCTGGACCAAACGGGATTGGCAAGAGCACTTTGCTCCGCGCACTGGCGGCAGGCGAAGACGAAGGAGCAACGATCGCTAAAGACGTTCGTGTCGCCTATTATCGCCAAGACTTCTCTGGGTTAGACTTTGACAAGACGGCGTACAAGTCACTCGAAGAAATGATGGACGTCCCTGATAATGAACAAGTGCGTAAAGTGGGCGCAATGTTTTTATTGAACGGCGATGCCCTCGCCACCAAAGTTGGAGCGCTTTCGGAAGGCCAAAAAGGCTTGCTCTGTTTTGCTCGGTTTGTGTTACAACGCCCAGGACTGTTGATTCTCGACGAGCCCACCAACCACATCAATTTTCGCCATTTGCCGGTGATCGCTAAAGCCATTAACGAATACGAGGGCGCGATCGTCATGGTCAGCCATGCCCCAGATTTTGTCAGCCAAATCACGTTCGATCAAACCTTAGATCTTGGAGCGCTTTAATTTTACAGCAACGAGGGTCTCTTTTTTTATTTTGGGCCACTTTTTAATTTCCGCCTCCCGCATACGTGCAGCGCGTGGCGACTTTGCCGCTTCGCTCCAAACAAGCTTCACTGGCAAATGCGCCCGTGTGTACTTCGCACCTTTCCCCATGTTGTGACTCGCAACCCGAGCTGCGACATCAATCGCAATACCCGTATACAAACTGTTATCGGAACACCGAAGAATATAGACAGACCAGCGAGGCATACCCGCCTCAAGCATGTTTCTCGCGAACGAGACGCAGAGCCGTGTAGGCAGCAAGGAAGGTCAATAAGGAAAAGATAGTGAACACAGCGCCTCGCTGAAGAGTCTGTCCAACAGAGAGGAGAAAAAGAATACCGGCAGAGATGAGATAAAATACCCCGGTCCGACTCAGCGCTTTTTTAACTTCACATTTTTCTAACTTGTAATTTTTTAGCAGGAACTTGGTGGAAAAATAAACTGATCCAAATGTTGCAATAAGAGCAAGTATCCCTGAGAAATAAATACTTTTCGCGACCGTAGCCGAAATATTAACTGAAATGGCACTAACCAAAATAATAATCGCGGCACTAAGAAACCATGAACCAAGTACTACCTTGATCGCGAATAAGTCAATTTTTGTCATAGTGATTTGAGCTCTGATAATACAGTTATGCTGCTGGGCGTTCTCGGTTTCTCTCAGCTATCATGCGATCTCTTCGCAGACGAAGACTTTCCACTAATTGTTCCTTAACAATAAGGTGCTGGGAAAGGTCTGGGTCCCTCCTCAGCCGCGCGAGAGACTCTTCAGCAGCAAGTAATTGGGCCTCAACGTGTTTTATTGTATCAACCTGTGGCTCCCGCCCCGGCTGCTTTCCCTCGGCCGACCCAGGGGACGGCGTTCCAAGTTCGTGATTCATAATGAAACAATAATAGCATAGCTTTACCAAAAGCCACCAAACCCTGATAGAATGAGCCTGTCCATTTATTGAAGTTTTGTATGCCCGAAGATGAACGTGCCTATTTGGCCGCTGAAGCGGCAAAAGTGGCAGCAGAAACCGAACCAAACGAGCCCCGTCGAGATGGACAGCGGGCAATTTTGGATTTACAGCTTCAATTTGCAGCTGAGATTGTTGAAAAGACAGGGAAAAGTCTGCCCGATGTTCTTTTTGAATTCACGCGCTTCTACAAAGCATTTGGTTTACCCAAGCCGAATGATCCAAATAATGCTATTTGGAAGGAGTATGTTGACGGTTTGAATACGCATCCGATTTTGGATTGGACGCTTTCTTTTATGGAACGTGGCAAAACGACTAATCCGGAAAACCAACAATTCGGTTGTTTTCGTTTTGACTACGAAGAAGAAACCCGCAACGTCAAAATTCATTTCGGCAATAACGATCCGAGTCCTCACGGACCGCTCAGTAAAGAGCAGATGGATGAACGCATCAAAGAACTCACTGCTATGTTTGGCTATATTAAAGAGCATTGCAAAGACGCCAAGACGGTCGAAGGAAATTCCTGGTTGTACAATAGGAAAGAATATCGCCGGCTGTTTCCTGATTCCTATACGAAGATTATGGAACCAGATCTTACAAACTTTCGCAGCGGATCTCTGTGGGGTCAGTTCGTGAAAAGCGAGGGAGGAATCGATACAAAGGCTAAGGCCGAGATGCTTCAAAAGGTCCGCGACATTCCTCCGGATGAATTAACTGCGGAAAGACTGGCCGACTGTTTTGAGAATAAAATTCAAATGGTCCGTGGGTCGATTGAAGATTTTTATAAGATGTATGGAATCGCATAGCCGTATTGTTACCATTATTTTGCTGATTGTTGCTGCGCTGATCGTTTATATTGTTGTCCAGGTCTTACGAACGCAGCATTATATAAAGATTGGCGAGGCGCTGGCCGCGACAACTGTACCTTTTTCGAGAGCGACAGAAAGCCCGTCGATGCGCATTTTGATTGTTGGCGACAGCACAGCGGTCGGGGTGGGAACGAGCGGCCCGAGCACCTCAATCGCTGGACTCGTCGGAACGCGTTATCCGAAAGCTGAGATCACCAACTTTGGTGTAAGCGGAGCCAAGGTCAAGGACCTGATCAAACAACTCGAGACCGTGGAAGGAACTTATGATTTAGTGATGGTCCACATCGGTGGAAACGATATTGTACGATTTACTCCGCTCGATGAACTTAAAATAGATATTCGCACCGCTCTCGATCTAGCTGCCAGCCATGGCAAGCACGTGCTTGTAACGACCACCGGAAACATTGCCACCGTTAGACTCTTCCCTGCTCCGACCCGCTGGATTTTCCGACCGCGCACCCTCAAAGTCCGCGAAATCTTCATGAGTGCTGCTGCGGCTACTAATGGGGATGCCCGTTACACCGACCTTTTCCGCGAACGTGCGCAAGACCCTTACGCCACTAATCCTCAAAAGTACTACGCGGCCGATATGTTCCATCCAAGCGACGCCGGCTATGCCGATTGGTTTACACTCATCAGCAAAGAACTTGATCAATTTAGCTTGTAATATGAAAATCATCCTTGGATCTTCATCTAAATATCGTCAAAAGGTCTTTTCAGAAATCACAAAGGACTTTGAATCCATGGCGCCGGATATCGATGAAAAGGCCATTCGTGATAGCGATCCGGCTGTGCTCACACTCAAACTCGCGCACGCGAAAGCTGAGGCCCTCCTCCCACGAATCACCGAACCAGCTATTCTTGTGACTGCCGACCAAGTTGTGATTTTGAAAGGCGAGATTCGTGAGAAACCTGTCTCAGAAGAACAAGCTCGGCAGTTCCTTCGGTCGTATAGCGACCAACCGATTGAAGTCGTGAGTGGCGTTCTGGTCACCAATACCGCCACAGGTGAATCCGCTGAAGGCAATGATATTGTGAAAATTGTCTTTAATGCCATCCCAGAAAACACAATTGAGGCATTAATCCAAGCGGGTGATGTCATGTACTGCGGCGGAGCACTTAAAGCCGAAGATCCTCGCCTGAAACCGTTCGTCATTTCTCAAGAGGGCACGGATGAAAGTCTCCAAGGCGTTCCGGTCGAACTGATTAAAAGCCTGATAGCGCAAGTGACCTCATAATCCTGTATGCCTCCGACAATCATTTTCGATTTCGACGGTACCATTGCGAACACGTTTGAGGTGATGTTTGCGATCTACAATAAGATTGCGCCTTTTTATCATTGTCCAACGATCGGTCCAGAAGATCGCGAGTATCTCAGGAATCACTCGGTCCGCGAAAGTATGGCTGCCTACCATATGCCGGCATGGAAACTTCCGTTTCTGGGAATCGCGATCAAAAAAAGATTAAGAGCCCAGATCGAAAACACTGAACCCCAGCCAGGAACTATTGAAGCAATCAACGCCCTCCGCCATGCTGGATGCACGCTCGGCATTGTGAGCTCAAACTCAAAAGAAAATATTTACGCGTTTTTGACAAAATACAATCTTGAAAACGCTTTCTCGTTTGTTGTTCCCTACCGCCATATTTTTGGAAAGCATCGCGCTCTTCGAACGGTAATAAAAACCAGCGGACTAGAACCTGAAACGACTTTTTACGTCGGCGACGAAGTGCGCGACGTAGAGGCAGCAAAAACAGCGGGCGTAAAGAGCGTCGCCGTCACTTGGGGCTTTCAAACACGAGCTGTTTTAGAAAAGTCAGCCCCGGATTTTCTTTTTTCGCAGCCCCAAGAGTTACTACAGTTCGCTCCCAAACGATAGCAAGGCGTTACCGTGGGTGAAAAACGGTGTATCATCAAGTTATGCGCTATCTTGCTATCGTCCTCGCCCTCATTGGGCTCCCGCACATTGCCTTTGCTAAAGAAATCGTTGATATCGCCTTCCCTCTAGAAGGCGAGGTTTCGTTTTCTGATGATTATGACAGCCCGCGTGGCGATGGGATTCACGAAGCGATCGATATTTTGGCCGAAAAAATGACGCCGATAGTAGCCGTGGTTGATGGAGTGATCGCTTACGCCCCGATGGATGAGCCAAGCTATGGGTATATGATCACGCTCCGCGGCGACGATGGCTATTCTTACGCCTACATTCATTTGAACAACGACACGCCAGGAACGGATGACGGCGAAGGTGGGCCTGAAAATGCGTATGTGGAAGGAATTGAACGTGGTGAGCGGGTTGAACGTGGTGAGCACATCGCCTGGGTTGGCGATAGTGGCAACGCTGAACAAACCGCGTCGCATTTGCATTTTGAAATTGAGGATCCAGACGGCGACTCAGTAAACCCTTACGAGTCCCTCTTGGCGGCCTATGCAGCGATTTCCTACGACCCCGAACTCGAAGCAGAGCTGGCCACTTCGATTAATGTTGATCGTGATATCCTTGAGGCTGAGGACGAAACGCACTGTACTTCTGACTCGCTGATTCGGACTGAAGAACGCTCAACGGTTTACTATTGCGGCCGCGATGGAGGGCGTTACGTGTTTCAAGACGAAGGCACGTATTTCTCGTGGTACGAAGGATTTGATGATGTCGAATTTGTGACCGCGGAGGAACTGGCGTCTATCCCGATTAAAGGCGTGGTCACCTATAAACCAGGCTCCTTCTTGATTAAGGTCCCAAGCAGTCCTCAAGTTTATGCTGTGGCTCGTGGCGGAACCCTGCGAGCAGTAACCACCGTAGAAGTCGCCGAGTCCACCTATGGCAACGATTGGCCGGAGTCGGTCCGAGATATTTCTGAAGCATTCTTTCCGGCCTACGACCTCGGCAATCCCATAACGACTATCTAATGGAAACACCTCGCCTTCATCTTATTACCGCTCTCGTCCTTGGCATCCTTATTATTGTGGGAGTGACATTGCGTCATTTTCCTATTCCTTGGCCCTCGCCGGGCGGGGTGGAAAAAGCTGATTCGCGAGATCGGCTTCCTTATGAAGATGCTTCGTTACCGATTGAGGAACGGATGAATGATTTGCTTAATCGAATGACTGTTGATGAAAAAATCGGGCAACTGGCGTTAGTTGATCATAATAGTTTGGATGATCGGGAAGACATTACTTCCTATGGGCTCGGGGCGTTGTTGAGCGGCGGTGGCAGCCATCCGCCAGAGAATACTCCCGAAGGTTGGTTGGCCATGGTGAAGGGCTATCAGGCCCATGCCGAAGCAACACGACTACATATTCCTCTTCTCTACGGCGTTGATGCCAACCACGGCCATGGCAATATTCCCGGAGCAACTATTTTTCCGCACAACATAGGGCTCGGGGCAACAGGCGATGCTGATTTGGTTCAGCGTGTCGCTAGCGCCACCACCGAGGAAATGCTCGCCACGGGTATTGCTTGGAACTTTGCGCCATCGCTTGATGTGACCAAAGACAATCGCTGGGGGCGCGTCTATGAGACGTTCGGATCAAATACACGTCTCGTGGCCGAACTGGGCGCGGCGTACATAAAAGGGACGCAAACAGATGCTCAAAATAATCTGCAGGCACTGGCCACGGCCAAACATTACATCGGCTCAGGTGACATGGAGTGGGGAACGTCGGTCAATAAAGACTATGGGATGGACCAAGGCGTGACCGCGCTCGACAAGGCGACTCTGCGCGCGGTGCATTTACCGCCGTTCAAAGCGGCTGTTGATGCCGGCGTGCTCACGGTGATGGCCGGGCTCAACACCTGGGATGACCAAAAAGTCACAGGCAATCATTATCTCCTCACTGATGTGTTGAAGGAAGAATTGGACTTCAAAGGTTTTGTGCTCAGCGATTGGTACGGAGTGTATGGAGTGGCCCTCAGCCAATACGATTCAGTAGTGACGGCGTTCAATGCTGGGGTCGACATGATGATGCTCCCCTTCAATTATCAATCGTTTGTCTATTACATGCACCAGGCGCTCGAAACAGGTGACGTGAGTGTGGCAAGGCTTGATGATGCGGTGCAACGCATTTTGTACGTCAAGTTTGCTTTGGGATTGTTTGATGATCGTGCCTGGCCCGATCTCTCGATCGTCGGATCGGAAGAGCACCGTGAACTGGCGCGTGAGGCAGTGCGCAAGTCTCTCGTGGTGCTGAAAGAATCAACTGCCTTGCCTATTGCTAAAGACACTCCAAAAATCTTGGTGACTGGCACAGCTGCAGATAATCTCGGCCGTCAATCTGGTGGCTGGACCGTTGAGTGGCAAGGAATCGATGGTAATCAGATTCCAGGGACAACGATTTTAAGTGCTCTCCGCGATCAGGTGTCGGAAGAAACGGAAATAGTATTTGCGTGGGATGGGAACGTCGACACAGCGAACGGACTTGCCGACGTGGGTATTGCGACCGTTGGAGAGAAACCTTACGCCGAAGGAGTGGGCGACAATCCACATCCATCCCTCAGCGACGAGGACCTAGAGATCATCAAGAAAACCGGTGCCGCGAGTAAAAAACTGATAGTGATTATTATCTCCGGCCGCGCGATTGATTTAGGATCCGCCGAGTATCAAGCTGATGCGATTATCGCTGCCTGGCTCCCTGGAAGTGAAGGTGCAGGGGTTGCCGATGTTTTGTTCGGTGACTATCCCTTCACAGGTATATTGCCCGTAGCCTGGCCGTAAACGCAATGCTATAATTCTTGCATTATGTGTTTTTGTGCTCCAGTAAGTTTTGTCGCCAGCGCCGCACTTGGAGCGGCTGGTGTGGGGTCACTGCGTAAAGCAAGCCGCAGGGAGCGGATGCTGGCAAGCATCCCTGTTCTCTTTGCGATTCAACAGTTCATCGAAGGCCTTCAATGGCTTGCGCCAAAACCAAGCCTTGTGAGCACTGCTCTTGGCTATGGCTTTTTGCTGTTCGCCTATTTGATTTGGCCGACTTATATTCCGGTGGCTATCTATCGGGCAGAACATGATCCTAAACGGCGACGTTACTTGCGCGGGTTGATCGGGCTCGGGCTTGTCACCAGCAGTTATTTATTTGTCGTCTTATTACTGATCCCTCTCACAATTTCTGTGCACACCCACAGCATCTACTATCAAGTCGACGCATTTCACCTAAACGCCCCAACTGCCTGGATGGGGGTGTTCGTGTATATCTTTGTGATCTCGGCAAGTTTCCTCGCTTCCTCATCTCGCTTTTTACGTTGGTTCGGCGTGGCTGCTCTTGTTTCAGCATTCGTTGCCTGGCAACTGAATGAAAGCACTTTTACATCTGTCTGGTGTTTCTTTGCAGCCGCACTAAGCGGGCTCATCTACTTTCATTTTAAGCGCCCAGCCAAGAACGTATGAAACGCCTTTTGATCGTCGGACTGTTTGCCGCTGCTTTGCTTGGATTTGGAACACCCACTGTGATTGCTGCAGAAAACCATGATCAGAGTCTTGACCCGCAGTACTTTACCGCTAAAATTACCGAAATCAGTGCTGAGGGTGAACGCGATCTCGGAGGCATTACGGAACACTACCGCGTCTTAAAGGCTGAACTGACGAACAAAGAGGTCCGTGGTCAAACAATCGAAATAGAACAAAGTGATTTATTTTTGAGTGATAAGATTATTCCGGTCGAGGTTGGTGATCGGGTGGTAGTGATTCAGTCGGCGGGAGCAGAAGGCGAAGTGTTTTATGCGCTCGTCGATCTCTATCGTGTTCCGGCGCTCGCTATTGCAACAGGAATATTCTTCTTGCTCGCGATTATCTTTGGGCGCTTGAAGGGGTTCACATCGATCCTTGGCCTCGCCGCGAGTGGTGCAATTATTATTTACTATGTTGTCCCAAAACTTGTGGCCGGCGCCGATCCCCTCTGGACCTCCCTCTCCGCCTCCTTGTTGATCGCCACAGTCTCACTGTTCCTCGCCCACGGTTTCAATAAGCGCACAGCTATCGCCTTTCTTGGAACGATTATTACTTTACTGATTTCGGCCTTCGTAGCGGTTCAAGTCGTGACCTTCACCCACTTGTTTGGCTTCGGGTCCGAAGAAAGCTTCTTTGTCCTGGCCGACTTACCAAACTTGAGTCTTCAAGGATTACTCCTTGCGGGAATCATGCTGGGCCTTTTAGGCGTGCTCGATGACATCACAACTGCTCAATCCGCCGTGGTCGATGAATTAAAACAAGCCAATCCGAATCTTGGCTTTAAAGAACTCTACCGCCGCGGGATTTCCGTTGGCCGCGAGCACATTGCTTCGCTCATCAATACCTTGTTCTTAGCCTATGCCGGTGCTTCTCTGCCTCTGTTTCTCCTTTTCTATGTGAATGGGACTCAGTCGCTAGCCATCACTCTCAATAATCAAATGATCGCCGAAGAAATTATTCGCACTCTCGTCGGCAGCGCCTGTTTGATTCTCGCTGTGCCCATCACCACCGCCCTCGCGGCGTGGGTATTTGGTCGAAAAAAGGACAAGTCCTTTTAAGTAAACACTGGAATATCTTGCCTCGGGTGAGTGTAGAAAAGGAAAAGTCTTTTTATCACACCCCCTAAAAATGAGACTACAGGATGCTATATTTAAGCTAAAGTGAAATAAAAAATAGGATCCTGTAGTCTCATTTTGGAGGGGTCGTACTTTTAGAGACCCCAAAACCAACCTACTCTACCCGCACAATCCTGTACGCAACTTCTCCATCTTTAACAGGCACCGAAACCGTCTCGCCAACTTTGTGATGCAATAACACAGACCCAAGTGGCGACTTATGAGAAATTCTCCCCTTTGAAGGACTGGTTTCTTGTGAACCGACAATTTCAAACCAGACTTCTCTTCCCCCAGCTTCTAAAAGAACCCGCGACCCAATCCGAATCCCGCCTGATGCGTCCGTACCCGATTGAATGGGCACGGCGTGTTTTAATTTTTCTTGCAGCGTGGTGATGCGATCGTTGATGCGTCTGAGCGTTGCTTTGGCAATTTGGTAACCAGCATTTTCAGAAAAGTCACCCATCTCTGCCAAGCGTTTTACTTCAGACACAGCCTCAGCTCGATCGTATTTGAACAGCCGTTCGAGCTCGCTAGTAAATCGAGAAATGGCGCCTCGCGTGAGGTGTTGATCCTCAGGCTCGGCGAGCAGACGCTTGTCTTCCTCCCCTTTTCGTTTTGGTACCCGCATACCCTTAAAGCGACTTCCCGGTATATTGCAACTCTTTTTTGGAAAGATAGAAGAACACACCAACGACAATGAACGTCGTCACTGGCGAAGCCCAGCTCGGCACGTGACTGCCAAGACTTTCGAGCATCATGATCGTTCCAAGAACACCAATTGAATACATAGCACCGTTCTTCAAGAAGGCGTATTTTTTAACCGTATCGATACCACGCACAGTGAGCCAGCGCACCACAAAGGCGCCCAAGCCATTACCGACCAAAATAAGCGGCACCGCCGTAGTAAAAGCAAACGCACCAAGCACACCATCGATGGAGAAGGTCGTATCAATGACTTCCAAATACATAAACTTGGAAAAGTTGGACATGTTGCCTTTGACCAACTTTTTCTCTTGCTCTTCCGCCTGCGTCTTAAACCCGTGCACAATGAAGAACCCGTGCGCGCCGAAAAACCCCTGCGGTATGATG
>ERZ1292633.5408-Hain-H41-02um-R1-5408-length-11554-cov-8_pt1 | contig 11554 bp, 13 predicted proteins | sample MGYA00564406_ERZ1292633 | MGnify/ENA primary metagenome ERZ1292633 (study PRJEB36523, sample SAMEA6512639) | groundwater metagenome | collected 2019-01-08 | study: AquaDiva: Metagenomics assemblies of 32 groundwater samples
GAAGTGTCACCCATCATCCCAGTTTACTCTGTTACCAATCTACCCGGTCTGTACCGTTGCGCGCCTAACCCCTCGTTCAAGCGGACCCGACTGCGTCGGGCCGCTTAACTTTTTTCGTTCGGCGGACACCAGGCAAGGACCATCCGGAACTTGAGGAAGTATGGGGTCGGAGGAGGCGAACCGGAGGTGGACGCATCTGCAAGGTCAATACCTCGCGTTCATCCAGGCGTACGCCAAGGTCAACGGGATGGCTCCAGCGGAGGCGGACATGCAGCGCTACTTCCGTGTGACGCCGCCTGCCGTTCATAGTATGGTCCTGGCCCTGGAGGAGCGCGGTCTACTCCAGCGGACTCCGGGGAAAGGCCGCTCAATCAGGCTCTTGGTACCACCAGTGGAGGTCCCGCGTCTTGAGTAGGGGCACGCGAGGGAGCAACATGGGGGCGCCGCCGAACATCGCGCTGCAGCGGACGGACTTGCGTGGCGCGACCCTTGCAGGGCAAGGGTCGCGCCACGCGGCCCACCGCTGAGCGCGAGCGTTAGAGGCACAGGGGAGCCTTACATTTCTATGGTTGTTAGTATGGGCATCTGGTAGCATCGCGCCATGGCAGAGGTACGGTTCGAATGGGATCCCGCCAAGGATCTGCAGAACCACCGGAAGCATGGCGTCCCATTCTCCCGCGCCCAGTACGCATTCGCCGACCGTAAGCGTGTGATCGCGCAAGACTTGTCCCACAGCGCGGCCGAACGACGCTACTACTGCTTCGGCCTCGTTGGCGGCGCAGTGCTGACGGTGCGTTTCACGTTTCGGCGGAGGGTGATTAGAATCTTTGGCGCCGGCTACTGGCGGAGAGGAAAGGCAATTTATGAGCACGCGAACCAAGTACAGCGACGGACCGGTCGGTAAGCTCCGCGTAATCGCGGATTTCTTGCCTCCGCCGGAAGAACTCGCATTTCGTGACGAAGGGGTGAAAGTCACGATTGCGCTGAGCAAGCGGAGCGTCCAGTTTTTCAAGCGCGAAGCAACGCGGCATCACACGCAGTACCAGCGGATGATCCGCCGCCTTCTGGATGCCTATGCAGAGCATCACCAGCGGCCTCTAACTTCCCGTTCAAGGGGACGGACGCAAGCCTAGCTTGCGTCCGCCCCTTAACGTGATCGTTGGGGGAAGAGGGGCTCAGATGCATCAAGGTGGGGGCCGATGAAGATTCGGGATGTGGTGAAGCTACTTGAGCGCGACGGGTGGTACCAGTCACGCCAGCGCGGGAGCCACCGCCAGTACAAGCATCCGAAGAAGCCAGGCCTGGTCACGATCGCCGGAAAGCCGAATGACGACTTGGCGCCGGGAACGCTCAATAGTATTTTCAAACAACCGGGGATGACACCATGAGATTTCTCATCGTTGTGGAAAAGGCCAAATCAGGCTACTCAGCCTATTCGCCCGACCTTCCAGGTTGCGTGGCGACGGGATCGACGCGTCCTGCGGCGGTTGCGCGCATGCGTGCTGCGATTCGCTTCCATCTCGAGGGCATGCGTGCCGAGGGGCACCGGGTTCCGGCTCCGAAGGCGTTTTCGACCTACATTGAGATCCCGGCCTAACCGCGTGAACCCGTCGGTCCTGGCCGTCACGACCCGTGCTTGCGCACGGCCCGCGCCGGCCAGCCCCGCGGGTTACGCGGAGCGTTATACCGCGCTGCCACTATGGAGCGGTGGGCGAGGGCGAGGGGGACAGGGATGGGGTCCGGTGCGCCATGAGCCGCGCCCAACCGCTTCGACTCCGCCGGCCGCTCGCTGTTCTGTTCCAGCGCTTGCGTAGCTTTGCGAAGTAGGGACATTGCATCGATATCCCCTCCATCAACCTTGGAATAACGATGAACACGGACATGCACGGAGGCAAGACAATTGCAGGAAACACGGAACACGGCGGCGGACGGCGCGGGAGCCGTTGGAGGATAGCGCCCTGGGCCGTCGCAGCGCTCATACTGCTGCTGCCCTTGGTTGCGATGCAGTTCACCGATGAAGTGAACTGGGATGTGGCCGATTTCGCTTTCGCCGGCGCCCTCCTAATCGGCACTGGTATCACCTATGAGCTAGCAGTGAGGAAGACAGGCGACAATGCGTACCGAGCCGCCGTCGGCGTTGCGCTCGCGGCAGCATTCATCCTCGTCTGGGTGAACGGTGCCGTCGGCATCATCGGGACTGGGAGCGACGACGCCAACTTGATGTATGGCGGGGTGCTTGCCGTCGGAATCATCGGTGCCATCATCGCGCGCTTCCAGCCACATGGAATGGCACGCGCGTTGTTCGCGACGGCGCTCGCTCAGGCGTTGGTCGCCGTGATCGCGCTGGCCGCCGGATTGGGCTCCACGGGGCCGATCTGGCCGCTGGATATCTTGGCACTGACTGGGTTCTTCGTCGCGCTGTTTGTCGGATCGGCCTTGCTGTTTCGGAAAGCGGCGCGTGGGCGAGCCGAACAGGGCGCGGTATAACAAGTGAATGCAGCTGGCGGCGCTTCGCGCCGCAGCTTACTCACCTCGTTAGCCCTCTGGAGCCATCATGACCGAAAACACTGACACTGGCGCGCTCTTACGATCGCTCTACGCACCCGCGGGCGGCGTTGCGAAGATCTTCTCATCCAAAGTCGAAGACTATGTTGCTTCGCGGCCGGACTATCCAACTTCTTTGTACGACGCGCTTGGCCGTGTCGCGAACCTAGATGCAGAGTCTTTGATCGCAGACATAGGCGCGGGCACTGGATTGTTGACGCAAGGCTTTCTCCAACGCGGATACGCCGTCGTGGCGGTGGAACCGAACGCTGAAATGCGACAGGCCGCAGATCACATGCTGCAAGCGTTTCCAAGATACCACAGCCTCTCAGGCTCTGCCGAGTCCATACCATTAGAAGCGACCTCGGTGGATCTGATAACTGCGGCGCATGCGTTCCATTGGTTCAAGGTTGAGGAAGCACGGGCTGAATGCTTGCGTGTGCTTCGCCCGGGAGGACAAGTCGCACTCATTTGGAACGATCGCCTCCTCTCGGATCCATTGCACGTTGCCCTGGATGACATCCTTGCACAGTTCGGAGGAGAGAAGAGGGCTGCACTTGCGGCACACGAAGAGCGCGGCGAGATCCCAACGCTCTTTGGCGCTACCACTTCAGAGCAGATGACGTGGCAACATGAACACGCACTCAGTCAGGCGGGCTTACTGAGTTTGGTTTTCTCCCGTTCGTACATGCCCGAACGCACCTCATCCGCCGGCCAAGAAGTCAGTGAACGCGTGCAACAAGTCTTTCAGAGCCATGCCCGTACCGGGTCAGTTTTGGTTCGATATACGACCGTTCTAATAGTTGGTCGCCCGCGATGACGGTGAGGGATAACCTTTCGGTCCAGCAGACGGCCTTCGGCCGCCGCTGAACTCAAACGTTAGGCGTCCATGCGAAGTAGGAGGGCATCCCCGGGTACTCCCACTTTCTGACGGCTCTCGCAGAACCCAGGCCTCCGGAACACGTGGAGATGATGGAGTGGGTTGGCGGGACGTTCGACCCGGAACGTTTCGATGCTCGGAAGGCAAATCTTGCCATTCATGGCGCTCGGGTTCGCAACGAACCCGACGCCTAACACGCGCTGCAGCCGACAAGCGGCGCGCGGAATCGGACCGGAGGGTTTGAACCAATGCACGGGCGCCGCTCGCGGCTGAGCCGCAGGGCGTTAGGTGCTTTTCAGGAGTTACGATGAAACAGTTAACGAAGACTCTCCTTATCAGGCTTTCCAGCAACGCGCACTTCCAACGACTGCTTGAGCGCAACGTCACTCTTTCTCAATATCTGATGGGTATAGGCTCAGGGGCTTCCATAGACTCTAGCGGCGAGAACGTGCTTGTGGATAGACTCAAGCAACACGCAGCGACAAGCCAATCCCTTTGCATTTTTGATGTTGGCGCAAACAAGGGGCAATTTCTTAGTCTGATTGAGCATGGGCTTCAAGGCGTCTCATTCCACATTCACGCCTTTGAACCGGGTCGATTTACGTACAAGGTCTTGTATGATAACGTTAAAGCTTCCTCAAGCGTCACCCTCAACAACGTCGGATTAGGAAAACAGGCTGGCGAGTTTGAGTTATTTTACGATGAGGCAGGGTCTGGGTTGGCGTCTCTATCTAAGCGGAGATTAGGGCATTTCGGGATTGACTTTAAATATTCCGAGAAAGTCGAAATCGATACGCTTGATAATTATTGTCAACGCCACGCGATTCAAAGCATAGACCTTTTGAAGTTGGATGTTGAGGGACATGAACTTGATGTGCTGCAAGGCGGATTGCGAATGTTTAGCGACCGAAAGGTTAGAATGGTATCGTTTGAATTTGGCGGTTGCAATATCGACTCACGGACATATCTTCAGGACTTCTACTATTTCTTCCGCGAAAATGGCATGAATCATATGTTCAGAATTGCACCGTCAGGCCACTTGGTGCCGATTCATGAGTACAAAGAAGCATATGAGCAATTCCGCACAACTAATTTTCTCGTGTTGCAAGGTGAAGCATAGAAGTGGGCAGACAGGTTGTAGCCTACGACTGTAGCCTCGCCACGCCCCCCTCCACGCGCGCCTTCCCTTCCGCCTCCAGCTTCTCCAGATGCGCCACGAGCATCCGTGCGGCGAGGCGCGGATCGGCGTCCGGCGTGTCGGAGTAGACGCGAACCCGCAGCTCCTCCAACGGGAGCGGCCCTTCCGCCAGCGCGTGGAGCACCCGCCCCTCCCGCATCCGGCGATGCTCCACCAGAGCCTCGATCAGCCGGCCCACGCCGCGGTGCGGCGCGCCGTGCCCGGGAATGAGGGTGAGGAGATTAAGCGCGCGGAGCCTTTCCAGCGACGCGAGGTAGTCACGGAGATTTCCGTACGGCGGATCGATCACCACGGTGCCGAGTCCCGAGACGAGATCTCCCGCGATCACGGTCCGCGACGTCTCCTCGTGGAAGACCAGGTGCGCCCGGGAATGGCCCGGCGTCTCGAGGGCGCGGAGGCGGCGCGGATGGCGACCCGGAAGATCGATGACGTCGCCGTCGCGCAGCGTCCGATCGAGCGTGACGCGCGCGCCGACCCCTTCGTGCGCCCAGACGGGCGCTTGGTAGCGGCTCCGCGCCGCGTCCACCCCGGCGATGTGGTCGGAGTGTTGGTGCGTCAGGAGGATCGCCAGGACGCGCCCGCCCGGGCCGAGCGCCTGGCGCACCACCATGTCGAGCGCCTCCTGCTCTGCCATAGCAGCACTCCCCGGATCGACGATGACAACGTCACCATCGCCCACGACCACCGCGTTGGTGTGAGTGGCCGGGAGAATCGTCTCGCTCCGAAGCGGCACCATGACGATCCCCGGCCGGACCTCGACCTGCCGCGACGGAATTCCGTTCGTTTCGGGAATCGCGTGGAGCCGGGCCGGGAGATCGTGCCCACCCTCGGCCAGCACCCGAATCGTGTAGAGGGTCGGCGTGGCGAGCACGATCTGGTCGCTCTCCCAGAGCCGCAGCGCCTCGCGCGGATCGACCCAGCCGCCCGATTCCAGCTCCCCCGGCCAGACGTCGACCGCGGGCATCGCGGGGAGATCGAGGAGAAAGAAGTTGGTGTTGAAGCGCGCGCGGCTGAAGTGCGGCGTAATCCAGCGACCGCACCAGACGTAGGGCGACGGGTCGAAGCGCAAGCCCCACGACGCGACGGTCGGCCAGAATTCCATCGAGCCGCCCAGCACTTCGCTCCGGACCCGGCGCTGCTCCTCCAGGTCGCGCGGCGTCCCGATGAATCCCACCAGGAGCCCCGTTTCCTCGAACAATTCGCGCGCGGCGCAGCGCACCATGACCAGGAGATTCGCCGCCTCGTCGGAGCCGAGCGCGCCGTCTTCGCGCGAGTGGCGGCCGCCCGGGAAGGAATGAAAGCCGCCCAAGAAGGGGTTTGCCTCCGATCTACGCACCCACAGGAGCCGGAGCGATCCATCCCCGCCGTCGCCGCGACAGATGACGATGGTGCTGGCGGCGGGGCGAAGCGGGAGGTGGCGCGTCTCCCTCATTCGACCAGCACCGGCGGCACCACCTCGCGCAGGGCGCGGATGTGGCCCGGTCCGGTCCCGCAGCAGCCACCTACCACCAGCGCGCCGCGGCGGAGCCACGAGATGGCCTGGGCGGCGAACCACTCGGGGGTCTTCTCGTCGTCGTGACGCCACGTGCCGTGATCGAAGTCGGGATGGCCGGCGTTCGGGTAGCAGCCGATCGGCGTTTGCGTCTCGCGCCCCATCACCTCGAGGCAGCGCTCGGCGGTCTCGGCCGGCACGCAGTTGACCAGGATGGCATCGGGATGGAAGTCGTCCACGGCGCGAACCGCGTCGTCGAGCCCCTCCCCACTCCAGATCTCGCGCTCACTTCGCGCGATGAAGGAGACGAAGACGGGGAGCCCGGTCGAGACCGCCGCGCGCGTCGCCACCACGGCCTCCGTGATCGAATTCATCGTCTCGACGAGGAGAATGTCCACGCCGGCGGCGACGAGTCGCGCCGCCTGGATTCCATGCTCGGCCGCGGCGACGTCGAACTCGGGGGCCAGTTCGGGCTGATAGCAGTCCTCCAGCGGCGCCATCGCCCCGGCGATCCAGACTTCCCTCCCCCGCACGACGGCCGAGCGCGCCTCCCGCGCCAGATGGACCGCGAGACGGGTGAGCCGAACGGCCTCCTCTTCCTTCCGGCCGGCGCGGCGCATCGTGCGCGCCGTCGTCCGGAAGGTATTGGTCGTGATCACGTCGGCACCCGCCCGCAGATAGTCCTCGTGGATCGCCCGCACGACTTCTGGGGCGTCCAGGAGCGCCTGCGCGCTCCAGAGCGGGAGCGGCAACTTCACTCCCCGGCGGTCGAGCTCCGTGCCCATGGCGCCGTCGAGGATGAGCACTTCCCCGCGGATGAGGCGCGCTTGAAGCGGATTGTAGGACGGCGGCGAATCGGGTGAGCGCATGGCCTCAGCCCTCTGCCGTCAGGTCGTCGCTTGGATTGAAGCCGTGGATCTCCATCAGCTCCTCGATCACGGAACGCCGCCGCTTCAAGATCGATGTCATCGACGAATAGCCGTAGCGGAGGATCCGCTCCCGCTCACCCGACGACATCGCGTGATGGAGAAAGAGCATCACTTCCGAGGAAGACGGCTCGATCCGGTAGATCTTCACGTGGGGGTACTCGACCTGGTAGCGCCTGATCTCGCCGTCCAGGCGGACGCGCGTTTCGATGCGACTCGCCTGGTCGTGAATGAATGACATCCCCTTCTCGCGGATACGCGCGCACTTGCCGTCACGCCGCGGGATGCAGACGACCGATTGGTCATTGGAGATGTTGATCATCGGGTTGATGATCAGAACGGTCGACGCCCCCGCTTTGATCGCCACGTCCAGGTGCGCCACCCTGCCGACCGAGCCGTCGATGTAGTCCCGCCCCTCGACATTCACCGGCCGGAAAAAGAGCGGGATGGCCGAGGATGCCGCCACCGCGATGGAGAGCGAGATCGTATCTCCGTCGGTGTTGGAGAAGAGCCGCCGGGTGCCGAGGTCGAGGTCGGTAGCCGGAATGTAGAGTTCCCGGTTCAGGTCGGCGAACGAGTCGGTCTTCCCGTGCGCGGCGAGCACCTTCGAGAAGAACTTCTCGTAGAACTCGAGCGCGAAGATCCCCGCCGGGAGCCGCTCCTCGATCCAGTGCATGAATTCGAACGGCGAGGGGCGCACGCCCATGCGGGCGCAGTTCACGAAGTAGCCCGGCATCGAGAAGACGACGTTGACGAACGAGGTTAGAATCCCCCAACGGTTTGCGCCGTACATGTCACCGCGCTTGAACTGGAGGGCGGGATCGGAATCGGTCAGGAGCGCCCAGTAGATCTTCCGGGCCGGAATGCCCTTGGCCAGGAGCGCGGAGACGGAGGCGCCGGCGCTGACGCCGATGTAGAGGTCGAATCCGGTGGAGGAGAAATCGAGTCCCAGGAAGTCGTCGAGGGCGGCGAGGCATCCGATTTCGTAGAAGGCTCCGGTCAGTCCGCCGCCGGAGAGACTGAGCGCGATCTTGCGTGGGGGGGAGGTCATGCAGGAGGAGAATACCGCAACAAGCCCCTCAGAATGCGGTCTGAAAGTCGGGGGAAGGCGACGTCGAGGAGGGCGAGGAGGCGGTGCATCCGCGGCAAATATATCTCGGCCGGATGGCGCTCCAGCGCGCGTTCGATGGCCCGCGCAACGACCTCCGGAGAGAGAACCATGCCGGCCGGGCCGCGGCCGAGCGCGCGGTCGCGCCCCGCCTTGTCGAGAAATCGGGTCTCCACGGCGGCCGAGAACACGGTCGTCACTCGCACGCCGCGAGGGGCCAGTTCCCGGCGCCATGCTTCCGTCAGGCCGACAAGCGCATACTTGGTGGCCGAGTAGTAGCCGAAGTAGGGAACCGCCACGCGCCCCGCGAACGATCCGACCGTCACGAGCGCCCCTTTCGATTCCAACAGGGCCGGTAGCGCCGCCCGCGTGATCCAGATCGCGCCGAGGAGGTTCGTCTCCACCTGCTCCAGAATCTCGGCGTCGGTCGCCTCGTCGACCCGCTTGAGGTGAGCAAGTCCGGCGTTGTTGACGAGTGCGTCGATGCGGCCGAACCGCTCCAGTGTCGCCGCGACGGCGCGCGCCGCCTCTTCGGGCCGGCGGATGTCGCCCGGCACGACGTGCGACTCCCCACCCGCGCGAAGCACCGCCTCCGCCACATCGCGGAGGAGCGGCTCCTGGCGACCCTGGAGTGCCACGCGCGCGCCGGCCGCTCCCAGGCGCGCCGCCGTCGCGCGGCCGATGCCGCCCGAGCCGCCCGTCAGGAGTACGACGGCGCCGCGAAGTTTCACGCCCGGCGGCTTCCGGCCATGGCCAGCGAGTGCACGCCGGCTTCGGTCGTGGCCGCCGGCGCCCCGGCGGGGTGCAGGTGGCGGACGAACCAGTCGCGCATGATGTGGAGCCGGGCGACGCGGCGCGTCGGCCTTCCCATCCGCGAGAGCCCGTGGCTCTCGTCGGGATAGAGGACCAACTCGACCTCCCGCTTCAACCACTTGAGCGACTTGTAGAGCATCTCCGCCTCGCCGACGGTGCAGCGGAGGTCCTGCATGCTGTGCGTGATCATGAGCGGCGTCCGGATCTTCTCCACGTACGCGAGCGGCGATTGCTCCCAGAGAATCGGCGCGAACGTCCACGGCTCGGCGCCGAATTCGCCGATGCTGGAGCCGCTGATGTCGTCGGCCAGGAGGAGCGTCGGAATTGTCGTCACGCAGCGCTGCGTCAGCGCGGCCTTGAAGCGGTCGGTGTGCCCCACCACCCAGGTCGTCATGTAGCCGCCGTAGGAGCCGCCCGTCACGCCGAGCCGCTTCGGATCGATCTCGGGGTGGCGGCGGAGCGTCTCGTCCACCGCCAGCATAAGGTCGTCGAAGGCGGGCGCGGCCCAGTTCCCGACGATCGCCTGGGTGAACGCCTCGCCGTACCCCTGCGAACCGCGCGGGTTCGAGAAGAGGACCGCGGTCCCCATGTTCGCGAAGACCTGGAACTCGTGCATGTAGGTGGCGCCGTACTGCGCCCGAGGCCCGCCGTGAATTTCCAGGATCATCGGGATCTTTTGCCCCGCGGCGACGGCCGGAGGCTTCATCAGCCAGGCCTGCACGCGGTGCCCCTGCGGCGCGTCGATCCAGATCTCCTCGGGCTCCACGATCGAGAGGCCGGCGAAGAAGTCGCGGTTCGGCTCCCAGAGATCGGTCCTGGCTCCGGTCGCGCCGTCGAGGCGCGTGATCGTCCCGGCGTTGGTGAAGGTGTTCCAGACGATCAGAAGGTCGTCGGCATTCCGCCCTCGCGCCAGCGCCATCACCTGGATCGCGCCCTTCGTGACCGGGCGGGTGGCGCCGCCGGCGGCGGGGATGGAGAAGAGGTGCGTGGAGCCGTGATCGGACACGGTGAAGTAAACCGACTTACCGTCGCGCGACCAGGTCGGGGCGCCTCCCCCGTGCATGTCGTGGAGGTCGCCGATCGTGGCGTCCTGAGCGATCCGGTCCAGATCGGGCGTGAGATCGCGCGGCGCCCCGCCCGAGACCGGCGCGACCCAGACGTGGTGATTCCAGATTCCCCACCAGTCATCGGCGCGGTCGTGGCCGATGAAGGCGATCGACTTCCCATCGGGCGACCAGGAAGGACCGTACCCCACGCCGGGTCCCGGAGTGAGATTGCGCGGCTCGCCACCCGACGCCGCGACGACGAAGACGTCGCTCACCGTGTAGGCACTGTACTCGGCGTCGCCCTGTCGGTTCGCCGTGAACGCGATCGACTTTCCGTCGGGCGACCAGGCTGGCGTTTCGTGATCCCAGTCACCCGCGGTCACGGCGGTCACCGCGCCGGAGGCGACGTCGAGCAGGCAAATCTGCGCCCGCGCCTGCGGGAAGAAGCCGTAGCCGTCGAGCTTGTAGGTGATCTTCGTGATGTGGCGGAACGAAGGGGCCGGCATGTCCTTCCCCTCCTTCTTCGCCTCCGCCGCCTTCTTCGCCGCGACGGAGTTGGGCAGATGCCCGTGATCGGTCGAATCGAACGACCGGTAAACGAATGCGATCCCGGTTCCGTCCGGCGACCACTCGAGCGACGAGATCTCGCCGTCGAGACTCGTCAGGCACTCCGCCTCGCCGCCATCCAGGCGAAGCCGGAAGATCTGGGGCCGTTTCTCTTTTCGGTTCGAGACGAACGCGATCGACTTCCCGTCGGGGCTCCACGCCGGGCCGCCGTTTTTCTGCTCCCCGTGCGTGAGGCGCCGGGGCGCGCCGCCGTCGGCTGAGAGAAGCCAGAGGTGCGCGAAGTACTTGTCCTGCTCGGCGTCGATCGTCCGCACGCTCGCGACGATCCACTTCCCGTCGGGCGACGGAACGGCGCCGTCGAGGTACTGGATGGCGAGGAGATCTTCGGGAGTGACGGGGCGTCGCGTGGTCATGGTCATGGCTCCTGGATCAATGTTTGGCGGCACGGAAACGCGCCATCTGTCCCTTGAGGTAGTTGTCGTCGGGCGCGAGGGTGAGCGCGCGGCCCATCGTCTCGATCGCCTGTTCCGTCCGCCCCGCCCGGAAGTAGCACTCGGCCAGCGTGTCGAGGATGCCGGTGTCCTTCGGCGCCAGCGACACGGCGCGCTCCGCCGCCGCGATCGCCTCCGGCAGGAACATGTCGTTGGTCGCGCAGGTCCACGCGAGCCCGTTCAGATTTTGCGGATCATTCTCGCCCCTCGCCACGGCGCGCCGGAGCGCCTCGCCGACGCGGCTCCGTTCGAGGGCGGCAAGGTCTTTATTCCCCGCCTTCTCGGCCGCCGCCGCGTAGCGGAGGTGCGCTTCGGCCAGGCCGTCGGTCTCGTGGATGAGGTAGACGCGACGGACTTCCCTGATCGGATCCTTCGCGTCCTCCACGCGCAGATCGACGTAGCGCGTGCGGTACTCGGGATAGTCGTCGCTGGGACGGCCGACGATCAGCGCGGCCGACTGCATGCCGCGCTTGTCGCCGCCCGCCGCCT
>ERZ1292633.5412-Hain-H41-02um-R1-5412-length-11548-cov-7_pt1 | contig 11548 bp, 10 predicted proteins | sample MGYA00564406_ERZ1292633 | MGnify/ENA primary metagenome ERZ1292633 (study PRJEB36523, sample SAMEA6512639) | groundwater metagenome | collected 2019-01-08 | study: AquaDiva: Metagenomics assemblies of 32 groundwater samples
CCAGGTATGAATGCAGTCTTTGGTTGTTATAAAACACGGCGATATACTGCAAAATATCCTGCTGTGCTTCATAGCGAGTTTGGTAATGCCGCCATTGACACACTTCGTTTCTTTCGCGAAGAAGACCAGCCGCCTCCTTTAATATTTGCCGCTCAAGCTTTAATTGTTTGTTTTCTATCTTAAGCCGTCGAATTTCCTCCTGCTCCGGTGTCAGCTTCCCATTACCTCGGAATGCCTGACCATTATTGTCCGCCTGGTTCTCCTTGATCCATCGCCCAAGCATATTCGCCCTGATTCCCAGGCTTCTGGCGGCTTCCGCTATCGTAAACCCCTGATCCAATACCAGACTGATTGCATCCAGTTTAAATTCCTTTGTATATTGTTTCCTCGTTTCCATTTCTTCCTCCAATTAAGATTATTTTCTCTTAACTGGAGTGTCCGGGTCTATTAGACCACATCACCTTGAAACGCTGGCAAAGCCTGATCCGCTACTCCGGCAGCGGACACCTGTCGATTGACAACAACCCCGTCGAAAACACTATTCGCCCCATCGCGCTCGGCAAGAAAAACTGGCTGCACTGGCTCCGAGTGCGCCGGAAAACGTACCGCCACTTTCCAAACCCTACTTGGCACCGCAAAACTCAATAGCCTCAACCCAATGGCTAGCCGACACCCTCGAAAAACTCCCCACCTGGCCTAACAGCCAAATCGATGAACTGCTACCGCTTGCACCAGAGGTTATTGAAGCATTGTTAAAGGAATGTAGGTGGTGGGGTTGGAGGGATGCGCTTAATCTCTTTATAAAAAAATATTGAATCAATATTTCTAAAATTTTCTTAATAAATCCCTCTAAGTTTCCGTAACACAGACAAGCCCAACAGCAATAAAAATATTAACCTAAACCTAAAGTTACATTCCTCATATTCTTGGAATATTTTTAAGATTAAATCTAAACTTTCATGATTGGCTGTCGTAAAAACAACGGCAAGATGAGAACCATACAAGAAAACTGATTAACAAACCATAAATCAAAGCAATCCTGGTAATACAAAAAATATAGTTTATACGGAGAAAAGAATGGCTGACAAAAATATGAAATTCTTGGTAGTGGATGATTTCTCTACTATGCGTAGAATCGTTCGCAACCTTCTAAAAGAACTTGGTTTTGTCAATGTTGATGAAGCTGAAGATGGCGCGGTTGCCCTTCGTAAGCTGCAGGATGGTGATTTTGACTTTATTGTGTCGGATTGGAATATGCCCAATATGGATGGATTGACCATGCTTCAGAATGTACGCGCCAACGAGGCATTGAAAAAAATTCCCGTGCTCATGGTAACTGCCGAAGCAAAGAAAGAAAATATCGTAGCTGCAGCTCAAGCTGGAGCAAGTGGCTATATCGTAAAGCCTTTCACCGCAGCGACACTTGAAGAGAAATTAAATAAAATTTTCCAGAATATGGAAAGTAAAGCATCTGTTTAAACGTACATTATCTCTTTTCATAACAAACTACCGAGTCCAAAATGAATACAAAACGTCTTATGAAAACAAAAGCTGATGATGCTTCTCCAGAAACAACCAATTCGAAATCTAAAAAATCTATTCAATTAGCTGATACGTCACCCACACCCGCTATAAAAGCGATTGATGAAAATGAATTAATAACAACTGATAAGAAAGTTATTGATCAGATTGGGCAGTTGACCCGAAACTTACACGACAGTTTACGTGAACTCGGGTATGACAAACGCCTGGAATCGTTTGCAGCTGAAGCACCTGAGGCACAGGATAAGCTAACCTATATTGCTACCAAAACTGAACAAGCGGCTGAGCGCACACTAAATGCTACCGAGATTGCGATGCCGATTCAAGAAAAACTCTCTGCAGGTGCAGTTAATTTATCTGAACAATGGAAACAAGCGCTTGAGATGCATCAATCTAATCCGGATACAGAAAAATTCAAAACATTATTAATCGATACACTTCAGTACCTCGATAAGGTTCCTGAGCAAACTAATGCAACGAATACACAATTGCTAGAAATCATGATGGCACAAGACTTTCAAGATCTGACAGGCCAGGTAATCAAAAAGGTTACGCACATGGTACAGAGTCTAGAAAAGGATCTCCTTGATTTATTACTTGCAAACGTGCCCACCAAGAAAAACATCACTGTAGATGAGGGACTTCTCAATGGACCGGTCACTAACCCAGAGAAAAGAACTGATGTTGTATGCGATCAAGACCAAGTTGATGACTTGCTTGCGAGCCTTGGATTTTAAGTTGCGCACCACTTCGGAATATTTTCATTTAAGTACAGCACCCTTTTGCTAGAGTTTTGTCGGCTATGTCGTGCAAAACTCTAGGACATCCCTTGAATATACTGAAACTCGTTCTGACCATCAATTCTAATTTCCTCGATGCTTTGACTCTGCATCAATAGGATCTCCGGTTTCAGATCTACTCCACAAACAGTTGTTATTACTCTCACGGGAAATATTTTCTAATATCACTAAGTGTTGCACGTGTTCTTCAGCAGTTGCTTCAATGACTCTTATGTTGACGTTATCCAATTTACTCAGAGCCTGCTGAATCGGTTCAACATATTCCAATTCGATAAGCAAGCTCTCTTGCCCGCGCGTCATAGCCAGATAAACTTCTGCTAGTAATTCTGCATCCAGTAATGCACCATGCAGCGTGCGCTTTGAATTGTCTATACTGTAGCGTTCACACAGTACATCCAGGTTATTCCGTTTACCGGGATGAAACTCTTTCGCTAATTTCAATGTATCTGTTATCGACAAACAATAATTGCTCAGCGTTTTCAGATTGATTAAACCTAATTCATGATTAAGAAATCCAACGTCGAATGGTGCATTATGAATAATGAGTTCGGCATCACAAATGAAATTCAATAATTCTTTGGATATTTCATGGAATCTCGGTTTATCTTTAAGAAATTCGGTTGTTAGACCATGTACTTGTAAAGCTCCCTCATCACTTTCCCGTTCGGGATTAAGGTAATAGTGAAAATGATTACCAGTAAATTGCCTGTTACATAACTCAACTGCCGCTATTTCTACAATACGATGTCCAAGTTTATGTTCCAACCCCGTTGTTTCGGTATCCAACACAATTTGACGCATAGTAAAGCCCCTAACTAACTAGTCAGTAATTTTTCGGAAGCAATCATTTCGACTCCACGGTTAGCCAGTTGATCGGCTCGATCATTGTCAACATGGCCCGAGTGACCGCGCACCCAACACCACTCAATCTCGTGTTGCTGCGCTAAGGAATCAAGCAATCTCCAAAGATCCTCATTTTTGACAGGTTTTCTATTGGATGTCCGCCAATTACGTAATTTCCACGAGTCCAGCCATTGACTGATACCTTTCTGAACATATTGCGAATCTGTATGTAAATGTACTTTACAAGGACGCTTTAAAGATTCTAAAGCACGTATTGCAGCAAGCAATTCCATACGATTATTGGTAGTTAATTTCTCTCCACCGAAAATTTCACGCTCATGGCCTGCGCATCGCAACAAAGCTCCCCAGCCTCCAACACCAGGATTTCCTTTGCACGCACCATCCGTATAAATCTCAACAACTTTTGAATCTGACCTAATCATCTTATCGTTGATTCAAATCATCGATCTGATTCAAGTTGCTTGGTGATCGCTCATCGTTAGAGATTTCTTTAATTCTTTGGGTAGCCGGCACCATTCTTTTCTTGGTATCAAGACAATTCTTCCATCCAGGTTTAATAATCCGCATACCGTGCGTATGCTTAATCGCGTGCAAGAAATACACTCCCCCTGAAATTGGCCACCAGCGATCCCCTGCTGCTTCCATAAATCCAAATCTCCGGCGCCATCTTTCTTGTTTAAATGGAGGTGCATAACAACTTAAACGACCGCCCGCCATCTCGAAATCGAGTAATTTCAACCAATCTTTAAGTCGTGATAACCCTATAAAATTCCCATTCCAGGGAAACTCATGGCGTGTTGATTTTAAATAATGGCAGGCTCCCCATAAGCTTAAGGGATTAAAACCTGATATAACTATATGACCCTCAGGAATTAATATTCGGTGCACTTCACGCAGAATTTGATGAGGATTGGTATTAAACTCAAGAATATGTGGCAGAATCACAAGATCCATGCTGCTACTTTGAATCGGAAGATAATCAGCAGCAGCACGCAAGGAAACCTGACTCTCAAGTCCCACAGAGAAATGCAAAGGCATTCTGTTCAGACGTAAAAAATTAAATTGGGGCCAACCTATCTGCACAGCATTATAGCCAAAAATATTTACAACCACTTGGTCAAAATAACGTTGCTCGTGCTCAATCAAATATTGACCAAGAGATGAATCAAACCATTTTTGAACATTTTGTTCAGATTTCATTATCTAATTATTCTCACCTGAATTTATTGCATACTTTCTAAATCGCTTAGGCACATCAACTATATAGAATATAATACATGGAAATCACATGCTAAACGTTCATCCGATTCACGCTTTTAGCGATAATTATATCTGGGTAATTCACAATCAGACTCATGCTGCCGTTATCGATCCCGGTATCGCATCTCCTGTTATTGAGTATCTTCTTTCTAAAAAATTGCAATTAAGTGCAATCCTAATTACCCATCATCATCACGATCATACCGGGGGTAATACTGAGTTACTTCAATCATTCGATGTTCCCGTATACGGACCGTACAATGAATCAATTGCAACAGTATCACATCCCTTACGTGAGGGGGATCAAGTCAATCTAGAAGAAATGTCACTCAATCTTATGATAATAGACACTCCCGGACACACTCATGGGCATATCGCCTATTATGGGTCAAATCCATTCAACATGGTATTTTGCGGCGATACACTTTTTGCTTGTGGCTGTGGACGAGTATTTGAAGGCACTACACAACAAATGTATCAATCGTTACAGAAACTCTCGCAACTACCTGGCGCTACATTAATTTTCTGTAGCCATGAATACACTTTAGGAAATATTCAGTTTGCAAAAGTTGTCGATCCAAAGAATTCACAACTCATCGATTTTGAAATTGCGGCGCGAGAATTACGTAATAGGAATGTCCCAACCATCCCTACAACGCTCACTCTAGAGCGAAAAATTAATCCTTTTATACGTTGTGAGCAACAGGAGGTTATTAATAGCGCACAAAATTATTCTGGGAAACTACTTCCAGACCCCGTAGAGGTTTTCACCGCATTACGTGCGTGGAAGAATCACTTCTGAAAGAGGTTCCAAATAAACTTTAAGAAAATTTATTGATATTCGGCAGGAGATAGCAAAGAAAGTTTTCTGAATCAACGGCCACAAAGATTCTTTGCGAGTGCAAGAAGCAATTTGGCGTACTCAGATTGATAATTAGTACGCCAAATTGGGCGATTTCAGAAAGCTTACTACTGGCAAATTAAGCCATTAACCATCTATTTTTTACTTGGTTGAGCAGCACGTAACACTGGGTAGTACTGGGTAAAGACCATATCTTGTGCAGCATTTGCTTTGTGGCAAGCTGCGCATGCATCATCAGCTTGGAGTATGCCTTGCTTGGCATCATAAGATTCAAAACCAAAAAATGCCCAATTTCCAGGTTTATCAGAAAAACGTTTGGAATCTTTCACCATCGCAGCAATCCCGTTAAATTCACCTGGGAAATACCCATTTCCACTGGCTGCTTCTTTTGAACCCACGCTAGTTAATTCTTTAACGATAACAGTCCCATCACGGAATTCACCTGTTTTTTTCCAATGATTCCAACTTGTTGGATCGATGTACACATTATGAAACTCAGGAAATGCAGGTTTTCCATCATTCATATCTTTTGGTGTAACCGGTGCACCCACAAAAATCCACTCGCGGTAATCTTTCGGAGTAAGCAACAAATTGTCTTTAGTGAAATGGCCAAAATTATGGTCTTTGCCGTGTGCATGATGTGCATCGGAAGCAATTACTGGGCTTGCCAGTGCAATGGATATCAATACCGATGCAATACCACCTAATAACGTCTTTTTAAACTGTAACATAATAAGCCCTTAAAATGGTTAAAGAAACACACAGAAAACAGCAATAGCATGTACTGTCTTCTTCTTTATAGTAGTCAGACATACTACCTTCGTCAAGAGGTAATCATCTCTTTGTGATAGCAGCAAATGTTGCAATTTAATTTGCCGTTTTTCTAGGCAACAAATTGCCTTCATGATAAAGGGTTGCCTTGAATATCAATTTTCGGGCAATGCAAGTCATACAATAACCTGCATTTACTGTTGAGTTTCTGTTCTCGTTCTGAATGCAATCCTTATCGGCTATCGTGCTAAGCGCACGAACTGGTAGTTGAAAAAGCAACCCCTTCACAACAACAACTAATCAGTGAACGGACAAAACAGTATCCAGAAGCCTAGGAGTCTGTCGGATAGGCATTGTTTCGATCGCTAGAGTGGATAGTTACTGGCATATTGAATTAAAAATAGTGATTAAAGTGGTTTTTTAATTTCATTAAATAGCCCTTTTCATGAATCTGGTGGAATTGTTATGGTGTCTATTCGCTAAGTCCGACAGACTCCTAGAAACCTATACCAACATAACCACCAGCTGTCAGGCCATCAACATTAACACCGTCCTTTTTGCCGCCGGTCACATGATAGCGGGCATCAACACCTACATAAAAATCTTTCCATATTTTATAATCGGCGCCAGCGCCAAACATGATTCCTGGGTTGAAAAAAGTTATCGATTCAGAGGGGGGGCTGATGACATGGACACCGAAACCGATGGGTATGATCCAAGGTCTAAGCCTGAAACCTTCCATAAATTTGACTTTCGGCGCTGCGGATATGGTTAATTGACTGACAGTTACATCCCGAGGATCCAATACGCCACCGACCAGTTGCGTGGGTCCATTGGCGAGGGCATTGCCCTTCACGTGAGAACCGAATTCCTTGTACTCGATCATCAATTCAGCAAAAATATTGGTTTTTGGCACAAGACCCCATACATCTCTAGTCAGATTCCAATCAAAACCCGCACCAAAATACCATGCATTCTTATCAGCCTGATCTTGAGCGCCGGCAGGAACAACGCTGCTTATAATGGACGTACCGTTGCGATGTTGTACGCTATGTGCAAAACCACCACGGAAGAACAGCATATGACCTTCAATGCTTTCCTTCTTGTCGGTTTCGACTTCTGTTACTTTCTGCTCAATACTGTCAACTTTTTGTGTAACTTTGGAAGACTGGGATTTTACTTTCTCCAATTCATTCTGAATCACTTGCAATCGACTCTCCAATTCTTTAACGCGATCCGCTGTTGTATCTTGCGCCAAAGCGTATGGTGACATCATCCCATTCACACATAAAAGTGCACTTCCAGCAATCATCTTACTAACAAAATTTTTCATCAAACACTCCTTGAGTTGTAAACATATTCCTACACGCATGCGAACTCTTTAGTTCGACAGTCTCAAGTGAACATTGAGGAAGAACAGACTGATCTTTATGGGGTATTTCACAAAATCAGTATTTGACACCAAATCCTTATCCTTTAATTCAATATATAAAACAGCAAGATATGAACATATAACCCTAAAAGCAATGACCAAAGAATAAGCAATTTTGATTTATCAAACTTTGGAATAAGAACAACAAAGCTGCAATGTTTGTGCAATTTACTAGCCACCCATTATTCTAAAATGAGCTTTAAAAGAATCTGATCGCCAATTTGTAAATTAAGCAAGGGAGAAAAGTATGCCGAGTATTACGAACGATTACCGCATTGATGCTGTGCTCGCTGGCAGTGACATTCGCTGGGAAGCCACAGAATCCGGCAAACCGGTAGTACTGACATACAGTTTCATGTCAGTACTACCGATTTATGCTGACCCAGCCCAGGATGGCAATCACTTCAGCGTCATGACCAATGAACAGAAGGTTGCGGTTCGAGAAATCTTAACTACGCTTTCCTCTCAGTTCGACATTAGCTTTGCAGAAGTAACCGATTCTGCAGCATCCTACGGTCAACTCCGGTTTGGTAATAATGCGCAAACCACAACGGTCGGCTATGCTTACTACCCTGACAAATCAGTTGGTGATAATGCAGGGGATCTGTACATCAACAATTCACCTCAAGCCTCGCAGACAACCCATGTCGCCTATGGCACCAATGCTTATTCGACACTAATTCATGAAATTGGACATACCCTCGGACTTAAACATCCTGGCAATTACAATGCAGCAGCTTCAGGGGGAGATACCAACGAAGGTCCCTTCCTAACGGGTGTAGAAGACTCTGAGTTGTATAGCATCATGTCTTACACACCACAAAATCAGGGGCTTGAACGGATCAATCTGGCACCTTACGATTACGCTGCCTTATCCTATCTATACAATGCAAAACTGCTTAATACCGGCGACAATTCATACGCATTGACAGAAGAAAGTGGCCAAGTTGTTCAGACAATCTATGATGACGGGGGTAACGATACACTTGATGCCTCTGGGATAAATATGCCAGTAATCCTTAATCTCAATGTTGCTGCACCTGGCACACTCAGCTCCGTTGGTCTCACGCCAGATGGACAAGCCGCAGAAAATAACTTGTCGCTCGGATTGAATACGTTAATTGAACATGCGATTGGCGGTACTGGCAACGATAAATTAATAGGAAACAGTTCCAGCAACACGCTAATCGGTAACAATGGCGATGACACCTTAGTCGGACAACTGGGCACAGATACGATGACTGGTGGCGAAGGTTCGGATATTTTTGGTATATCCAATGTGGGTAATTACTTTTTCCAAGATTTCATTCCAGGTGTGGATAAAGTCGGATTCGATAATCAGCTAGGCATTCAGAATTTTACGCAACTATCGCCCTATATTACCGGTATCGATACCCAAGGCGAAGATGTGGTGGTACATTTTGTAGGCGATGTAGCAAGCATTACATTTGTCGGCGTATTACAGCAATCCACCGCATTATCATTGGCTGATGTGATTTTCCAGGCTTTGTAATTTGTACTGACTCAGCTCTGAGTCAGTACAAATGGTCAATCCAGACTACCTGTTTAGATTCCTTCCCTATTGCCCAATCGGATCGACACGGAAAGTCTCTCCACAATTGGAGTTGCTTTGTGCCGGCGCATTGATAATCAGTTTCTCAAGATCAGTGCCCGGGGTTAGATCAGCAATCAAGCTCAATTGAATTTCCACCAACATCCCCTGATCGCAGTTAAGCTTAATCCGCTCTCGTGCGGAGGATCCCAGTACCGCAGCGATCCGGTTGAGAAAATCTTCGGTACGAACTTGCTGGCCTATCCTGCGATTCATAAAATAAGCCATGCCGGAATCATTAAACTGACGGGCCAAATCCACTGACAAATCAAAAAATTCTTCCTTCGAATTAGCGGCTTGACATGTACCGTGTTTATGCCATTCATGGCGCTCAAGACAAGAGCCTGCGGTCACACTGGGCATGACTTCCGCTAATGTAGCTTGCGAAGTTGGATTTAATTTAATTTCCGGATACTCACAGAAATTTTGTTTCTGGGCTTTGACATCGCCGCAAAAGGCATAGTGTGTGCCACAACTTTTTTTGTTAGGCCACAAACCGTGCAAGGTAAAATGTTTGGCCTGATATACCTTCGGGTCGGTGATTTTACATTCAGGTTTTTGTAGTTTAATTTCACAGAAAGCGGGTTGCCACGATAGTGCGAGAACATGACTATCCGCCTCGCCAGCAATGCTACAACTACTGCTGTTTCCATTGTCTCCCGTTCCCTGCCCGCCGCTCAGCTGAGCATCACCACAGTCAGCGCTAATCCAGCGCTCCTTGGGATTAGCACTAGGCAGAATAACCCGGTACCAGCTAGCATGATCTGGTTTATTCGCCTCGATGATATCGTATTTTTTATCCGCCAGAATCTGCGTATTATCTGGATTGGTTAACTTATTCTTTGAAACATAGGCGGGACAGGATTGCTGCGCAGAGAAAATACCTATGGTTTTGGCCGCTGCCGAATGGGCATAACCGATTATCAATATGACCAGAAAAACCTGAAAAACAGTGCTCTTTCTTAGAAATATCATTTCCTTTTCTCCTCTGAAATTAGGCAAGGGCACCTCTATAAATTCAAAGCCCCAAACAACACAAGGCACGAGCAAAAAATGGTTATGCAGCCTATGCATGATATGTAAGGAAACATTTTTTGAGTAACAAAATGTTGTGACGAAATTTGAATTTTTAGTGATGCCTCAAGAATAAAATGCAATAACAAGATGAGTGTAATCTCTCTCAGATCATCTGAGGAACACATCCTTGATTGATCTTGCACTACAATTTATCATTATTCAGGCCTACCGGTGGATTAACTATGACATCTGTCACACTGAAATCTGCTCTTTCGCAAGATCAAACCATAACGTGGGACCAGAAAAACCCGGGCTGATCATCGATTCTTTTAGATTCACTTAAAAAGTACCGAACCGCTCGGGAGTATAGTGAACTATGTCTTGTTCCAGCAGCCGCAGCTTTTCCTTCATCTGGCTTCCAACAAATAATTGAGGCTCTGAAGGTATCAGATTCTCAGATAGCTCACGTTGTGTGATTTTAGTGATGGCCCGATTAAAGCTCTCAATGAACTGATAGGGCTTGTCTTCAATATTCTTAAAAAGCGCCTCACCAAAATAAGTATATTCATTTTCATGGGAGCAGCCAAAAGAAGCTTTATCCGATGCTGCAGCGGTGAAAATCAAGCTATATTCATTCTGGAGCGCTTTAATAAACCCGCCTGAGTAACACGCTGAAATCAGAATAATGCGCCAGCGTATGCCGGCATTGTCTAGATAAGTCTTGATATCTTCCGGGCGGACAGCATTAAGATCAAGCGGCCACATTTGCACTGAAAGTTCATGATCCATCGATCCATGGCTGGTTAGATACAGAAAAACAACATCCTCATCACGATTCATTTTACTGCCTAAATGATTCAATGCGATTCTCAGATTTGTTGATGATGCCAGCGGCGTAGTATTGATCAGTTTCAGGTTATTAATTAACGCAACAGATCGCCCTGACGCACCAAGTTGTTCACTCATTACGCGCTGCACATGCCCAATCTCCCGCATAAACACATCCTGAGTGGCATCGGAACCAAATCCTATAAAAAAAAGATCGGTCACGCCTTCGATACCAGGTTGAATGGGGTCTAAGGCATTACTCAGAAGCACAGGCTGGTTATAATAAACTTGCTCTTGATTGACATCGTATAACGTAGTGTCAGAAAACGCCGCCATCTCGTGAGTATAATCATAATCTTCGTACCAGAAACTGAATGATAAATTTGCCAATGGATAAGATGCCCCAAGCCAAAGTAACACAATTAGAACCGCTTTAAGCCTTTGTTGACCGAGCAATTGCAGCGCGATATAAGAACAGATGCCCAAACCCCATAGTACAAAAATGGCGTAACCAGTCGCGAATAATGTTTCGGGTAAACCAAGTAAGACAGAAAAAGAAA
>ERZ1292633.5413-Hain-H41-02um-R1-5413-length-11546-cov-20_pt1 | contig 11546 bp, 11 predicted proteins | sample MGYA00564406_ERZ1292633 | MGnify/ENA primary metagenome ERZ1292633 (study PRJEB36523, sample SAMEA6512639) | groundwater metagenome | collected 2019-01-08 | study: AquaDiva: Metagenomics assemblies of 32 groundwater samples
TTGTAGGGGCGCGGGTTGCCCGCGCCCAGGGCGACCGTTGCGGTCGCCCTTGTTGTGTTTAAAATACATCGTCGGAAGTTCAACTTCCGACAGTTGGGCTTCCTTCTAAAAAGCAAAAACATCGTCGGAAGTCCAACTTCCAAACATTGATTCTTTCCCTTTGCAAGGAATGGATATTTTTTAATTTTACGCGCGTCATTTTTTTTTAAAAGGAAAAGAAAATTTTTTGCTCGTTCGTCGGAAAATGGAAGTTTTTTTGAAAACCACAGAAATAAAATTAATTTTTATTTATTTGTTTTTGCCAATTTTATTTTCAAATCATCTATACCAAAAGCGATGTCTTGGTAATACCCAACATATATATTTTTCATTTCAGGTTGGGCATTTTCTCTAAATGTTTTTTTAATATTTTCGAATTGTTTCAGAATTTCTTCTTTGTATTGACTATCTTTTTTCGGACACGCCCATATCATAATTTTATTTTGCATATCGTGATAGAAAAATGGTTTTTCTATGACAGAATTACAATGGGGGCAAGAAAAATGATTTATTTCATCTTTTAATACGCTCCCTTTCAGTGTTGACGTAAGTGAAACATTAACGCTGTTATATAGTTGCACCTCAAATTCATTTCCGCATTTATCGCATTTAATATTTTTCTTGGTTACATCACTCATAAAAATAAAATGTTAATTAAATTTTTAAAATTTATTTTTTGTAATTGACCTTTTGAATTTTTATGAAATGCCTGCTGACTCTTTTGTTATTTTTTCTTTTCCGCATTTGGGACAAACCATTCCTTCTAATTTTGGAATTTCCACAAATTCAGTTTTCTCGCATTTACAATCTTTCTCTTGCTGTAAGCACTTTAAACAAATTTTATCATGTTTAAATATAATACGACCTTCTTTCACTAAGTCGTGTAAATTTTTGCCTGTTAAAAACTTAGCATATTTGTCTTCGATCGGATGTGGCAAAATTTCTTTTTTATCGCCTGTCTTTAATACATATACGGCCCACCATATTTTTTAATCCTAAAGTCGCACTCTTCACTGCATTGATATGTAAATAATAATGGCATAAAATTTAAAATTAAAAATACTTTATAAGTATTTTTCTACGATATCTCGCATATAAAATGAGTATATAGGTAACGCTTTTGAAAATTCTAATGGTATTTTGTAATTTACAATTGAATATTGCATAGTTATTTTTTAAGTCTCATATTCTGGCTTTCATTACACTATCATTTTTTTATAAAATAATCTATTACACTAAGATTATTTTAATTATCATATTTTGCGTTTCGTAATAATTAAATTAATTTAATTATCATGGATGATATTTACAAGTTAAGCGACTATTTTTAACAATTTATTGAAAAAATAGGTCTTGTGCCTTTCTTTGCCATCTGAAGAAATAACACCATTTTTTTCTAAAATCCTGATATAACGCATAGCACTTGCCTGCGGAATTTTGGAAATCCTTATAAAATCGCCGCTTTGAAAAATCGGCATAACAAAAAGCGCATCAAGAATTTTGATGCTAAATTGAGACTTAGTAAGCTCGGTTATCCTTTGCTTTTTCTGCTCATAAAGATTCATGATTTTTTTTGCTTTAGTGATATTTTCTTTTGACTGCTCAATGATCGCTTGCAAGAAAAAAGTGATCCAACCGTCCCAATTATCATTTTTTGAAATATCCAATAAAGCTTTATAATATTCGTCTCTATGCGACTCCAAATATTCGCTTAAATAAAATGAGGGATAAAAAATGGCTTTTTTGAAATACAAAAACAAAGGCATTATCATTCTTTCTACTCTACCATTGCCATCCATAAACGGATGAATCATTTCAAATTGCGCGTGAATGATAGCCATTTGCACAAGTAAATCCTTTTCTTCTGTATGAATATATTTTTCTAGATTAGACATCAAATCGGCAATTTTTTCCGCTGACGGCGGAATATAAGTTGCCCGTTCAATATCCGCGCCGGGCTTTCCGATAAATACTTGTTGTCTTCTAAAATTCCCTCTGTCTTTATTTTCGCCACGCACTCCTTGAAGTAAAACCTCATGCGCCTTTTTAATAACTCTCGTTGAGAGCGAGAATTTTTCCATTTCATCAATTGCCGCCTTTAGCGCCTTTCGATAATTGATAACTTCTTGGATATCTTCATATTTTTTCGTCTCTTTTTGCGGATTAGCTTCAAATTCCAGAACTTCTTTCAGTGTTGCCTGTGTACCTTCAATACGAGAAGATAAAACCGCTTCATTAGTAGTCAATGGACTCAAAAGAACGGAAGGATTAGGGATATTTTGTAGCAACGCATCAAATCTGCCAATTTCCACATTAGCTTTGCCGACGAGATGAACGAAAGATTCCCATTTTATATTTTGAATTGGTAAATTTTTAGGTGTGTGGTTCTTAGTCATATTATTATTAAAATTATTTTTCTAACTCTATAATTATTCCTTTTTCTGTTAATTCTATATTTGTACAAGATGAGTAATGGGTAACACTTTTGAAAATTCTAATGGTGTTTTGTAACTCAAAGATTGTTTAGATATTGAACCTCTAAACAAAATTCACTGTCGGAAGTCCGACTTCCGAAATAGTCGGATGACATTAGACTTGTTGCTAAATAAGTAATTTGGCTAATATTAGCTAAATATCATTTTACTGCTTTTTGGCTAACATTAGTTGAAAAATTGCTAAAAATCAATTTTTAAGTCTTAATACACAACATGTCTATTATCATATGGCCACGACATAAATAGCCTTGACATAATATTGCGTTAGATTCTTGAATTAAAGAATTCTTTATCCGCTTTCAAAAATTTGTAAATCCTATTTGGTGGACCTGACTGGATTCGAACCAGCGACCCCCTGCTTGCAAAGCAGGTGCTCTACCAACTGAGCCACAGGCCCATTATAAAATAAATTTTTAATTTTGTAATTTTTGAATTTTTAAATAATTTTTAATATCTTAATTTTTAATTTCATTAAAAAAAATAAATTTTTAATTTTGTAATTTTTGAATTTTTAAATAATTTTTATTTAAGTCTTCCAAAAAGCGGGGTGATTATACTCATAACCATTGGTTTTATCAAGCCTGTCATAGTTAAAAATCCAATAAAACAAAACAATATTCCTAATAATTTATAAAACATTCGAGTTCCTCCTTCGGTTCCGAACCATCTCTCTGCCCAATAATTTATTCCAACAATTCTAATAAACCATTCTGTTTTTATTACCAAAAAAAATCCCGCTATTATAATTAATAATCCGATAATAATTGATTGCATAAAAATTTAGATTTTAAACTGTTATTTTTTTAAAATTTCTTCAATTGTCTCAATAATAAATACTTTTCCAATTTTTTTAACTTTTCGTTCCGCATATTCTTGATCAAAAGACGAATTTCCAGTGATAGCATAATTTTCTTTTATTCCTTTTTCTCGTGCGTATTCAAGGATTTCAAATCCTACATTGCCATTAAGAAAATGATCAAAAAAAAGAACATCAGGTTCATATTCATCAATTGCTTTTTTCGCTTCGTTAAGATTTATACATTGAATAATGTAGATATCTGAATTATTAGGAAAATAATGTTTTATAGCACATTTAGTAACCTCAATTATTGATTCATCGTCGTCAATAATTAATATTTTCTTAGGTTCTTTTTCTTTTTCTCTTGGTATAATTATATCTTGTTCTTTCATCATCTTATTGCCTTTCTTTTTAAATTACATTTTTGAAATTTGTAAAGAAGTTTTTATCACTGTGTCTGGATTTAAAGAAATACTGTCAATCCCGCATTTAACAAGGAATTTAGCAAAATCTGGGAAATCAGAAGGCGCTTGTCCACAAATTCCTATTTTAACTTTATTTTGTTTCGCTGTTTTTATTACATCTTTAATTAAAATTTTCACAGCTTCATTTCTTTCGTCGTAAATATGGCTAATTAATTCTGAATCACGATCTACCCCTAACACAAGTTGAGTTAAATCATTGCTACCGATAGAAAATCCATCAAAAAATTTTGCAAATTCTTTAGCCAAAATAACATTTGAAGGAATTTCAACCATCATATAAATTTTTAAATAATTAGCAGATGATTTATATGCGTTAACTATTAATTTATTTTTTTTCATTTCTAAAAAAACTTTTTTTGCTTCTTCGATTGTCCGACAAAATGGAATCATTGCAATAACATTTGTTAATCCCATTTTTTCACAAACTTTTTTAATTGCTTCACATTCTAATGCAAATGCTTCTTTGTATTCTTTGCTATAATAACGAGAAGCTCCACGCCAACCAATCATTGGATTGGATTCTTCTGGTTCAAAATATTTTCCTCCAATTAAATTTTTATATTCGTTTGACTTAAAATCAGATAAACGGACAATTACATCTTTAGGATAAAAAGCCGCAGCAATCATTCCAATTCCCTCCGCCAATTTGTCAATAAAAAATTGCGATTTATTTTTATATCCGGATGTGATTTTTTCAATTTTTTCCAATGTTTTCTTATCAATTTTTTTATTATTAACAATAAATTGTTGTTTGTCAATGGCTAATAATATATTTGGGTGTATTTTAATAAAATTATTTATGATAAATTCTTCTCGCGCTAGCCCAACGCCATCATTAGGAATAAAACTTAAAGAAAAAGCTTGATCAGGTTCGCCAACATTCATCATAATTTTTGTTTTTGGTTTTTTAATTTTTTTTAAATTAATTTTTTGAATTATAAAAGGAATGATTCCTTGATAAACTTTTCCGATTTCTCCTTTAGAGCAACAAACTGTAATGTCTTGCCCATTTTTTAAAATTTCTGTTGCATTTTTTGTCCCAACAACACAAGGAATACCTAATTCGCGACTTACTATTGCTGCATGACAACAACGTCCTCCTCTATTAGTGACAATTGCCGAAGCAATTTTCATAATAGGTTCCCAATCCGGATCAGTAATATCAGTTACTAAAACATCTCCTTTTTTAAAATTTCCAATTTCATGCACATCTTTAATAATATTAACCTTGCCCTGTCCGATTTTTGTTCCTACTGCGGCGCCAGAACAAAGTAATTGATAATTTGCATTTTGTAATTTATAGGTTTCAATAATATTAAAATTTCGTTGTGATTGAACAGTTTCAGGACGCGCCTGGACAATATATAATTGATTATTAATTCCATCTTTTGCCCACTCTATATCCATTGGTTTTTTATAATATTCTTCAATAATTTTTACCCATCGAGCTAATTGTAAAATTTCATTATCATTTAAAACAAATTGATTTTTTTCTTTTTCGTTAACCATTACATTTTTTGTGAAAGTATTTCCTTCTTGACTATAAATCATTTTTATTTCTTTTGTTCCCAATTTTTTATTTAGAATTGGTTTAAATTTTTCCAAGGTAGGTTTAAAAACGATAAATTCATCTGGACTAACAATCCCTTTTACAATATTTTCTCCTAATCCATATGAACCATTAATCAAAATTGCATTTTGAAATCCAGTTTCCGTATCAATAGAAAACGCAACGCCAGAACAAGCTTTATCTGAACGAACCATTTTTTGAACAACAATTGATAAACCAATAGAAAAATGGTCAAATCCTTTATCTTCTCGATAAGAAATAGCCCTATTAGTGAATAAAGAAGCGAAACATTTTTTACACGCTTCAATTAGCGCATATTCTCCTCTAATATTTAAATAAGATTCCTGTTGCCCTGCAAAAGATGCATCCGGAAGATCTTCTGCTGTTGCAGAGCTTCTCACAGCCACATCCATTTGATTATTTGTAATATTTAAAGAAAATTCTTTTGATAATTTTTGATAAGATTCAATAATTTCTTGTTTTAAATCTTCTGGAAATTTTGCTTTTAAAATAGTTTCTCGAACCTTGTGTCCTTTTTCAGCTAAATTTTGCATATCACTCGTATCTAAATCGGAAAGAATTTTTTTAATTTCATTTTTAATTCCAGCATTTTCTAAAATATAAAAATAAGCTTGGGCGCTAATAGCAAAACCGTTTGGGATATTAATTCCTTTTTTAACAAGATTTTGATACATTTCTCCTAAAGATGCATTTTTGCCTCCAACTAAAGAAATATTTTTAATTCCAATTTTATCAAACCAATAAATATATTTTTGCATAAAAAATTAATTAAATTTATTCATTGCATTATTTATTCCTTCTGTGATGGTCATTATGACAGCCAAGTGCGTTTTTTCTAAACTTTTTGAAATGATTTTTTCTTCATCTTTAGCAAATTTTTGCAAAACAAATTTACTTGTATTTTTTATAATATTTTTTGATTTTATTCCTATTCTAAATCTAATAAAATTTTTTGTTCCTAAATGATTAATTATAGATTGCACGCCTTTCTGACCTCCGGAACTACTATTTTGGCTAATTCTGATTTTTCCCAAAGGCAAATCTATATCATCATGAATAACAAATAAATCCATAACGTTTATTTTATAATAATTCATTAATGCGGAGACAGGCTCTCCGGAATTATTCATAAAAGTTTGTGGCATTGCTAAAATAATTTTTTCGTTATTAAAATTTTCACTTAAAATTAAAGCATTAAATTTTTTATTCAATTTAAAATCGCCAAAAGTTTCAATAAAACTTTTTTGCAAATAATAAACCGCCATAAACCCGCAATTATGGCGAGTTTTTTCATATTCTTTCCCTATATTTCCTAGCCCAACAATTAATTTCATAAAATTGGTTTGCGATATTAAAAATCTCACTTCTAATATTTTTTAATTTTTATTTTGCATTGTTATTTGAATATTCTTTTCCAAAATAGTCTTTATATATTTTTTGAAACCTTTGACTATTTTTAAACTTCTCTTTAGATCCTTTAATAATTTGTTGAACACGAGACCTAGTAATGTTATGATCTATTCCAATTTCTTCTTGGGTTTTTAGTATTCCATCATTTATGCCAAAATATTCTTTCGTAATATCTTTATCTTGAATAGAGATTATTTCTTCATTAAAAAAATCAATATTTTCTTTAATGTATTCTGCAAAACAATTATCAATTATTTTTTGTTCAAGATTTTCTTTATCCAAGATAATATCTTGTAATAATACGGGATCGGAATTATTGTCGTCTTTATTATTAATAATTTCCGTATCCAGTGAAATTGTTTCTATTTGAGATATTTTTATTATTTTTAAAGCATCCTCTGGGCTAATTTTCATTTCTTCGGCAATTTCACAAACTAAAGGGTCTCTGTTTAATTGCCGCTCTAACCGATTTAAAACTTTAAAATATTTATTTTGTTTTTCAAGTTTATGCACAGGAATACTAATTATTTTTCCTGTATTTTGTAAAGCTCTATTTATCGCTTTTGAAATACTTAATCCTGCATATATAGAAAATTTATATTTTTCTTTATTGATAAAATAATTTTCTATTGCGTCTATTAATCCAATATTTCCCTCTTGAACTAAATCAAATAATTCAAAATGATCTATGTGTGGCTTTAAATTTTTTGCAAGAAAAAACGGCAATTTAAGATTGGCTTCAATAAGTTTATTTTTAAGTTGTAAAATTACTTCTTCATCATTTTTTTGTTTTGCTTTTTCAATTTCTTCAAATAATAGCAATGTTTCTTCTTCTGTTAAACGAGAAGTTGCATCAATTTTTTTATAATATTCTTTACTGCTAATATTTTTCCCTATTAATTCCTTATTGTTGTGTAAAGTTGTTTTCTCTAGTTCATCGCTTAAGCCAAATTCATTTTCTATTTGTAATCTCTCCATATTTTTTTAATAAAATTTAAAAAATGGAAATTTCCTTTCCAATATTTTATTGTGGTTTTTCAAGTTCAATAATAACTGGCACTCCTTGAAAATCAAATTTTTTTCGCAATTCTTTTTCCAAAATATTAATGCAAGCTTGAGGTAGTGGAGTTTTTTGTTGAACAACTAAAGCAAATCGGGGAGGATCAGTTTTTATTTGGCTAAATTTAAATACAGCAAAAAATTTTTGTTTAACGGTTTTTGGATGAAGTCCACGTTCAGAAGGATGAATAAAAAATTGATACTTTTTTATCATCTCTTCTAAAAATTCGTCCAATTTTTTTTGATCAATCTCCTTGTCTAGTCTTTGTTTAATTTGCAAAGCTGTGTCTAAAATTTTTTTTATTTCAAAATTTTCTTTAGCGGAAACAAAAAGAGCTGGTGCCCACAAAAAAAATGAAAACTGCGCCTTTAAATATTGAATATATTGGTTTGTTTTCCTTTTTTCTTTTTGTGTTAATAAATCATATTTATTAATTACCAGTATCACTCCTTTATTTGTTTTTTCAATATAATTGGCTATTCGTTTGTCTTGAGAAATAATTGCTTCCTTGGCTTCAATTACTAAACAAATAACATCAGCTTTTTTAAGCATTTGAAGACCTTGTAATGTCCCCATTTTTTCTATATAAGAATCTATTCTACTTTTTTTCCTTAATCCGGCAGTATCAATAATTAAAATAGGTTGATTTTTATAAACAATTAAAGTATCCAAAACTTCGCGTGTGGTGTGTGGTTGTTCACTAACAATAACTCTTTCCTCCCCTGTTATAGCGTTAAAAATGGAGGATTTTCCTACATTTGGTCGCCCTGTAAAAATAATTTTTACAACTGGTTGTTTTGTGCTTTTTCTAAAATTTTCATTATTAGGCGAGGAAATAAAAAGTTTTTTTATTATTTCATCTAATAAATCGCCCAAGCCAATGCCAGAAACAGCAGATACCAGCACTGGTTCGCCTAATCCTAATTTAAAAAAATCACTGGTTAGCTTTCTTAGGCTATTTTTGTCAACTTTATTTACAACAACAATCACAGGTTTATTTTGTTTCCTTAGATCTTTTGCAATATTGGTATCTTCTGGTAATAATCCGTCTCTCACGTCAACCACAAAAAGAATAAGATCTGTTTCCTGTATAGCGATCTGTGTTTGCTCTTGAATTTTTTTTTCAATTTTTCCATCACTAATTTCCATTTTTTTTAACCCACCAGTGTCAATTAAATTAAACTTTTGCCCATTCCAAAAACATTCTCCAAAATTTCTATCTCGAGTAGTCCCTGCCTCTTCTGAGACAATCGCTTTTTGTTGATCTATTAAACGATTAAAAAGCGTTGATTTTCCAACATTATTTCGTCCAATAATACATATATTCATAAAAATATAATTTTTTTATTATTAATTAAAGGTTAGTAAATTTCTTGAGATTTTTAAATTAAAATAAATAATAATGTAAAATTTAAAATAAATCCAAAATTCAAAGCACTAAATTCCAAATAAATCACAAATTCAAATTTTCAAAATCCAAAACGTTTTGTATCTTGGATTTATTTTGAATTTATTTTACATTTTTCGTTTTTCGTTTATTTTGATATTTGTATTTTGAATTTATTTTACATTTTTCGTTTTTCATTTTTCGTTTATTTTGTTATTTGGATTTAATTTAATGTTGCGTTAGATTCTTGAATTAAATGAATGCGTTTTATTATAATTTTGCTTTTATGACAATGGTTGTGATTTTAAAAATCAACAATTAGAAATTTAGCCTCTGCTGGTTCATTTCGTTGGTAAATTATCTGGTGGCGCAACGCTTGTTGGTAAATTAATTGGTGGTGGTAATTGTTCCTTTTTATTTTTTGTTGGAAGAGAAATAGAATGTAATTTACGCCCAAATGTCTGATCAAATGCAATGTCATCATCGCCAGTAGGTAAATCAAACGGAGCCTCTGCGGTTCTACTTTTAGTCTTGGCGATTTGGGGAGTTTTAATAATAGTAAGAATCGGAAAATGAAAAATTGTTGCCAACTCTTCTATATTTAAAACAAACATGCTTGCGCCTCTGTCGTCGTCTCGCCCTTTATACGCATTAAACATATTATTTTGCCTATACGCTTTTTTTGTTTTCTTAAAAAAATATCTTCCCTTTGCCATTGTTTTTAAATGAGGCTTAAAACTATTCAAATTTAATGTATTAAACTGTTGAAATGCGCCAAAAATAGGATTTTCTCCTCTTCCGGAATGATATATCTCTTTTTTTGCTAGATACATAAACCGAATCTTAGTTTTAAATCCCGGTTTGGAAATTTTTTGCTCAATCGCCTCCATTACAACCTTTTCTCCGGAGGTTAGATGTAGCATTTTGCTTAATTCTTCTTTTTCTTTTTTTGCTGGCGGTCCCCACAATGGATAAATAATTTCACCAATCCAATCTAATGTATTCATAAATAAACTCACCCCTTTATCTCCAATATGTTCAGGGCTAGGAGATTCTCTTTTCCCGGCCATTTTATTAATAGCGACAATTCCTTTTTTAAAAAGAGCCTTGCTAACATCAAAAGATGGAATAATAATAATTTGTATCCAAATTTGCTCTCCTTTGTGAAGTTTACTTAAAATTTCTAATAATGCAACTAATGGATCTTTAAATTCTTGAGTAAGTGGATGTTCAAAACTTGGATAGGTTTTAATAGGATAAATAGAGCTCTTCTCTAAAACCATCTCCGCTCCAGCCATTTCATATTCTTCTGATGGAAATTTTTCAATAGGAATATTTTGAACATAATCAGCTATTTCAAAAATTTCCGCCTCCGGATATTGCGCATAAATAGTCGCCTCTATTAAATCGCGAAATTTTTCTTGTGTTCTAATAATAAATTGAATATTCCCATCTATACTAATAATTTCTAAAGAAAATTTTGGTTGGGATTTACCTTCCCAATATTTCTCAATTAAATTAGAGCTACCGGAAGCGCCTAATAATTGACTAAAAATGTGCTCTACCGCTTTTGGGCTCTGTTCGTTTTCTTTTGGAATATTAATGGTTAATAAAATATATTTGATTGCTGAGCCATATTTAGACCAAATATGATCCATCCACATTCGTTTGAATCCCCAAAAAAAAGCCCACAAAACAAAAATCCATCCGCCATTTTTAAAAATTATCCAAGTAATTATAATTGGAGGATTATTCCCTATGTTTAATAAATAATTAATAATAGCCCAAATATCAATTGTGATTTCCATAATGGATGCTAATTATAGCCTTGTGTGAATAAAAATTTTTCACCCATACAGATAAATTTTATTTTTTACAATAATTATATTCCTATATTTTTTACCTTTAACGGAAATTTTGGATTTTTAAACAATATTAAAATTTGGTATTAAAATAAACTCTTAATAATCTTAAATAAGATTAGCAAATTTTTTTAAAATATCAATCTATGCATAATTTGTTCCACGTGGAACAAATTATATTTTTGTTTTATTGAGTGTATATAATACACCCCTATGGATTTTTTTATAAAAACATTTAATAAATAAATGAATGAATGGATGGATAAATTATATTGTAGGGGCGCGGGTTGCCCGCGCCCAGGGCGACCGCAACGGTCGCCCCTACGAATTATTTTATTAAGCATATACAACATGCCTTTACTATGTGCAAGTCCAGGAACATAATTGACACTTTTTTATAAATAAAATTTTTACCATT
>ERZ1292633.5414-Hain-H41-02um-R1-5414-length-11545-cov-4_pt1 | contig 11545 bp, 11 predicted proteins | sample MGYA00564406_ERZ1292633 | MGnify/ENA primary metagenome ERZ1292633 (study PRJEB36523, sample SAMEA6512639) | groundwater metagenome | collected 2019-01-08 | study: AquaDiva: Metagenomics assemblies of 32 groundwater samples
AGAAAAAGCTTGTGTTAAACGTTTGAGGGCATCATGTTAGCCGCCGACAACGCTCACGCCGTAGGTGAGGGCATCGGCCGGGCTGGGCTTTGGCTCGTCTCGACGCCGGAAAAGCAACTTTATCACATGGAGGCCAACTATGGCAAAGTCAATGGACAAAGGCAAAAAAGAAAAGAAGAAACCGAAAAAGAAATAAGGTTTCGACCTGAATCCCGCCCGAAACGGTGGGATTTTTTTTCTTGTATCGGAACGCGAAAGCTGACTAATCTACTCCGATCGCTCAAAGTGGATGGGCTGGACCCGCTCTCGCCCTAGCCTTGCGGGAGCCGGAATCCAGTTCCCCTTGTTACGTATCGCCTCGCTTCCCGATCTCAAAAAGTGATTGCGTTAGTCGAGCCGCAGGTTATCTTTGTTACCGAATTCGGTTTGACAGAGATGGAGGTATGTTCATGAGATTCTTCTCATTTATCATCGTTGTGATGTTCTTGTTAGTCGCTTGTTACGCGAAAACTTCCATGACAGCCAGAGTAAACCCAGAATACTCTGAAAGGCACTTCTCAAAAATTTTCATTTTCTCGAGCTTCCAAAATCTTGAGTTGCAAACGGCCCTTGAAGAGAAATTGAAGAAAGAATTTGTCTGGCATGATGTTGAATGTGTATTTGAGAGTTGGGTGTCATTTTCCCGCGATACGTCAGAAGATGAGGCTCTTTTGAAATTAATCGATTCTTCTGGTTGTGATGCAATACTAGTCATTGGTCCTTTGGAATCCGGCCACTCTTCAACGTACATACCCAAGTCATCATACGGCACAACGACTGGGACAGGTAGGGTAGATAGTTTTGGAAATATTTATTACTCGAGCCAGTCGTCAACTCGGGAATATGGCGGATACAATGTCAACAAGCCATGGGCCAACTTTCAGATAGATGTTTATGATGCCAAGACTCTTGATGTTGTTTGGACGGCGTCCGCCCAGTCCGGTGGTAATGCATTCGCCAAATGGAAGACAGTGATTCGCTCGATGGCGGGGCAGACTGTAGCAAAGCTTGCTGAGCAAGGGTTGATTGCCAAGTAAAGACTTTTCAAGTAGCCATTCCTACATTTGATACCCCCCTTCTTTTTCAATGACCCGACTTCATCGGAGTCAGGAACGGGGGGGACTAACCAACTCAGGAGGGTGAGTGAGTCCACCGCAAAAAACACAACATTTCGCCCCGTCTATCGTACTAACTGTCAGTGAGCAATGAAATTGGAATGACAGGAGGTTACTATGACAGTCTCTAAGTTACTCATACTGGCGGTGGCCGGCCTATTGATATCCGCCAGTGCGACCCGGGCGGCCGACAGCGATGGGCGTGTGTATGGCAAGATTACGACGGTCGATGGTGACGTCCTTGAAGGGCTGATCCGCTGGGACAAAAACGAAGGGGCATGGGTCGATATTTTGAATGGCAACAAAGAGAGATCCCGCCAAGTTGCCAAAAGGGCAAGGGATTCACGCCGCGAGAAAATCCGTGGTCTCAAGCGAGGTTTTGATTTCGATCCAATGATATTTAGCTTCAATACACAGGCCGAATCCGGCATCCGCATGGGACACATACGAAGCATTGAAGTTGATGACGACGATCGCGCTATTCTGACACTTAAATCGGGGGAGACTGTCGAATTTGAGGGTGGCTCGACTGATATCGGATCAGACGTTCGAGAGATCATTATCGAAGACAAGAATCAAGGGGAACTGGAACTGGTGTGGGATGACATTGAGCGGGTCGATTTCATGGCCTGTCCGGAGACCATCGCGTCCGGTTTCGGGGAGCGTCTGTATGGCGTTCTCACTACCCGCCGCGGAGAAACTTTTGTTGGATGGATTTGCTGGGACGTGGATGAGATTTTCGCCAACGATATTCTCGATGGCGAGGAGAACGGTCGTTCACGCAAACTGAAATTTGGCCGCATCACGAGTATTGAGCGATACAGTTCCTCCGGCGCGCGAATCGTCCTCGCAAATGGTGATGAGATGATTCTCCGCGGAAGCAACGATATCGACAACTCCAATTCGGGCATTCTGGTGCTTGATCCGGGAATCGGTCAGGTGCGGGTCGAATGGGACGAGTTTGAGAAAGTAGAATTTAAGCCGCAGGGAAAACCAGTTGGTTACGCCCAGTTTGACGGCGGCACGCCGATATGGGGAACGGTGACAACTGAGGACGGCGACCTATACACCGGCTCTATCAAATGGGATATGGATGAAGCTTTTACCTGGGAGATTCTTGACGGTGAATCACGCGATATTACCTACGACGTCGAGTTTGGACTTATCAAGAGTATTGAAAAGGTCTCCGATCGCTATTCGCTCGTGACTCTCCTGGACGGCCGAGAGTTGAAACTCGGGAGTTCGAACGATGTCGATGAGAGTAATAAGGGAATTGTTGTCACTGATGCGAAAGGTGAAGAGACTGTTATTGAATGGGAGCTATTCTCGAAGCTTGATTTGCCGAAGAAGTAATGTTGTTGGCGGCAGACGTCTCGTCTGCCGCCTTTGGCGATGCACACAATAAGAGATTTCGGAACCACAGGGGTTCGCACCTACTCACTCACGACACGTTACGCAAAACAAAAAAGCCCTCCAATGCAGAGGGCTTTTTTTCAGAATTCATGTGTGACAATTACTGATTAGCGTCGGCGGCTTTTTTGCCGTCGCGAAGCTCCTTCAAATGATCTTCGGCGAATGCCATATCTTTCTTAGCGAGAGGATCATTCTTCGCCGTTCGCACGAATTCTTCCCATGCGGCGATACGCTTGGCGAAGTCTTCGGGGTTTGCCGATTCAACGGCGATGGCGTAGTTGTACATGGCAAGATGCTTCTTCGGATTGGCGGTATGAGCCTTCCGATACGAAGAGGCGGCCATGTCATATTTCTCCTGGGTCTGATATATCTGACCGAGGGCGAAATAAGCCTGATAGTTTTTCGCTTCAAGCGAAATCGACTTGTTGAAAGCCTCAACCGCCGGAGCGAATTGCTCCTCCTTCATATATCCCTTACCTAGCATAAACCAGGTCAGTTGGTCGCTGGCGCCGAGTTCATGACACTTTTTTAGAGTCTCGATCAGTTCGGTGTAGCTGTTCTTGTAGAAGTAGACTTTTCCCAACTCTTTATAGAGATCAGCATTCTTACCATCTATGGAGAGGGCGGTCTTGAGAGCGGCTTCGGCTTCGACATATTTCTTGAGGGCCGACTCAACCCGACCGAGATTGGCGAAGGCCGTGGCGTTGGATTTGTCTTTCTCGGTTGCGGTGCGATACTGCAGAAGAGCGTTTTGATAGTCTTTCTTTTCAAAATAGATGGCGCCTAGATTGATGTAGGCATCGACATACCCGGGGTCGAATGCAATGGTAGCCTTGTACGCAAGGATTGCGTCGTCGGCCTTACCCGCCTGCTGTGATTTCAGCGCTTCGTTGTACGATTCCTTTGCCTTTTCGGTGTCGGCGGCCATGATGCCGGTCGGGCAGAGTGAGGCGACTATAAGTCCTGCACAGAGTGTGATGGTCACGAATGACCGGAGTGAGATCAGCTTCATCCTTTCTCCTTTTATAAATATGAGATTATTATGTAACTACACAATTCTACAGTTGAACAGTGAAAAGTTTCAGCGATCTTCAAGGTGGTCGCCCGAAGAATCTTCAATCGGCGGCGCCAAAGTGTCCACTTTTGGCGCGATCGGCGGTAGCATTATCGAGCTTACTGATGACTCCACAAGAGCGGGAACGGCCTCCCGCGCCTTTGCGCCGATGTCTTTCCTGAATGTGGCGCCATCGAATCGAATCCGCTGAACCAGCTTGTAGGCGCGGTTGATCGCCGCTGGCAGGTCTTTGTCTGAGGCCATCACACCCAATACACGCCCGCCGTTTGTAACAAGTTTACCACCGCGGTTGGCTGTGCCGGCATGAAAGACATGACAGCCGTTTTCGTACTGGTTCGCAAGGCCGTTTATTTGCACTCCGGTATTATACTTACCGGGGTAGCCTTTGGATGCCATTACAACACAGGCCGAGGCTCCGGGTTTCCATTCAAGGCGCTGAATGCCCGACAATTTTTGATTGACCGTAGCCTGCAAGACTTCCAGGAAATCAGTCTTGAGAAGGGGGAGAACTGCTTGGGTTTCCGGATCGCCAAAACGGCAATTGAACTCAAGAACCTTTGGGCCATACGAAGTCAGCATCAGGCCGGCATAAATGACACCTTTGTAATTGATCCCCTCCTGCTGGAGACCCTTGAGCGTCGGCAGGAGAACATGCTCGTGGATGTCGTCGAGCAATTCCTGCGACGTGAAAGGCGTCGGGCAGTAGGCCCCCATGCCGCCAGTGTTTGGTCCGCGGTCGCCATCGAACAGTTGCTTGTGATCCTGACTTGGTAAGAGCGGTAACACCACCTTGCCGTCGGTGATGGCCATGAGGGAGACTTCGAGGCCGGGGAGAAAGCTTTCGATAACAATTTTGGAGCCGGCGATGCCGAGCGTCCTTTTCACCATGAACTGGTCGATTGTCGCTTCGGCCTCGGCCAGCGACCTGACTACAACCGCCCCTTTGCCAGCGGCAAGGCCGTCAGCCTTGATAACCGCCGGATACTCAATTGCCTTGCAGAAGCCCATCGCTTCGGCATAGGAGGAATAGACCCGGAACGGGGCGGTGGGGATATTGTATTTTCGCATGAACTGCTTGGCGAAGACTTTGGAGGATTCGAGCTGGGCGCCCTTTCGGTCGGGGCCGAATATCTTCATTTTGCGTCGGGTGAACTCGTCTACGATGCCCGCCGCAAGAGGGGTTTCTGGGCCGACGACGGTGAGGCCTATCTTGTTGCGATAGGCGAAATCGCCGAGACCTTTGATATTATCGAGCTTGAGGTCCACGCATGTGGCGTGCTGGGCAATACCAGGATTGCCGGGCGCGCAGAATATCTTTTCGATATTCCGGCACTGTTTCAGCTTCCAAACGATGGCGTGCTCGCGCCCGCCTCCACCAATCACTAAGATTTTCATAGGGTTATGTCCCGTCGAACGGGACAACCTATAAGAAACGGATTTTTGAGGGGAGATTCAAGAGGTTTTTTGGCGGGGGGCTGGACGAGATGCCGAAATTTATCGGGAAGTAACCGACCCAGGAGCGAAAACTATGTCCCCAAAGCTCTGTTGGAGCAAATCGGGCCGGGTGGCCCACCTCTCGGAACTGTTGAAAAAGCCTTCAATTCATATCTACACCCCCAAAAATGTCACTCCCGCGAAAGCGGGAGCCTATCTAACTCTTTGTAAGACAAGATGGGTTCCCGCGTACGCGGGAATGACAGAGAAGAACATTTCGCTAAATCACACTTTTCAACAAGCCCTTCAGGTGGGTTCCTGTGTCGCATGTTAGCTCAACCCTTCCCAATGGGTGGTGCACCCTTGCCCCGCGATAAATCGTGGGCTACCCATAGATTGGATTGGTGTTTCCGTCCTCATGATGCCGATAGCATATTTCCCATCTTCAGTTTTGTCAAGAATCAGCCTGTCGATGGATCAAGCAGGGGCAGACGGTATCCCGCTTTTAGGCGGGTACGGCCACGGCATTCAATGCATGGGTCATGTGCGCAGTCAGAATCGTGGAGTCAACTCACCTGGGAAACACGCGCCTCTGGCTCCCTCACCTTTGCACCCATGATCAAAAGCCACAACATAAACGCAAGCTCTCCGAAGAAGGCTGGTAAGGCGATGTTATAGACGATATTCTTGTATTGCGGTAGCACTAAGCTCGTAAAGCTCAAGACCACATAGGCGAAGCCGCAGATCATCAGCCAGACGCCAAGAAAGCGGGGAAGGAAGCGCGACCTGTAGACAAGGATCGCTAAAGGGAAAAGCCAAAGCCCCCAAAACATTTCTAATGACAAAGTCATGTAATCGTTGAGTTTTAGGAACAGCATGGCCACATCCTGTCTCTGGGTAAGTTCAAATGTTTTCAATATGTCGCCCTTAAAAATCATTAGGGAAGTAATATTGAGTGCCTCCATAAAAAAAACGGCGGGTATTTGTACAATCACAAATGCCACCAGAAGTTTCGCCTGACGCTCGTTTACCTGTTTGAACAATCGATAAAGAACCAATACCATAACCACCCAAATCGTGTGGCTGATAAGGTCATTAACTATGCTCGTTCGAAACAAGAATTCATTCGATAGGACATTTTGGGCAGTGGTTACAGCATCTCCGCGTGTATCAATTTGTGATGGTACATAGAAGAGGCCGTAGAGGCCCGTTAGTACCCAAATAAAGTACAGTAAGCCGGCAAATCTTGCAGTGGATTTGAGTGAACTCTCATTTGTTTCCATACGATTTGGTCCTCTAGGTTTAACATTATGACGCAAAATGTATTTCAAATCGTAAGCGTTATAACAAAGTTAAGTTGCAGTCGTTTGCACGGTGACTCCTTTGATGATCAGCCACAGCGCGAGCGCTACTTCTGTATCGGATGCCCAGAACCGCCAATACTGACACCGCCGCCAGCAAACTACAGCCGACCCCATACCAAAGGGGCCACTTGGTGTCGTGGAGGATAATTTGCGGCCAGATAGTGAACGCTAGACCCACGGAAACAAGCAGATACGCGCCCCTCAATAGATAGAGGCGGAATGTTGAAACGTCAGACATTGTGTGACTCCCTCCAACGGCACTATCAGTCATTGCTACTCCATTGTTTGATCGGATTTTGCTCTCGGACATATTGGGTTAGTACGGGAGGTAGGGCCGAATGTTTCATTGATCACGAGAGCGACACCATCTAACGGACAGTCACACCCATTACTACCGTATCAATAGACTGTCTCCTTGCCAGGGGCGCTTACGGCGGTTTCCTTGACTTCGCAGTTATCTCAATGAAACAAATGAATATATCCGTCGTATTCAGAGAGACATATCAGAGTTGCGATATAGGATCGGTTCGCTGATAGTGTTGACGCGTCTAGTCAAGAAAGGAACTGCCATGGTCAATCAGCTTCTTCCTCAACCTATCGATAATACGTATCGCGGTCATAAGCTCGCGCTCTGGCTTTTCGCATTGGTTGTGTCCGTGAAAGCCCTCCAAGGTCTGGTTGTCATCTTCAACGGGTACTATGTCGCGGGATCTGCCGACGGCATCCCACTTGACACTTACGCGCCCGAAGCCGCACAGACAGTCGTAGCACTTTTCGCTCTAACGGGGTTCTCACGTCTGGTCATTTCTTTGCTATGTGTCCTGGCGTTGGTGCGATATCGTAGCGCGATCCCCTTCATGTTTGCACTGCAAATATTTGATTATCTGGCCAGACTTCTGATTCTCCACTTCGTTCCAATTGTCCGGACGGGAACAGAACCAGGACCAGTCGTAAACCTCATGCTCTTTGCTCTGATGATTGTTGGCCTCGGGTTATCACTATGGAGTCGAGGCAAACCTAAGACCAGGGCCGCTGAAGCACGGCGTTAGGTGTCAAAACCGAATGACTACGCGATCGAAATAGTTTGAAGGAGAACTTATGCGAGCTATTCTATTTCATAAATATGGATCTCCCGATGTTCTTGAATTAAGAGAGGTAGAAAAGCCTATCCCCAAGGACGACGAAGTACTGGTAAAAGTTCATGCGGCATCCGCAAATCCCCTTGACTGGCATCGCATGGAAGGTACACCCATCTTTGCCCGCATGGTATTCGGGCTACTCAAACCAAAAAATCCAAAGCTCGGCGCTGATGTGGCCGGGCGGGTTGAGGCAGTCGGACGAAACATCGAGCAGTTTAAGCCGGGTGATGAGGTATTCGGGATGGCGAGGGGTAGCGCTGGCGCTTTTGCCGAGTATGTATGTGCTACTGAAAATGGATTGGCGCTGAAACCAGCCAATGTATCATTTGAGGAAGTTGCGTCCGTCTATGTAGCGGCACTCACCGCTCTGCAGGGTCTTCGCGACACAGGAAAGATTCAATCGGGGCAAAAGGTTTTGATCAACGGCGCATCCGGTGGCGTCGGCACATTTGCGGTGCAGATTGCCAAATCCTTCGGGGCAGCAGTCACTGGCGTGACCAGCACGCGGAATGTTGAGATGGTACGCTCAATAGGCGCAGACCATGTCATTGATTACACGCAAGAGGATTTCACCAAAAACGGACAGCGTTATGACCTGATTTTTGATGCAATTGCAAACCACTCGGTCTTAGAGTATAAGCGCGCTTTGAGTCGCGGCGGAATTTGTGCTATAGCCGGATTTTCAACGATGCGTCACATGTTTCAAGTGATGATCATCGGGTCATTGGTGTCAATGACGGGGAGTAAAACAATCGGTGGCATGGGGGTGGCGAGGCCAAACAAGAAGGATTTGGTTTTTATCAGAGAACTTCTTGAATCCAGCAAAGTGGTGCCGGTAATCGACCGACGATACACGCTAAGTGAGGTTCCTGAAGCCATCCGATATCTTGAAACGGGACGCGCCCGAGGAAAAGTAGTAATTACCGTTTCGCCTACTCCGTGAGATCAAATTTGTGGTCGGCGGACGTCCCGTCTGCCCCCGTGGCATTCGCTAACAAAAGAACTGAAAAAGAGTCAAGACTGGATTCCCGCCTTCGCAGGAATGACAGAGGGGAGCAGGAATGACAGCGGTGAAGGCAAAGTGATAGGGGGATACGTTCGAGAGAATCACGTGCTTTCCCCCCCTCCAATTCCCCTTGTAAAAATCTCTACAACTCCCCATATTACGGCATCGTCACTGAAGTCTCTCGCAGTTTGCACACTTTCGCAACTCGTAGGATGAAATAAAATGAATCGACTTAACAGCCTTCCGATAGTATGTCTTCTCATCAGTCTCGCCTTCGTCTCTCAAGTTTCCGCTGAAACACAGGAAACCGTTTCCCAAATCGAAATCAATAATCCCACCAAGAAGCAACTGATCCAAATCTGGAAATGGGGTCTTGATGTCGAAGGGGAGGAAAACAACGTCTGGACTATTTTCGCCAAGCCGGCTGACTTAGAACAATTGTCCGGGGCGGGGATACCATATTCGGTCTCTATCGCCGACATGCAGACATTCTACAAGTCCCGTAACAAGGACAACAAAGCCATGGGGGGTTTTCGGACATTTAGCGAGATAGTTGCCTATCTCGACTCTATTCAGGCGGCGCACCCTACTATCATGACATCGAAAGTATCCCTCGGCACTACTCTTGAAGGACGGAATATTTGGATGGTGAAAGTCTCCGACAATCCCGGCGTCGATGAAGCCGAACCGGAGCTTCTCTACATATCGCTCATCCATGCCCGCGAGCCCGCCGCACCGGCGGCAGTGCTCTACTTTATAGCGCACCTCCTCGACCAATACGGCATCGACCCCGAAGTCACAGATATTGTCAACAATCGTGAGCTTTATTTCGTGCCGATGCAGAACCCCGATGGTTATGTCTACAACCAGACAACCAATCCCACCGGCGGGGGGATGTGGCGAAAGAATCGCAGAAACAACGGCGACGCCACATTCGGCGTGGACTGCAACCGAAACTACGGCTACAAATGGGGTTTCGATGATATTGGTTCATCGCCGGTCACAAGCTCCGAGACCTATCGCGGGACAAGCGTATTTTCTGAGAAAGAAACCCAGGTCGTTCGCGATTTCGTGATTTCCCGCCAGTTTTCAATCATCCATAATTTTCACACCTACTCGAATCTTGAGTTGTGGCCGTGGGGATTCGAACGCACCTACACACCATACGAGGAACTGTTCAGAATAATCGGCGACTCCCTGACACAATACAACAACTACACCCCTGAAGTCGGATGGGGATTGTATACGACCAACGGCGCCGCCGACGACTGGGCCTGGGGGGACACACTCTCAAAGCCGAGGTGTATGAGTTTCACGGTTGAGATTGGCAATGGTACCGATGGCTTCTGGCCCAACCCTTCGCGCATTCCGACCCTTGTTCAGGAAAACCTTTTCCCCAACATGTTTCTTGCCAAAATTGCTGACAACCCTTATCAACTGGCTCCGCCAGCGCCTCCAACAGTTGATACGCCCATTCTTGCTGACGATGACTATGATGTCATCTGGCATCACAGCGATACGCTTAATCCGGCAGTTAGTCATGAACTGTTTGAGATGACGAACAAATCCACGGTCACTGAAGGGGCCGAAGTCGATGCCGGCGACTGGGAGAAGGCAAAATTCACCCAATCCTCTGCGCGGGTGAAGAACGGCACGAAGTCCTGGTACAGCGGAACATTTAACAGCACGAATCACTTCTTGCAATCAACCGTTCCCTACGATGTGCCGGCCGGTGACTCTCTCGTTTTCTGGATATGGTATAACATCGAGCTGGATTACGATTATTTCTATGCGCAGGTATCGACCGACGGCGGCTTCATGTTTGTGAATCTGCCGGGGAATTTCACTACTAACACCAATCCGAATAATGTAAATCTCGGCAACGGCATCACCGGTGTATCTGGTGGGTGGGTGCAGGCAAAGTACAGTCTTGCAGGATATGCCGGGCAACAGATTATGTTGCGGTTATCATATCTCACCGATGGTGGAGTTCTCAATGAGGGAGTCTACCTTGATGATATCGAAAATGTCGACAGATTCGGGTCGATTGTCAGCTTGGTCTCATCCGCCGACACGTCATATTTCTTTACAGACAAATCCCCGGGGACATACTGGTATCGCGCAATTTCAATCGATGCTCAAGGGCAGGGGAGCCGGTATTCGAATGTCGTCAAGGCCTTTATTCCCGTGCCATACATTGTGGGGGATGCTAACCATAGCGGCGGAATAAACATTGTTGACCTGACCTATTTGGTAGGCTATTTGTTCAATGGGGGTGCATTACCGAATCCACCGGCTTCGGGGGATTGCAACTGTAGCGGCGGAATAAACATCGTCGATCTGACATTTCTCGTGCAGTATCTCTTCGCTGGCGGTGCTGTTCCGTCCTGCCCGTAGGGGAGAGGAAAGCCATCGAATAGAATGGCGTCTTTGAGGACGGCCATCCGTCGCAATAAAAAAAGAGGCAATCCTGGATTGCCTCTTTTCGTTGGAAGGAATCGGTGGGTCCAACTCCTTTATCTAGTAAGACTCCTTAGGCGCGAACTTTGAATCGTCCTACCATTTGGCGAAGCTTGTCGGCCTGTTTGTTGAGCTGTTCGGCCGCGGCGGCGGACTGCTGAGAGCCTTTAGCGGTTTCCGTAGTGACATTGGAAACGTGCTCGAGGTTCTTTGAAATCTGCTCGGCGGCAGTGGACTGCTCGTTCGAGGCGTTGGCGATCTGCTTGATCATGTCCTGCACCCGCTGTGACATGACCACGATCTCATTGAGGCTGTTGCCGGCTTTGTCGGCCAGCTCACGGCCACGATCAACTTCCTGAATACCACTCTCCATTGACTTGACGGCGCTGGAGGTTTCGGTCTGGATACCTTTGATCATCGCGGTTATTTCGCCGGTCGCTTTTCCGGTGCGTTCCGCAAGTTTGCGGACTTCGTCGGCACCGACTGCAAACCCACGTCCC
>ERZ1292633.5419-Hain-H41-02um-R1-5419-length-11540-cov-4_pt1 | contig 11540 bp, 10 predicted proteins | sample MGYA00564406_ERZ1292633 | MGnify/ENA primary metagenome ERZ1292633 (study PRJEB36523, sample SAMEA6512639) | groundwater metagenome | collected 2019-01-08 | study: AquaDiva: Metagenomics assemblies of 32 groundwater samples
TATTCTCAGTTTTTTTGTTTTTCATTATCTGGTTTTTGTTAAAATACATCCGTAAAATTAAGCTTAATCGAAGGATTTTTTATTGCTTTATTGTTTGTTTAGCGTTCTTTGCTTTTACTCTGCAACTTTTGGAAAAAGATTATGAAAGAAATGAATTTTCTCGTTATGCGAAAATGGTGAAATATTCCGGGTTTTGGCCGGATGCCACGAAGGCCTGGGAATGGCTTAACAAAAATACTATTTCAGAAAATATTGCCTATGTAGGAAGGCCGGTTCCTTTTCCTCTCTACGGAACTGGATTTAAGAATAATGTTTATTATGTTTCAATCAATAAAACTGAACCTGCAAGATTGCATGATTTTCCAGAGTCCAAAATTGTCTGGGGGTATCGTTCTGACAATAGCAAATTTGATAATTTCGAAGAAACCAGTAATTATCGGGGAAAGGCTGATTATGATATTTGGTGGGCTAACTTAAGAAAGAAAAATATAGATTATTTCTTTGAGTATTCTTTGTTGAAGGATAAAAATAATCAATTCCCATTGGAGAATGATTGGGTAGAAAAACACCCGGAGTTGTTTAAATTAAGTTTTTCCAATGCTACAATTAAAATATACAGGATAGTAAAATGAAATTATCGATTATTGTTCCAGCACATAACGAAGAAGATAATATTATTAGAGTTATCAGGGAGATTGAAGAATCCATGGATTTGGAGCATGAGCTGGTAGTAGTAAATGATCATTCTATAGACCGGACCCCTGATTTAGTGGCACAGCTTTTCAAAGAATACCCTGTACTAAGACTGGTTAATAACACTGGCCAGAAAGGTTTTACCAATGCCTTAAAAACTGGTTTCTTAAATTCGCATGGTGAGGTTATTCTCCCGATTATGGGGGATCTTTGCGATGATTTAGTGACGGTGAAGAAGATGTATGCTAAGATTATTGAGGGTTATGATGTGGTTTGCGGCTCGCGTTATATGAAAGGTGGAAGTAGGTTAGGAGGTTCTAAATTAAAAGCTTGTTTTTCTAGTTGGGGAGGGAAAAGTTTGTGCTATCTGCTTAGGATTCCTACTCATGACATCGCTAATGCTTTTAAGATGTATCGTAAAGAAGTTATCCAGGCGATAGATATTCAGTCAACAGGTTTTGAAATTTCCATGGAGCTGCCCTTAAAAGCCTACTATCTTGGTTTTAGAATTGCAGAGGTTCCTACTCTTTGGAAGGAACGTACAAAAGGAAAATCAAGTTTTAAAATATTTAAATTACTACCAAATTATCTAAAACTCTATATCTGGGGAATTTACAAAAGTTTTTTTAGCTTGAGAAGGTGAGCCGATGCGAGATAAATTATTACCATTGATAGATAAAATGATTTATTGGGAAATGATTATTATACCTTTTGTGGCGAGTTTTTCTTCTGCCGCGGTCGATATTTTTATTGGCCTTTTGATTTTTACTTTTTTGATTAAAAATTTTATGGTTAAGAATAAAACCGTCACATTCGGGATTTTAGATATTCCTTTTATTCTGTTGATCGTTATTTCATTGGCTTCATTTGTCAATTCCATAAACCTGCATTCCAGTATTCAGGGGATTATCAAGCTTTTAAAATACGGTTTCCTGATTGTGATACTTTGTAGGGAACTTAAGGATGGGGAGCATTTTAGGAAAATAATTCTGGCAACTGTTTTTGGGCTATTTGTTGGTTCTTTAGATGCGATTTACCAATTGATTTTCGGAGTTGATTTATTCAGGCACAAGCCGTATGATTTGGCCTTAGGTTTGGCCCGGCTCAAGGGTGCATTTCCTCATACGAATATTTTTGCCGGGTATTTAGCTTTGTTTTTACCGGTTGCAACGGCAGTATTTCTTTACGCTTCCAAAGGAAAGCCAAAATTGTATTTCGGAATAGTTTCAATGGTAGCTTTGTTTTGTTTAATTCATACTTTTTGCAGAAGCGCGGTTTTAGGATATTGGGTAGCGGTATTAATTATAGCTTTATTGAAAAAAGATAAATTGGTTATTATTTTGCTTGTTGCTGTTGTTTTAATTGCGCCCTTCTTTGCGCCAAAAAATATAACAGATTGGTCAAATAAAACTAAGTCGGTAGCAGAGTTTTTGTTGAATAAAGAGCGGCTTATTATATACGAAACATCTTTTAATATGGTTAAGCATCATCCTATTTTAGGGGTCGGAGTTAACACCTATTGTTTAAATTATCAGAAATATAAATTACATGATACGGGTGAAGGTACTGCAAATACTATGTGGTACGCCCACAATAGTTATTTACAAATGGCTTCAGAAATTGGGATCATCGGCTTGTTGGTTTTTATTTATTTACTAGTTAAACTATTTAATGGCTGGAGAAGATTCTACTCTAAGCTGGGGGATAATTCCGAGAAAATTTCTAGTTTAGGGATTCTTACGGGAATACTTGCTTTTCTTATTCATGGCCTTACGGAGACAAATTTGTATTATCCCAAGATTGCGACCCTTTTCTGGTTCCAGGTTGGCCTGTTAGCGAGCCTAGTATATCTAAAAAAGAAGGGAGTAAAATGAAGAATATAAAAGTTGTAATTCTTTGCGGCGGTAGGGGAACACGTTTAAGGGAAGAAACTGAAGTAAGGCCAAAGCCTTTGGTAGAGATTGGCAACCGCCCTATTTTATGGCACATTATGAAGATTTATTCTCATTATGGATTTAAGGATTTCGTACTCTGTTTAGGCTATAAGGGCGACATGATCAAGGATTATTTTTTAAACTATGAAGCGATGAATAATGATTTTACCATTAATTTAGGTAATCGTAATAAGATCGCTTTTCATAATGCTCATCTTGAAAAAGACTGGAATGTAACCTTAGTTGATACCGGCTCTGTTACACAAACTGGAGCACGTATCAAGAAAATAGAGGAGTATATTGATGGTGAATCTTTTATGGCAACTTATGGGGACGGGGTTGGAGATATCGATATTATGAAACTGCTTGAATGCCATAAGGAAAATAAAAATATTGCTACCCTTACAGGGGTGCATCCTTCTTCGCGTTTCGGTGAGCTTTTAGTCAAAAAGAAGAATATCATTGAATTCAATGAAAAGCCTTTAGTGAGTCAGGGGTTTATAAATGGAGGATTCTTCGTATTTAGCAAAAAGCTCTTCCGCTATCTGAGTAATGATGAAAATTGCGCTCTTGAGCATGGGCCGTTAGGAAAATTATCTGCCGATGGTGAACTCTCGGTTTATAAACATAATGGTTTTTGGCAGTGTATGGATACGCAGCGCGAGCTAGATATATTAAATGATCTTTGGAAGCAAGGTAAGGCTCCTTGGAAGATTTGGAAGGATTAAAATATGCGCAATAATTTTTGGGAAAATAAAAAAGTTTTAGTTACCGGCTACGAAGGCTTTCTTGGTTCGCACTTGGTTAATAGGCTTGTTTTATCCGGCGCTTTAGTTACAGGTTTAGATATTAAGACACATAGGAAAGAAACCATACTGACTAAGGAGATTCTGAAGCGAATTAAGATTTTTAAAGGCAGCGTTGAAGACTATGGTTTTCTTTTAAGAATACTAAAGCAGAATAAAATTGAATATGTTTTTCATCTTGCGGCTACTTCTATTGTAGGTGAAGCCTTAGGGAACCCAATGAAAGCATTCTCCACGAATATCGAAGGCACCTGGAATCTGCTTGAGGCTTCTAGGAATGCCAAAGGTATTAAGGGTATCATAATTGCCTCAAGTGATAAGGCTTATGGCATCCATAACAAGCTTCCTTATCGGGAAGATGCCTCTTTGTCCGGTTCGCATCCTTATGATGTATCGAAGAGCTGTGCGGACTTACTGGCCTATACTTATTACCATACCTATAATTTACCGGTATCTATAACCCGCTGTGGCAATATTTATGGTCCGGGAGATTTTAATTTTTCCCGTATCTTTCCCGATACCTTACGTTCTGCCATTACCGGAAAAACACTTTTTATCCGCAGTAATGGTAAATTTACCCGTGATTATGTTTACGTTACTGATATCGTAAGTGGCTACCTCATCTTGGCAGAAAAATTAAACAAGTTAAAGCTGGTGGGAGAAGCTTTTAATTTTAGCAATGAAAGCCCTATTACTGTAATAGGATTAGTTAAGAAGATATATAAGGCAGTTGGGATAAGAGAGAATTATAAGATACTTGATCGGGTTAGGTACGAAATACCGCATCAATATTTAGCTTCTTCAAAAGCGCGTAAAGTTTTAAGCTGGAAGCCAGAGGTCGGGATAGAAGAGGGATTAAAAATTACAATTGCTTGGTATAGAAAACTTTTATTGTGTAAATGAGGATCTACTTTTTAGGAACAAACGGCTGGTACGATACCGATACAGGCAATACTGTTTGCGTTTTCATAGAAACAGAGAATGAATACGTTATCTTTGACGCAGGTAATGGCTTTTATAAAATAGACCAGTATATCAAATGCGAGAAACCGGTGTATTTATTTCTGAGCCATTATCATCTGGACCATGTGATTGGTTTACATGCTTTAAATAAATTTAATTTTAAACAAGGCATCGATATCTATGGCCCATCCGGGCTAAAGATGTTATTTAAAAGAGTTATTAATGCGCCGTATTCTATGCCTATCTCGCGTTTAAATACGCGTTTAAGATTGCATGAGATCAAAGAAGGTGGTTTTTTACCTGCGCAGATAGAGTTTAAAGCGCTTAGACATAGCTCTATTTGTTACGGTTATAGGCTTATTTCAGAGGGAAAAGTAGTTACCTATTGTACGGATACGGGTATTTGCAGGAATCTTTCTCTTTTAGCTAGGGACGCGGACCTTTTTATTGCTGAATCATCTCTTAAACCCGGAGAGATTAATAACAAATGGCCGCACCTTAACCCCGAGCAAGCTGCTGAAGTAGCCAGTAAATCGAAATGCAGAAGGCTGATTTTGCTTCACTTTGATGCTAGTAATTATTTAAAGATGACGGCCAGAAAAGATGCAGCAGTGGTTGCGCGAAAAATATTTAGGAACACGTTGGCGGCAGAAGACGGATTAACTATAGATTTATGAAATGCAAAAGATAAAAGTAGGTATAATCGGAACGGGGAACATCGGTACGGATCTGCTTGTTAAAATACAAAGATCAGAATTTCTGGAATGTGGGATCTTTTCCGGAAGAAATCCTGACTCTGAAGGGATTAGGAAAGCAGAATCAATGGGCGTAGCTACTTCTTGCGATTCTATTAATGCTATTTTAAAGGATAAGAATTCTTGTGAAATCGTATTTGATGCTACTTCTGCAAGCATACATCGGCAAAATGCGCCTATTCTGAAGAAACTGAAAAAATATACCATTGATCTTACTCCTTCTAAGGTCGGAAAGATGTGCGTGCCGGCTATCAACATGAAGGAATGCCTGAATGTTTCAAATATTAATCTTATTACCTGCGGCGGCCAAGCGGCCATCCCGATTATATGCGCAATTATGAAGGTGCATCCTAATACGGAATATATTGAGTTAGTATCAAGTATCTCTTCAAAATCAGCAGGTTCAGGGACTAGGCTCAATATTGATGAATTTACTCAAACGACTAGAGATGCCATAGAGAGTTTTACGGGGGTAAAGAAAGCGAAGGCAATTATTGTGCTAAATCCGGCAGAACCGCCGGTATTAATGCACAATACTATATATGCTAAGATCAAAAAACCGAATCTAAGTAAATTGAAAAATGAGATTAGTAGGATGGCCAAGATAATCCAGAGTTATGTTCCTGGATACAGGATTACTCTTGGCCCGGTAGCAGAGAATAATAGGGTTACCACAATGGTCGAAGTTGTCGGGCTGGGTGATTATTTACCCAAGTATTCGGGAAATTTGGATATTATTACCTGTGCCGCGGTTAATATGGCCGAGGAATACGCTAAACATAAGTTATTGCCTAGAAAGGTATGATGTCATGAATCAGATAATTTTTTTTGATTCGACTTTACGCGATGGATCGCATGCAGTTGGCCATCAGCTAAGTATTAGAGAGATCAGAGAATACTGTAGGAATATAGATGGAGCCGGTTTACATAATGTTATTGTTGGCCATGGCAATGGGTTAGGCGCCTCTTCATTGCAGGTTGGGCTTTCTGCGGTTGCGGATAAGGAGATGCTTAAAGCAGCCCGTAAGGAACTCAAAAAGACTAAATTAGGGGCATTTTTAATTCCTGGATTTGGAACCATAAATGATGATATTAATCCGGCTATAGATATTGGTGTTGATATATTCTGTGTTGCTACTCATTGTACTGAAGCCGACGTTACCAGGCAGCATCTAGAATACTTGAGGAAAAAGCATAAAGAAACCTACGGAGTTTTGATGATGTATCATATGGCTGCAAAAGAAAGATTACTTGAAGAAGCCTTAAAAATTCAAAGTTACGGCGCTCAAGGCGTAATTATTATGGATTCTGCCGGAGCATCAACTCCGGAGATGGTCTCTGAAACGGTTTCGCATCTTAGCCGTAATATTGAGATCAAGGTCGGTTTTCATGCGCATAACAACATGGGGTTGGCTATCGCTACTTCTTTGATCGCTATTCAGAACGGAGCATTAATTATTGACGGGACATTACGTGGATTTGGAGCCGGCGCAGGAAATTGTCAATTAGAGGTATTGGTTGGCCTTTTGTCAAAAATGGGTATTTTTAGCGGTCTTGATCTCTATAAGATGATGGATGTAAGCGATAATATCGTTTCTAAAATAATGAAAAAACCGCAGGAGATTTCTTCAATCTCCTTAATCAGTGGCATTGCCGGAGTATTCTCGGGATTTGCTAGTCATGTAAAAAAAGCAGCAGAGCGGTTTAAAGTTGACCCCAGGGATATTTTCATGGAGTTGGGTAGGCGTAAGATGGTGGCCGGTCAGGAGGATTTTATCGTGGATGTGGCGATGTATTTAGCCAGCAAAAAGAGTTCAGAGAAAGAGAGTTACGATATTGAATCTTTGCTTTAGGAGGTATTTTTATGAGAGTCGCTGATTTTATTTTTAAATTCTTAACTGACCGAGGAATAAATACCGTATACATGGTTTCAGGTGGGCAGGCAATGTTTTTAGTTGATGCGGTTTATCAGAATAAATCACTCAAAACTATATGCACGCATCATGAGCAGTCAGCGGGGATGTCGGCGGATGCATATGGTAGGTTAACTGGTAAATTGGGGGTTGCTTTAGTTACTGCTGGCCCGGGTGCGGTAAATATTACTAACGGAGTGGTTGGAGGATGGACTGATTCTGCTCCGATGATGGTTATCTCTGGTCAGTCCAGCTTATCTTGCGTAGAGTACCAACATGAACATCCTATCCGTCAATTTGGTATTCAGGGCATAAATATCAAGCCCTTGGTTGAGAAGGTAACAAAGTATTTTGTTACGATAGATGATCCGGCAAAAATTCTTTATTATATGGAGAAGGCTTATTATCTGGCTTTAAATGGCAGGCCTGGTCCAGTATGGATTGATGTGCCACTTGATGTGCAGAAAATGCAGGTACCTACAGGGTTATTGGAGGAGTTTAGGCCTCCCGTTGAAAAAATAAATAATCTTACCTTAAAAGAAGAGGTGGTAAAAGTTTTGGAGATGTTATCCAAATCAAAGCGGCCGATTATTCTGGCAGGCCAAGGGGTAAGGTTAGCCAATGCAGTCGATGAATTTTCAAATCTTGTGGCTAAACTAAAGATCCCGGTTTTGACATCAAGGTTAGGTATTGATTTAATAGATAGTGGTAACGTGCTATATGTCGGCCGGCCGGGCAATTACGGCGAAAGATCAGCTAATTTTGCGGTCCAGAATTCCGATTTAATCATTTCGATTGGCTGTCGCCTTGCTTCGGCATTGGTCGGCCACGATTCTAAATCTTTTGGTAAACATGCGAAAATTGTAGTTGTGGAGATCGATGAGGAAGAGTTAAAGAAACCCGGGATAAAGATAGATTTAAAAATTAATAATGATGCTAAGAGGGTGCTTAGGGAGGTTTTGCAAGCATCCGATAAAATTAAGATTCCGAAATTTAATCCTTGGATTGATCAATGCAATTACTGGAAAAAGACTTATCCCGTAGTTCTCGATTCCTATAAGAATGAAAAGCCGGTCAATTCATATTATTTTACGGATAAGCTTTCTGATTACTCGAAAAAAGATGATATGGTTATTGTTGATACCGGCACTTGTTTTCATGTTGCCTGTCAGGTATGGAAGGTAAAAAAGGGCCAGAGGTTCCTTACTACCGGAGGCCTTTCTTCGATGGGCTACTGGGCAGCTGCTATAGGAGGATGCGTAGCTAATAATTACAGCAGGACGATAGTTATTACCGGGGATGGTAGCTTGCAGATGAATATACAGGAACTTGCTACAATTAAACATAATAATTTACCGATCAAGATCATTATTTTTAATAATAATGGTTATTTACTTATCCGTCATACTCAAAAAAATTTTATGGATGGAAGATTGCTGGGGGAGGGGCCGGATACCGGGGTCTGGTGCCCGGATTCATTGGCAATTGCTCATGCTTACGGGATAAAGGGAGTAAGGATCAGTAAGGTATCGGAGGTTGAGTCTAAAATAAAAGAAGTTATGGAGTTCGATGGCCCGGTTATCTGTGATCTAATGACGCCAGAGTGGCAATTGATAATACCCAGAATTTCTTCGGAAAAGATGCCGGATGGATCTCTTCTAGCCAAGCCCTATGAAGATATGTATCCGTATCTCTCCAGGGAAGAACTACACAGGAATATGGTCGCCGATAGTAAAGATGAGTAAAAAAATTGCGATTTTCGGAGCAGCCAGCCATATCGCTAAGGGGCTGATTTATAACTTTATTCGTGAGAACGAATGTAGGCTATTTTTATTTGCCCGTTTTCCTGAAAAAGTAAAAGAGTTTTTAAAGCTTAATAGTTTAAAAGGAAAAATCGATTTAGTTAGTTTCAATGATTTTGCACATAAAGAATATGATTTTATAATTAATTGCGTCGGGGTAGGAACCCCGAATAAAGTTAGGGATAATCCTTCTTTAATTTTTAGCATTACCGAGAAGTATGATAATATGATTCTAAATTATCTTTCTAAGTTTATCAAGACGGGTTATATTAATTTTAGCAGTGGCGCGGTCTATGGAGGAAGTTTTAAAGAGGCTGTTGGCGAATTTTCAGGGCACAATATTTCTCTGAACAATTTTGACTGGCAGGATTATTACGGTATAGCCAAGATCAATTCTGAAGCCAAACACCGCGCCGAGAAAGGTTCAAACATAGTTGATATCAGAGTCTTTGCTTATTTTAGCCGTTTCGTAGATTTAAAAGCTGGATATTTCTTGACTGACCTTATCGAAAGTATCAGACAAGGAAATCAGTTTATCACTAGCTCTTGTGATTTTGTTAGGGATTACCTACATCATTCTGATCTCTTTGCCCTAATTAAACTAATTATGGCAAGAAGGCCTTTTAATACGGCCTTGGATGCTTATAGTAAGAAACCGATTAGTAAGTTTGAGCTCTTGGATTATTTTTCTAAAAACTACGGCCTGAAATACAGAGTTGATAAAAATTTAAATTTTTCCTGTCCCACAGGAGAAAAAAATTTCTATTATTCTAATTCAAGAAAAGCGGCTGATTTAGGCTATAAGCCAAACTATTCATCAATTGATACTGTTATGAAGGAAGCATCTTTTATCTTGGGAAAATCTAATGAATAAACAGGACAAGCTTAGGAAGAAGATTTTACAAGAAGTAAGGGATTTCTATTTTATTTCACAAAAAGAAAAGTCAAGTTCCGCTAAGGTTTCTATACCATATGCTGGAAGGGTGTATGATCAAAAAGAAATTGTAAGTTTAGTAGATTCTTCTTTGGATTTCTGGCTCACCTCTGGTAGATATACGCATAAATTCGAGAGCAATCTGGCAAAATTTCTGGGAGTGAAATATGCTACCTTTGTAAATTCCGGATCTTCGGCCAACCTTTTGGCAATAACAAGCCTTACTTCTTCAAAGCTTAAGGACAGAAGGCTTAAGGCCGGAGATGAAATCATTACTACTGCCTGTTGTTTCCCCACGACTTTAGCGCCGATTATCCAGAACAACTTGGTGCCGGTATTTGTAGATGTTGACTTAGGAAATTACAATATACAAACCGAGAAAATCGAAAAAGCGATAAATAAGAGGACCAAAGCAATATTTATCGCGCATACCTTAGGCGTACCGGCAAATATTAGCTTAATTTCTAATTTAGTGAAGAAATATAAACTATGGTTTGTTGAAGATAATTGCGATGCCTTGGGTTCTAAATACAAGAATAAGTTTACCGGCTCTTTTGGGCATATTTCTACTTTAAGTTTTTATCCTGCGCATCATATAACTACCGGAGAGGGCGGGGCACTGATAACCAATGATAGTGTTTTTAACCGAATTATCCGGTCCTTTCGCGATTGGGGTAGGGATTGTTGGTGTGAGTCTGGCTATGATGATTCCTGTCAAAAGAGGTTTAATTGGAAATTAGGGAAATTACCTTTTGGCTACGATCACAAATACATTTATTCCCATATAGGTTATAATCTTAAAGCCACGGATATGCAGGCGGCCATCGGAGTGGAACAGTTGAAAAAACTTCCGGGTTTTATCGATAAAAGGAAAAATAATTTCTTTCTGCTTTATAATAGTCTTAAGGCTTACGAAGATAGCTTGATATTGCCGGCATGGGAAAAAGAAGCAGATCCGGCTTGGTTTTGTTTTCCGATTACGGTTAAGAACGGAGCTGGCTTTAGAAGAGAGGAACTTACTTTATATCTGGAGAAATCAGGAATTCAGACCAGGTTAATCTTTGCTGGTAACATTTTAAGGCAGCCGGCTTTTATGAATATAAGACGTCGCGTTGTTGGTAAACTGGATAATACCGATAGGGTAATGAAAAATTCATTTTTTATCGGAGTTTACCCGGGGATAGGGGCAAGAGAGATAGGTTATATTATCAGGCAATTTGATGCTTTCTTCAAGGAGCGAAAATAAATGAAATTGACAGTTGTGGTCACCGTTTACAACGAAAAGAATACAATAGTTAGGGCCATTGAGGAAGCCAAGAAGATTCAGTTGGACAAAGAGATTATTGTTATTGATAATTGTTCAACCGATGGAACACGCGAGATCCTTAGGAGCTTAAAGGACAATAGTTTAAAAGTTGTTTATCAATCTAAGAATTATGGTTATGGCACCTCGGTACTCACGGGTATGAATCTTGCCCAAGGGGAGTATTTGTTCATACACAATTCCGATCTTGAGTATGATCCAGTTTGCGTATATAAAATGCTAGACGCAGCCGAGAAGGAAAACTTGGATGTGGTTTTTGGATCAAGGCTACTTGGCAGAAGAAGTGAATCAGTTCTTAATATCATTAAAGAAAGGCCGTTTTATCTGGGAACAATTATTACCACCTCTTTAGTCAATTTGTTTTACGGAAGAAATTTCGCAGATATAATCGGAAATAGGCTGTATAGAACAGCTGC
>ERZ1292633.5420-Hain-H41-02um-R1-5420-length-11539-cov-4_pt1 | contig 11539 bp, 13 predicted proteins | sample MGYA00564406_ERZ1292633 | MGnify/ENA primary metagenome ERZ1292633 (study PRJEB36523, sample SAMEA6512639) | groundwater metagenome | collected 2019-01-08 | study: AquaDiva: Metagenomics assemblies of 32 groundwater samples
CGGGAAATCGCCAAGCTCAAGGCATGCTGGCCGCATCTCGATCTCGCCACCCCCAAGGGCTGCCTCGAAGTCAGGCCGTGCAAGCCTTCCATCGAACCGGCAAGCACCGGCAGCCTGAAACTGCCTGTGTAAAACCCTGTGGGTTACGGGAGTTATCCACGCTGAAACACCCCCACTGCATCAAAACAGCCCGCTGAAACGCCCCCATTTACAATATAATCAATTACTTAGCACCCGCTGAAACGCCCCCACTGGCTCAAAACGATCCGCTGAAACGCCCCCACTGCCGACCGCTGAAACGCCCCCACAATCATATAATAAGATACATCTAACTCAAGTAGTTGAAAGCCCGAAACTGTGGACTAAAATTACCAATCATATTTTCTGACAAAGAACCGAAAACCGGATTGTCAGTAACGGTAAAATTGCAAGAACCGGACCGGACGAGCAGGGGAGTCGCCAATCTGAAAGTGCCAAGTCATTGAACCCTTTCCCTGTTTTCCCTTCCGAAACCATCCACCGCCGGAGGCAGACCCCCTTAAAACACCCGCCAGCTTCCCCGCATTTCATCCGTGGTGTGTCCTGAGAACCTTGACCTCTCTGGACACCCTCCGAAGCCTGAACCCTCTCCACGGCCTTCCTTTGCCCAAACAAGATTGCTCGGCAGGAAAAGGTTAAGGGCTAGGCGCGGGCAGTCGCCCGCCGTTCGTTCCCGCCGTTGCCTGTTCTGAATCAAGCCGCACGCCTGAAAGATTTGTTGGTCGGGCAGGCTAAACACGATGATTCGCCATTTGATCTTTCCGATTGGTCAATCAAGGAGCCACTGACCGGCGACTGGAGGGAGAAGGCTCGCAAGAGAATCCGTGCCGTGGATGTTGTCTGCGTGCTGTGTGGTGAGAAGACTCACACAGCCACCGGAGTAGCCGCCGAGCTTCTACTCGCGCAGGAGGAGAAGAAGGAATACTTCCTCCTGAGAGGTTACCCGGACAAGACCTGCACCAAGCCGACCACGGCGAAGTCCACCGACAAAATGTACGACTGGACTTGGGACAACTTGAAAAAGCTGATAGGAGGCGGCCGTTGAATGGCCGATCCAGAGGTTGACAAGAGCGGTCTCTTCAACGAAATCGCCGATGGTCAGGTCTATCCGCATAATGAAAAGTGGTACTCACATCTCCTCGACCAATACAAGATGTACGTCGAGATGGCGGACCGGATCAGCAGTCGGCGGGCTACTGCGAATTCGTACTTCCTGAGCGTTAACTCAGCTATCCTTGCCTTCGTCGGCTACCTATCGTCAAAGGAGGCCGTGGAGTATCTTTGGCTTCTCGCTGTTGGAGGCTTCACTCTGTCCGTTCTCTGGGAAGCACTGATCACTTCCTATCGGAACCTCAATACCGCGAAGTTCCTCGTCATTCACAAGATCGAGAAGCGACTGCCGATTAGCCCGTACGAGGCTGAGTGGGAAGCGATGGGACGTGGGAAAAACAAGAGATTGTACAGACCACTCAGCCACATTGAACAGGGCGTGCCGTACGTGTTCATGGCGCTACACGCCTTCGTGCTGATCCGCACCTTTCCTTGGTGCTTGCTGACTTTCTTCAGAGTACCTCCATTGTCTGGGTGTTTCTGACGCGGTTCCGCCCCTCACACTTTCACAGAATCGAACCAGAACTTAATACCGCACCCGGAAAGTAGGGGAGTCCTCGGGCCGCGTCTTGCGCCGGTCATAGAGGCGGGTCGTGGACACATTGGCGTGTCCGAGCCATTCCTGCACCTTGGCGATATCCGCCTCATGGGAGAGGGCATTCGTGGCGGCAGTGGCCCGCATCGAGTGAACGCACAGCCCGTTGACCTCGATATTCAGTCCCGTGGCGTGTCCGTATTTTCTGATTACGTTCTGATAAATCGAATTCGGATCAAGCGCCCGGTTCAACACTCCTGTCCTGTTATTCCTCACCGGCCTGAACAACGGCCCGTTCAAATCCTCACCGTGCCGCGCCAGCAGCAGATAACTCTCGATCAACCGTTGCGCCAAGGCATGCAGGGGAACATATCTGATCTTGTCACCCTTTCCCTTCACCTTGAAATGCTTCACGCCCTCGCGGTTCTGAACATCCTTTACGAGCAGGCCACACAGCTCCTCCCGGCGCATGCCGTGATAGAGCAGGACGGCGAGAATGGCCCGGTCGCGCACGCCCTTGAGCGTGTCCTCGGGCGGCGCGTCCAGCAGACGCCGCGCTTGCTCATCGGAGAGGGCAGGGGTGCTGCCCTCGTTGCTGTTCGCAAGCGGGCGCTTTACGCCGTCTACGGGATTGCCCGCTACGGCGTTGCGCTCACACAGATAGTCGTACAGCGAGGACAGGGCCGACAGCTTCCTGCGGATCGTCGGCGAGGACAAGGCGCGGCCTTCGAGCGTTTCCCGCCACGCGATTACATGCGCCCGCGTGACGGTTCTGAATTCTTCCGGCCTTCGCAGCCCGACAAAATCTGAAAACTCGCTCACGTCGAGCTTGTAGGCACGGCGGGTTTTTTCATTGGTGATATTCGCCAGCCACTCAAGCTCTGGCGGCACATCGGCCAGTTTTCCGAACTGCGCGGCGCTGAGAGCGCCTTGTTTCACCGGTATCAGGCTGTTCATCGAGCTTTGATCACTACATCAATATCCGTCTTTGAAAAATCGTTTCCCTTGAAGAGCAGGGGCAATCCTGTCGCTTTCGCCAGTGCATAGGCAAAACAGTCTCCGTAATTCAGACCCGCCTTCTTCTGGCCTTTTCCAAACAGCGCATACGCCTCCCGCGCCAATTGCGCCTGCTGTGCAGTCACAGCCTCTATCCTGAATCCACCGTCCCGGATCAGATCATCGAGCAGACTGGCTCCTTTCTTCCCATGACGATTGAAAATCACAAGACCTGCCTCCACCAGCGTCGCCGCCGAAATCAGCGGCGCGTCGGCCTCAGCAATCGCTTCCGCGAACGCCGCCGCATCATCTTCTTCCTCTAGGATTGCCACGAGCGCGGAGGTATCAACCACAATCATTTTGGCAATCCCTGATCGTCATACAGCATGTCCTCCGGGCTCCGCTTGTCCAGTACCGGAAGCGAAGCGCAATGTTTCCCGATGTCGCAAAGCCGATCCGCCAAGCCCTTTACGTTCCGCCTCTTTCTAAACCGTTCCAGCCGTTCCATAATCGCCACATCCACTGCGTCCGCCATCGTTTCACCCGCCAGCCTAGCCAGCTCCTTCGCCCGGCGGTGAGTCTCCTCGTTTTTGATATTCATGCTCATAGCACCCTCTCAAAACTGTCATAAATATACCAGCTACCTATACTTATACCTTACACCATTCCAGTTACTTTTTCAAGAAAGATCAAGAGCCCCGCCCGACATTTCAAACATGATAATGTATTTTATCATGTCTAAAGTAGCACAAGGGGAGATCCCCTGTGAATCCCTAAAATCGAACGTTGTTACTCACCAAGGCTTCGAAAGCCGGTAAGCGTCCGGTCGTGGCCGCCGCATTTGCTATAGATCGCGGAAGTGGTGCTTATTCGTGTCCACGATGGCTTATAAGTGGACACTACTAAGCACCCACCACGACACTCTTGCTGATTTCTGAGGATGATTCTAGGCGGCCGAGACCGGACGCTTACGAAAGCCGATCAATAACGTCTCTTCGGGCTAGCACAGGGTAAAAACCTTCACTCTCTCGCAACCACTGTGTCATAGAGACCATAGTGCATAAGTCCTTTATGGCTCTCGATTCCTGTATACCGCAACGAGGCATCCTCATAGCGGCGGAACGCAAATACGGCTTGGTTCATCTGCTCAGTGTTGAACACTTTCAGACGCACAAGCAAATGAAAATCCTTTACGGTCAGTCCTGTAACGGCCATAAATAAATCCGGCTCCAGCTTGGTAATCACGTCCTGAAGAGTGTTCTCCCGAAAGTCGGTCAGGTACATAAATGCCGGGATACGCGTCGCGAACTTAATCAGCTTCTCCTGCACGAGTTTTCGCTTGGACTTATATTCCTTCTCCTCGGCCGTCAGCTGCTTCGCTTCATTTTTTGTCAATTCACCTTGCTTTGCCTTGTTTTTGAGTTGTTTAACCTTATCGCTCTTGTTGATGATTGTCTCGATGATGTTGTCGCCGAGTGCCCGCCAGCCTTCGATACGTTCCACTGCGGCCATTGCCTCGGGATTATCCATGATCCTACGCAGCGTATCGTTATCTACGTTCACTAGCAGCGCGCTTTCCCACTTGCGCGCCAGCAGTGTGGCCGAAGTGCCCGCCATGGCAATATCGAGAATGCCGCCTGCATCGATCTGGGTCATGTTAGCGCCGTCGTAAGCAAGAACCGGCAGGAATGACACGAGGTCTTTAACGGCATTTTCCGGGTTCGATTCATTGGGTGAGAGTCCGATGCCGTATTCGGCGAGCTGACGAAGTGCGCGCGTTGGGGCGAAATCGAACACAAAGCACACAGGCTTGAGAATTTCTTCTTCGTTTGGATTGTCGCCGTTCGGGTTCTTAATGGACCACGGTGATTGCACGCGGAAGGCTGCTTGGAAATAAGTTTCGGGCGACTTCAGGTTACGCAACATCATTATCGAAGACCACTGCGGCACAGTAACGCCAGTGGCGAGCTTACCGCACGACAGCGTTATTGTCTTGGTATCGAATCCGCTACCAATGACCTTGCGCACAGGTGGCAGCGCATCGAGCCCAATCCCTGCCGCCGCACCAGCAGCAACGACAACCTCGTATTCATGCCAGAATATATTATGCTTCTCGGTCAACAGGTTTGCCATGGCTTGGCAAGCCGCCACATTTGGCAAAAACCAGAATGAGTGCTGAAGGTATGGCAGCAAACGCACATCGGAGTACGGGAATGGCGGCCTTGTCCCCGCTTTGAGGCTATCAACGGCTTTCGGTGCGTACTGGCCTCGGATAATGTCGAGCCACTTCTGAACGTCGCTCTTATGTTTGAACTGAGCGCGCTTGCCAATGCCGTTTGCAACAAAGAACTCGTTGAGGTCGAATTCATCGAACTCCCCGGCGTTAGCGACCGCTACCAGCTCATCTGGCATCTGGTAGGTGAGCAACCTCATCTGCGGTAGAGCATCGTAGGGATTCCATATGCCGGGCTGGTTGGTGGCAAATTCGGTCTTGGCGCGTTGCTCGTCGGTGTACGTCCAGTTGAAGATTTGCTCCTCGATGAACTCACCTGTGGCCAGCGCCTTGAACGGCGTGCCAGAGAGATAAATGTAGGCCTTAGTGGTGATGGGAAGGAACTCTGTTTCCTTCTGTGACAGGACAGCGAGGTCCTCATTCACATCCTCCAGTCCGGCGGTGTACTCAATATTTGTTTCCTTCTTGGAAACCGACTCCTCTTCGCCCTCAAAGAGTTCCTTGGCGGTTTCTCGCCATGCTCCAAAATGGTATTCATCAAACACCACGAGGTCCCAATTTACCTCGTGGAGCCATTCGTTCTTGGTCTTGATGTTTCCTGCTGCATCACGGCCCAACATATCCTGAAAGGAGCCAAAATAGACCACCGGCTTTTTGCCGTCGATCTGGGTGGGATCTCCACCAGAGGACTTCGACAGGTACTGCCAGCCGTCGAAGTCAACGTGGCTCTCAAGGTCTGTCTGCCAAGCGTCCTCCACAGCAGGCTTGAAAGTCAACACGAGCACCCGCTTTGCCTTGAGCTTTTTCGCCAACTGGTAGGCTGTGAAAGTCTTGCCGAAACGCATCTTCGCGTTCCACAGGAAGCGCGGGACGGCGTGCGCGTCCTCTGCCCAACGAGAGCGGAAGTAAGCATGCGTCACATTCACCGCCTCGACCTGCTCTCGGCGCATAGGAAACGTCTGGTGATGACTACCGACAAACTTTTTCCCCGTGCGCAGCTCGGTCAGCACCGTCTTCACGTCGCGGACTGTGCATCGCATCCACTCCAGCTCAGTGTTGTCGAAGCCCTTCTTGGTGAGCGCAGCACGCACCTCGTGGTCGCTAAAGATGGTACCATCGTCGCGCTCTGCACTTTCGTCCAGATCGATATGGTAATTTTTGATAGCGGCGGTCTTGAGCTGTTCAGCGACGCGCTGCTTAATGTCGCGCGTACTTTGTCCAATCTTGAGCAGGCCCTTATGCTCGCAATCGTCGATTGCGTAGGCATAGATGCGTGGCCGGGCTTTCGGCTTCGGCGCGAGGATTTCGTCGATGGTCTTACTCATCTTCCTCGCCCATCGGTCGAATCATGCTGTTGATGAACGCGATCTCGTCTTTCGTAATGCCATACTTCTTGTAGAGCAACTCGTCCGTCCACGGCCTGTCCCATGACTGCTGCGGCACCCACGTATAAGTTGATCGCAGGGCATGCTGGGTGATCTTCCTGAGCGACACGAGGAATCGGAACAGGCGTGTCCGATAGTAGCTGGAGAAACTTTGAGCAGCCTTTTCTGACTGAAAAGGAGACACGACAAGGTACGACTGAGTGCACGCTGAAGAGGGTGCAGCCACAATCTCTCTGCCAAGGATTTGATGCGGGAATGTCTCGCCAGCCCCATAAGCTTCGGGAACGAGAACCTTCCATGCATCAATTGCTTCTGTGTTCTTGCGAATGTCTCCTCGCTTTATGAAGCCGATGGTGCGCTTGCCTTTACTGATCAGGTGCAGCCCAATCCTCCCGGCACCCCCTTTCTCAGTCCAGTCCTCAAAGTTTGTTGCTATGCCAAACGGGGTGTCACCCGATACGAGATTGAGGACCGACGGTTCCTTCTTTGTCAGGACTTTTTTCAGGATGCTAAGTGCGCGTTCGTCACGGACAAACACATCGAACTCACCAAGAGCCCGATTCGTCTGGACATGCTCAACACCGTCGGCAACTCGCGTGACCGTGCATGTTCCATTGTGCTTGGCATCCCAAAGAAAGTAGCAGACACCACCCTTGATTTGGACACCAGGAAAAGCGGTGCCGGAATCGGGGAAGTCAGTCAAACTGCAAAGATGACCACTGTTCAGCATCTGAGCGCGGAACTCATCAAGACCTCGTCCGCCCGCCATCCAGCGCGAAGGGATAACCATGCTCGCGAAGGGATAACCATGCTGAGGTATCGCGGCTCCAGCCGTATCGCCTGCTCCACGAACAAGTGATAGATCGAAGAATCGCTGCTAACCCCCGCACCGCCGGTCATTTGGTACGGCGGATTTCCAATGATTACGTCGAATTGCATGTTCCCTCCAAATATCTCGGCTATCCGAGTCTTGATGTCGTCAGTGTGAATGAAAGCATAGGCATGTGTTTCAAGCCCCTCCTCGCGGTCAAAGGTGCCTCGCGGAGCACCACAGTACACGCACTTCTTGCGATCCCAAGTGTGCTCCAGCCGCTCGAACCATATATTTCCGGTGTCTTGGGAAAAGCCTTTAGCGATTGAGTGCGGTCCTTTGGCGTGCTTTGAACAATACAGGCTGCGACGCGCAAGCAGGCTGGTGAGATGGGTGATGCCGATGCCGAACACCTGGTTTGTCAGGATGTGATCGACACGCTCATGAATGCTCGGAATCTCGTCTGATAGTCCCTTGGTGAGGCGGCTGGTGATTTCGCGCAGGAATACCCCGGACTTCGTGAACGGGTCGAGGAATCTCACACTCTTATCGGCCCAGAGGTTTGCACCTTTGTGGTCAGCCGCCCAGGCTTCTGCTAGCGTGTCCAGCATCCGGTTTGCAAAGTCGGGCGGGGTGAAAACTTCGTCATTCGAGAGGTTTGCGATGCAGGTCAGCACATCCGGATTGCGCCCACGTAATGCCAAGCCAGCCTGCGTGCTCATACAGCCTCCTTGGTGGTGTCACCGCCCGCAGCCGCCAGCTCACTCACAGTCATCAGCGGGTATGTCTTGATCGGGGTAAAGATTTCGTGTCTGCCTAAGTGTGCGAAAAGTGATCCCTCAGCGCTGAAGGCCGAGGAACCAGTGAGTACGTCGAAGCGGAAGTCGCGCCGCTGAAACTTCCCCTTGCCGATGTAGCCCCACTCGCCAAACGTGATCGGCTGTCCGTTATGCGCTCGCATCGTCAGCGCGTCACCATGTACGAGGTTGTACGATAGTACAGAGGATGCAGCACGATACATGTCGTCCGATTTATCTAGGTTCAGATAATCGGAGTGAATTTCGAGTAAGTTCGCGCGGCACTCGACAATGTTATCTGCCAGTATCTCGATTCCGTAGATGCACATCAGAGCGAGAAGAGCATACTGCCGTTTTTCAAACTCAGACTTTCCGAACCTGACTTCGACTGCGGCAAGCTTCCGCTGGAGAACCCGAATTAAGAAGTTCCCGCTACCGCAGGCTGACTCTAAGAAGCGCGAGTCAATCCGCTCGGTCTCGCCTTTGACGAGGTCAAGCATGGCATCGACCATCCATGGCGGTGTGAACACCTCTCCATGGTCAGCAACCCGCTGCTTTGATTTGATTAGTGACATGGAAAACGCATTACCTCTTCGTTTCTAGAGCCTTATACACAAGCAGCATCCGCAGCAAAAGTCTTCACTTTGATCTTTTTGGCTCGTTCCTCCACCTGAGCCGCATCAAACTGAAACTGCAACCGCATCCATCCCTCCGGCGTACTGCCAAACGCCTTAGCCAGACGGATAGCCATATCCCATGACAGGTCGGCGCTCTCGTTCACCAGATGACTCAACGCCGACCGCGACACGCCAAGGACTTTCGCCCCGTCGGTCACGCTCAATCCATGCGGCTCCAAACAGTCCACGCGCACCGAAAACCCCGGATGGGGTGGATTCTTCATTTTCAACGCCTTCATAGCACTCTCCTTTTTCAATGGTAATCCTCTAAATTCACGTCCAGTGCGTACCCTTCCTCAAACCGAAAGGTAATCCGCCAGTTGGCCCTAACCGTTACGCTCCACTCCCCTTTCCGGCTTCCTTTCAACGGATGAAGCCGGTAAGAATGGACGTTCATATCCTCAATCACTTCCGCTTGATGTAACCGCGCCAAAATAGCCCTGATCCGATCCACCATGTCAGGCGACAGCTTCCGGGTATCATCCTCCTCGAAAAACCTTTTAAGCCCCCGGTGCCTGAAACTAGCTATCATATCTCCACTGTAGCGTGTAGCGCGTCGATCGTCAACTGATTAGTCGCACTCCCTTTCCCCCCGACCTCTCCATCGCGCCGCCCCATGATCGTCGCTCCTGCATCAATTCTATGCGCCGTTTTTCACGCTAAATTCTCCAACCCCCCTCTTGTGACCTCATCGCAGCCCGCTTCGGGCCTAGCCAGAACGGACGTGCGGCCAAGCACACTGCGGAGATTGACGCTCCTTCCCTGAACATTGACTAGTCGTCTGGCGCAGGTTTTCACCCGCAGCGGGCCGGATGGGCTTTTCAGCCTGCGGGGCCGCACAGGCCGCGCCAGAGCCAAGAGGCTCTGTCACGGTTGACCCTGTGCAACCCGCCCCTCCGGCACGCCCACCGGCCCGCCGCTCCGTCCTCCTTTTTTCCTTCGGGTTGAGTTTGCTCTCCGGCCTTCGTGAGAGAGCAAACGTCAAATTCAAAAAAGGAGGACAGCATGAAAACCTACACCACCAAAGACAACAATCAACATGACGGGATCACGCGGCAGGATGTGTATACCCGCGTCACCGACAAGATCGTCGCCGATCTGGAACAAGGCGTCCGCACATGGGTCAAACCGTGGAGCGCCGAACACGCGGCGGGAAAAATCACCCGTCCGCTCCGACACAACGGCGTGCCCTATTCCGGGATCAATATCCTGATGCTGTGGAGCGCCGCTATGACCGGAGGATTTGCAGCCCCCATCTGGATGACCTTCAAGCAGGCGTTAGAGCTGAATGCGCATGTCCGCAAGGGCGAGAAAGGCTCCCTTGTCGTTTATGCCAATTCCATCACGCGCAAGGAAACCGATGAGGCAACCGGCGATGAAACTGAGCGTGAAATCCACTTCATGAAGGGCTACACGGTGTTCAACGTCGAGCAGATTGAAGAATTGCCCGCTCACTACTACGCCAAGCCGGAACCGCGCTTCAATCCGATCCAGCGGATCGAACACGCGGAAACCTTCTTCGGCAATCTCCACGCCGACATCCGCCAAGGCGGGACGCAAGCCTATTACGCGCAGGAGCCTGATTACATCCGTATGCCGCCATTCGAGGCGTTCACAGATGCCGGGAGCTACTATGCCACCCTCGCCCATGAGTCCACGCACTGGACGAAACACCCTTCACGCCTTGCCCGTGAATTCGGGCGCAAAACGTGGGGCGATGAAGGCTATGCCGAGGAAGAACTCGTCGCCGAGCTGTGTGCAGCCTTCCTGTGCGCCGATTTGGAGCTAGCTCTTACACCCCGCGAGGATCACGCTTCCTATATCGCCCACTGGCTGACCGTTCTGAAAGACGACAAGCGGGCCATCTTTCGCGCCGCCGCCCACGCGCAACGCGCCGCCGACTTCCTGCACCGGCTGCAACCACCGTCGCAGCAGGAGGCCGCCTAACGGCGGCCTCCCCTGCCACATAGACTCGCCGCTCCTGTGCGATGAAGTCCTCATGCGCACCGCCTTTCCCCCCAACCCATCCATCGCGCCGCTCATCGTTCGCTTGTCCTGCGTCAATTCCGTGCGCTGTTTTTCACGCGAAATTCTCTAAACTACTTCTTTCTATTCTTGTGACACCATCGCAGCCCGCGCCGGTGACACCTGTGCTCCCCGTCACTCATCATCAGGCTTGACCTCGATCCGCGTGCCTTTGGCGCGGCACACATCGCGCTCGAACAGGAAACTATAAACCTGTCCCATATAATTCCCCGCCGACTTGTCCGTTTGTCTGCCGAGAGCCTCCCTCAAAATATCGGCAATGTCACAAGAGTTTGCTCCGATCTCCTCGCCCAGCATCTCCACCACCACGGCCGTCCGATAAATCGACCGCTGCACTACAATCGGCTCCTCGTTCTCATCTTCCATCATTGCCCCCTTTCAGAATTGTTGGCTTTAACCATCCCCGCCCCTGTATTTCCCCTTTACCGGCTTTTAACCTAAGATTGCCATAATCGGAAATGATACCCAAAGGCAACAGACGCGGCGGCGGGCAGCAGCTCGCCACGCACCTCCTCAACGCTCACGATAATGAGCTTGTGCAGGTCCACGAGCTGCGCGGCGCAATCGCCAACGACCTGCACGGCGCTTTTTCCGAATGGGCGGCGGCATCGACTGCGACCAAATGCAAAAAATATCTCTACAGTCTGTCCATCAATCCCGATCACCGCCAGATGAATTTCGATAAGGCGCACTATATCGACTTCATCGAGCGCACTGAACGCGCCCTCGGCCTGATCGACCAGCCCCGCGCCATCGTCTTTCACAGCAAGGACGGCCGGGAGCACTGCCATGTCGTCTGGTCGCGTATCGACACCGACAAATGCCGCGCCATTGAGCAATCATTCGACCGCCCGAAGCTGCATGACGTGGCCCGCGAATTCGCGCACGAGTACGGCATCCAGCTCCCTGC
>ERZ1292633.5421-Hain-H41-02um-R1-5421-length-11537-cov-5_pt1 | contig 11537 bp, 9 predicted proteins | sample MGYA00564406_ERZ1292633 | MGnify/ENA primary metagenome ERZ1292633 (study PRJEB36523, sample SAMEA6512639) | groundwater metagenome | collected 2019-01-08 | study: AquaDiva: Metagenomics assemblies of 32 groundwater samples
GTTAGGTATAGTAATTGGCTTTGTATTTTCGCAGAACACTAAGCGCCTTTTGCGTTTTCTAACATTCTACTGTTTTCTGGTTGCAGTGATGCTGAGTGGCACTCTCATGGAGTATATGAATATTTTTCCCGACTGGAAGGCCATTGGTACAAGTGCGATGAAGATGGTATGGATCAAATATGTATCCTTCGGCCATACGATCTATATGAAGGCCGGTTTCTTTCGCAGCCCGGACATCATGGGCTGGCACGGTGCAATGATGACTATGCTAGCTCTCACATTATTTTTTGTAAACCGTCCAAAACTTTCACGTTGGGTATGGTTGATATTTGCCGTATGGGGGGTGCTATGCATAGTGATCAGCGGTCGCTATAAAATGATTGCAATGCCCATGGTATGGGCTGTGTCATTTGCAATATTGATTTCTCTTTATCATGGCATTGCCCGTGTGATTGGTATTGCTCTAATAGGTGTTCTGGTTATTACAGGCATGAACATGGTAAGTTCCAAGGTCGGCCTTGGTGGTAGTGATTTTATGTTGTACGCAACCTCCCCTTTAAGTTATTCGGTTGAAAGGGTGGAGGGTCACGGAGTTCGAGGTGTAATTGGCACATATCAACAGGTAGGTTTTTGGGGTAACGGCCTCGGTTTCGCTACACAGGGGGTTCTGCATACCGGCGTGAAATTTAAAAAGGGCTGGCAGGAAGCAGGACCTGCAAAAATCATGGGAGAGTTGGGAGTAGGGGGGATGGTTTTTTTCATATTATTATGTATAAGCCTTTTTGTTGCTCTGATTTCAAATGTAAGAGGAGGATTATATAAAGGCAGCTTGTTTGATCTACGTGCCGGTATGTTAAGTATTATTATTGCCAATGCATTTGCTTTTGTTGTTTCTTGTCTAATTTACAGTGATGTGTTTGTTTTATCCATTATCAGTATGTGTACAGGTTTTGTACTTTCGGGAAAGAATGTGGATAAAACGAAGGTATGATAAAAAGACAGCCAATTACTACCAAAAGAGAGCTGCGTGTAGTACTTATTGAAACCGCTTCCAGGGGACAAAGGGGTAGCATGGTCAGGTATGCCGACATGGTAGCTCACGTGCTTTGCAAATTTAATCACCCGGTGCAGATATGTATACGGCGTGTTTACCTGGCTCCGCCCATGTCTTTGCTAAACTGGTTGCCTGCTCCGTTTCGTGCGAGATTGCATCATGTCTGGGTTGCCTGGACAGCGATAACTCGACTTGCGAGACAGCAGGCAGATATTTTTCATATAATTGACGGCAGCCATGCCTATGTAGCGAGATGGTTGTCTGGTGCTCCTGTTTTAGCTACTGCCCATGATTTTATCCCTTTATTGCAAACCAAAGGCCGATTCACAATTGCTTCACCTGGAATGATGGCCCGGTGGATTATCCGGAGAAGCATTAATGAGCTTAAAGAATTAGACCAAATTATTGCTGACAGCCAAAATACTAAAAATGATTTTATCAATTCGGCAGGGGGCGATATTGGGAAAATCATGGTAGTGTATCCTGCTATTCCCACTTGCATGTCTAAAGAAACCGTACCCAATGCCGGCATTCAATGGACTGACCGAAGACACTCGGAGTCGGTATATATTTTACATGTTGGTAACGATAGTTTTTATAAGAATCGGGCTGGAGTATTGAGGGTTTTTGCTCGAATCCGTGAGAAGCTGGGTTTAGAGTTGAAAATGGCAGGACCACCGCCTGGTCCAGAATTGACCGGCCTGATCAGGGAACTAAGTCTTACGAACCATGTTCATTTTGTGGTGAACCCTGAAGATGACCAGTTAGTAAAACTGTATCTCAGGGCTGCATTGCTGCTCTTTCCCAGTATTTATGAGGGATTTGGATGGCCGCCGCTGGAAGCTATGGCGTGTGGTTGTCCCGTAGTGTGTTCAACCGCAGGTTCCCTGCCGGAAGTTGTCGGCGATGCTGCGTTGAAATGTAATGTTGAGGATTATGAACAGATGGCAAAGAATTGTATTGCGGTACTTGAAGATGCCGGCCTGGCCAGCGAGCTTGTCCAAAAAGGTTATGAGCAGGTAAGAAAATTCAGTTTAGAGCGAATGGGAAGAGAGTTGTTAAGTGTATATATGAAAGTCATAGACAAATTGACAATTGAATATTGAAGCTTTTATGAACAGGAAGTCGGTTGGCTGTGGTTAGAAGTCGGAGGCCGGTGATCTGGCATCAGTCCTCCACCCTCAGTTTTCAGACTTCAACCTTTAACTTATTATGCGTATATTAGTCAATGCTCTTTCGACTACAAATCTTAGTGGTAGGTATGTGTTGCTTGGACATCTCACAAACCTTGCCAAATGGACTTCAGGCAAGCATTATTACACAGTGCTTTATCATAAAGAAAACAGAGACATTTGCCAAAATCTGGGAGGTAATGTAAAGTGGATGGAATGTCCAGACTATACGGCAAATTGGGCGGGAAGAGTATGGTGGGAACAAACTGTACTCCCAGGCAAGTTGGTCAAGCTAAGTATTGATTTCATATTTATGATGTCTGGGGCAGTTGTACCTTTTCTAAGATTGCCTCAGGTATCACTTGCCATGAATCCGGTCCCGTTAATAAACGGACTGGAACATAATACTATTGGCTCTATAAAAGTTGCTTTGCAAAAGAGGGGTTATAAAAAAGCTATGAGTACGGCGACCATGATGTTCTTTCTTTCAGAATATATGCGTCAAATGTATCGACAGAATGCAGGGTTTTGTGAAAAAGAATCAGAAGTTGTATATGCGGGTATCAATGAAGACACATTCAAGGCATCGGAACGCATTCGTACATTAATTGTTAAGAAACCATTTCAAATTATAACTGTGTCAGTTATGGCTCCACACAAGGGAATAGAAACGCTGGTCAGAGCAATTGACTATGTAAAGCGGTCATATAAGGTTCCGGTGCAGTTATTGGTGGTGGGACCGTGGCCAGATAAATCTTATGAGAGCAAAATTAACAAACTGGTGGCAGAACTGAACCTCAAAGATATTGTGAAATTTAAGGGTTATGCAACACGAGAGAAGCTTAACCAGTACTATGCAGAATCCAGGTTGTTTTGCCTTATAAGCCGATCAGAGTCTTTTGGTATCCCTGCTGTTGAGGCTCAGGTTTTTGGCTTACCGGTAGTAAGTTCGAATTGTTGCGCAATCCCTGAGGTATGTGGTAAGGGTGGGATCTATAGAGAACCGAATGATGTTCAGGGGATAGCCCTGGAAATTTTCAACTTATTGACAGACGATAATAAATGTAAAGAGATTTCCGAAGCAGCGAAATTGAATGCCGAAAGGTTTCGTTGGGAAAAATCTTCACGGCCGCTCCTGAGAATGTTTGATGCAGCCGCAAACGGTAATACGTAGAAACAGAATTGTATTTTTTTAGTAATGGAAATGATGCAACCTGGTCGTTTAGATATTGCAGAAAATAGAAATACTCGGAAATATTCTAAAGAAGAGAACATTAAACGTGCGATATGGGCAATAGTTTATCCACTTTTCCGGTATAGTCCACGTACATTTTTCGGTTGGCGTCGTTTGTTGTTGAGGATATTTGGCGCCGGGATTGGTTGTAAGGTTAACATTTATAATTCGGCAACTATATTCATGCCATGGAACCTGGAGATTGGTGACTGGTCATCGATCGGAGAGTATGTGTTTGTTTATAACCCTGGAAAGGTTGTTATAGGTAGTTATAGTACGGTTTCCCACCGTGCTCATTTGTGCGCCGGCACTCATGATTATACAGACCAGGCCATGCCGCTTTTGAAGCCGCCAATTACAGTTGGAGATCAGGTATGGTTGTGCACAGACTCATTTATAGGGCCTGGTGTAAAGATAGGAGAAGGCGCAGTTGTCGGGGCCAGGGCCGTTGTTGTAAAAGATGTTCCACCCTGGACGATTGTTGCAGGGAATCCGGCAAAACCAATTAAAAAACGGATTATAAAGAATAATGAATTCGAGGTATCCCTTTAGCAAATGGGGATTTAGGGGGATTTATCTGTACTGGTAGTCCGAAAGATTATAAGGGGCTGAATTCTTTGTCTATATCTTTCTTGATCCTGACTTTCAACGAGGAAAGAAACCTTCCTGCTTGCCTGGAAGCCGTTGCCTGGTGTGATGACATTGTTGTTCTCGATTCTTTCAGTACTGACGGAACCGTAGAAATAGCAAAAAAATCTGGAGCGCATGTGTACCAACGTCAGTTTGATAATTTTGCCGGTCAACGCAACTTCGCATTAATTAATCTCGAATTCAAACATAAATGGGTATTTCACCTGGATGCGGACGAGATTATTACGGACGAACTGAAATCAGAGATGGAGAGAGAGATTGAAAATACAAAAGTTGATGCTTTTCGTGTTCCATCTAAAATGATAATGCTCGGTAAATGGCTCCGGTTTTCCGGTATGTATCCTGCATATCAGGTGCGTCTGGGACGGGTTGGCGTTTTACGCTTCAAACAAGTGGGACATGGACAAAGAGAGGACATAGATGCAAGTCGGGTGGGAACGTTGGAAAATCCGTATTTGCATTATTCATTTTCCAAGGGGTTTGAAGACTGGTTTACTAAGCATAATCTTTATTCAACTCAGGAAGCGGTGGAAGGTCTGATGATAATCGGGAAAAAGAGTATCGACTGGGGTGGCCTGCTCTCTATAGGTGCACCAACACGTCGAAGACGCGTCCTAAAAGATATTTCCGTTCGGCTTCCATTTCGACCGTTACTGCGCTTCTTGTATATATACATACTTCGATGCGGTTTCCTCGATGGCACGGCTGGTTTTGCTTACTGTTTGCTTTTATCAATATATGAATATTTGATAGTAATCAAGATGAAAGAGTTGCGGCCTTCGACTAACAGAGAAATTAAAAGCAATTCTTAAAAAGGCGGTTCGAAAAGGCAACCCTAAAAGGGCGTAATGTTTCCCATAATTTGAGTAGATATTTGTCTTTGTCTTGTTTCAATTGACATATCACATATTTTTGGATTATCTCCTCATCAAGACCTATTGTATTCACACCTTCTTCTCATATCTCGTACTTAATTGCAAGCTTCCTGTTAGATATTGTCTTATCTTATCAAATAAAAACGTCTAAAACTTGGGCAAAGATATTATGTTTTACTAATTATATCTAGAATGTAATGACCAATTGAGCATTTCCATTTATTCTTCTTTTTTTATCTGTTTTAGCAGTCAAGCTTGTAGTCAGCCTGACAATCATTCTGGCGGGGAGTAATTTTATACTGAATACTTGAAGGTAAAGCCTTTTATAGTCACACTGGCAGGCAAGATCGGTGGCATGCTTATCAATGAGTTAAATCTCTCTATTCAATCTACATTTCAATCTTTTGATAATTCAGCAAGGAATTGATCGTAATCTCGAATATAATCAGTACTGTCATAATAATCAGAGGCAAATACCAGTAGGACAGCGTCTGCAGAATATTTATACTGTATACTCCATACCATTGGTGACAGATAAAGCCCTGTATATGGATTGGTTAGCATTATTTCTCCGCGACTTTTACCGTCATCAATTACAATGGAGCATGATCCTTTAACGCATATCAGAAATTGGTGACATTTACGATGGGCATGTTCACCTCTGACATCAGTACTCGGCACATCGAATACCAGAAAGTATCTACGAGGTGTAAATGGTATCTCCTTTGGAAACTCTCCCACCGATAGATTTCCACGCATATCTTCGAAAAAAGGTAGATGATACAGGTTTACTTTGTCTAGCACTGTTGGTTTAACAACTAATTTTTCATTATTTTTATCTATGGTATCTGAATTAACTAATGCTGGATCTTGCGTATCAACATAACCTTTAATTCGAGCAGGATTGCCCATTACTATAGCATTAGGAGGAACAGAATGAGTTACAACAGAACCTGCACCCACCACAGCATTCAAACCAATCGATATTCCCGGCAGGATAGTAGCATTTGCACCAATAGTTACTTTACGACAAATGAATGTTTTAAGAACTTTTTCCTGGTAAACTTTGCTTTTCGGTAAAAAATCATTCGTAAAAGTAGCATTTGGACCTATAAATACGTCGTTCTCGATGGTGATACCATCCCATATCTGAACCCCGCATTTAATCGTTACACGATCACCAATGGTTACATCATTTTCTATAAACACATGATCGCATATATTACAATTTTTACCAATACGCGCTCCCTGCAAGATATGAGTATATGCCCATATCCTTGTGTCTTTGCCAATATTTGTGCTTTCACAAATCCCTTTAGGGTGGATGTAATAATCCATATATACTATTTTTCTGTAAAATCCTTGTTAAACAATATTAATGATTCCGGTCGTCTTTTCGTATTTTCAAATGCGCGCCAAATATATGAGCCTATAATACCAAGAGCAAATAAATTAAGCGCTGTAAAAAAAACAATTGATAAAATTATAGCCGTATATCCAGGTATAGAAATTAGATTGAACAATTTGGCTAACAATACAATAAAAGCCAGAGTTGTTGATATGGAAATACCCAACAGCCCTGTTAAAGTTACTACTTTAATTGGTAAATCTGTAAAAGAGAAAATACTATTTAGCATATAGTTTATTTTTTTACTTAAAGTCCATGTACTGTTTCCATATTTTCTGGCTAGTCGTCTGTATTCTATCGTCTTGCGCCGAAAACCTAACCAGAAAATTTGTCCAATTAGAGAACTGTTTGCCTCCTCAAGTTTAATTAATTGATTACGAAAATTAACATTGCAGCCAAACACATCTACACCACCAGGCGGTATATCATTCTGCACATACCTTGTATACATCTTCCAAAACAGCTTAGACGCAAACCTACTTAAGTAAGGGTCATCACGTTGTATACGCATTCCAATAGTAACATCTATTTCTTCTGATTCTAATGTCTCAAAAAATTCCAAGATAAGTTTGGAAGGTTCCTGCAAGTCCGCAGCCATCACGGCAAAGTATGGACCATTAGCCACTGCTAAGCCAGTGCGAATTGCTGCAAATGAACCAAAATTACGAGTAAGGAGCAAAAGTCGAGTTCTAAATTCAACTTTTTTTAATGCAACATCCAATACTTCAAAACAGCGATCAGGGCTGCCATCAACCACAAATACAACTTCCAACCGATTTTTCAATTTCCGGTTCAGAACGGGTAGCATTTCAAGTAAATCAGGTATGGAATCTTCGTTCTTATATACTGGAATAATAAGAGAATACATTTTTCTTGTCCTTTTGTTACATCGGTAACATTGTCACTTACAAACTCAAAAAGTCAATATTTTAAAGGTTATTTTATCAGTCGGTTTTTGAATTCTTAAAGAAATAATCTCAAGTCCTGTAAATGAATATAAGAATCTTTGTTTTTCCCATTTTCCTTGATACGCTTGATTTACAAGATCAAACAGATTACCTTCAGTCCTAACACATTTCCCTCGGTCGAATCGTCTAATTAACCATGCTAAAGGTCTGCAAAAGGCACGACGAGGCCAAACATTATCTAAAATAATAATATGTCCGCCAGGACGTGTGCATCGAATCATTTCCTTTACTACGTTAATGGCAGATTCAGTGCATATATGATGCAAAAGGCCCAAACTGCGGCTTTCATCAAATACACTATCATGAAATGGCAAAAAATCTGCGGAAGAAACGATACCAAATCTAATTTCTTTTTCTGATTTATTTGGAATAAATTGTAGATTTGCGTCTATGCCGATACCGATAAATTTTTTCAAATATTTAATATTGATATCAACGCCTACTATTATTCCATTAGGCGAAGGTGTTGTTAATGCAGGTCCACAACCAACATCTAACACGATACCTCTCGAACCTCTAAAAATTCTTGAGTATTGATTTTTTGTTAATAATCTTGATCCGGGCAACAGCAGCATCTGAGATAATGAGTAAAACACAGGAATTTCCAGTAATTTATAAAAAAATGACACTTGATCAACCCATTATTTTTCTTTTAAAATTCTCAGAAATAGCATTTGTGCCTCTTCGTCAGTCAGCTTCAGGTGGTCTTGATACATGTGACAAACTCCATCGCCATAACAGAATGAATTACGTTTGATTAATACGCAGCAAATATATACAAATGGATATGTATTAAACTATCAACCCACCACGTTTTCCCTTTTTAATGAGATGAGATAGATAAGTCATACACATAGCCATAATCGAATGATACCAAAGCAAGCTTTCTCAATGAAAGATAAATTTCTTTTTCAACCGATTTATGCAAGCTGAATCGTTCCCGTTTATACCACTTCTGTTTTACTACAATATCTCTGAAACTAGGATTAAAGTATATAACAGCATCTACTTCCTCAGGAGTAAGAACGTTTGGGTCTCCTCGCTCAGGAAAGCAAAAAAGATCCATGATGCCGCCACCAGGTTGAAAAAGATAAGCATTTACATGTGGTTTTCCGAACAACCCTAAACGATGAACTACAGAATTAGCCGGGTCTGCAGGATCCGCCACAACCACAACGTTTCCATTATCAGGGACATGAGATACGACACTTCTGATCATGTTTTCAAAAGCATGGGTTCGATTTTTAAAGTTTACTGATTGAGACCAGTTGATTTGAATGCACCTGGCGGTCCAAAGTGCAACAAGTAGCCATACAATCAAACAGATATTCCTTGCACTTTTTTCATTCATTAATTTCTTTAGAGCGATGGCATTGAGCAAACAAAACCCGATTATCATCGGCAACCAATGCCTTCCTCTAAATACACCCGTAACGCCATAAAGAATGATTTGTGGGGTTACCCACAAGAATGTGAATATAATAATATGTCTATATTCATGTAAATTTTTATAGCTTTTGTTTTTTACACTCCAAAGAACGAAGCCTATTATTGGTATAAACCAGAGAGAAAGCCTCGGTATGCCGCCAAGTATTATGCGTACTTGTTTAAAAAAATCAATAACGCTTGTATTTTTTAGAAAAAACCCTCCATCTACAACTTTTCCTTTAGAAATTATAAGCATTAAAAATATCATAGACAGCAATAATATAGACCATAAAGCATATGAAAAAATTATTGTGGAGAGGCTCTTAAATGATATCCGGTTAGATGATGGAATGGATTCGTTTTTCAAGTACCAGGTCATGTACAGCAGGGCAGGTGCAAGTAAAAGGAAAGATTCTTTGCACATTGAAGCTCCGGCAAAACATGCAAGTCCCGCCCAATCCCATTTTCCAACATGAGGTTTATGACTGGCATAGATGATAAAGAATAAACATGCCGAGAGAAAGACCATACCAATGTGTTCGCTACGTGCAATATATACCCATGTTCCTATGTCTGGCGCCTGAAGAATCCAAATAGCAAGCATGCCTCCAACCCAGAAAGACCCGAGTAATCGGGAGGCGGCAAGATACAAAAATATTACGGTTGCCAATGCATATACCAGGGGAACAATATGCCACAGAAATGGATTGAGGCCGAAACTATAAGCAAAAAAATGGTTAGTACTAGTTACTAAAGGAGTAAAACGTCCAGGATAATCTCCTCTTCCAAGCAACGATGGAATAAGTTTCTCACCTTCAGGTATTTGATCATGAATAAGGCCATCGGTTGCCATGCGAATCCGATGGTGATCGTCGTACAATTCAAATTTAGTGAATAATCCTGGATAGTAAGCGAAAAATGTTGTTGCCAAAACTATAACGAGCATAACCCAGAATGTACTATTGTTATTGCGTAATTTACTCAAACTAGAAGAAATTTTTTCTTTTTGCATCAATGCGCCTCGGCCACGTAGGCATTGTTACTGGCAGTTCCAGTGTTAATGCCAAATTCAAGCGTAACAATAGTAAAATGTGTGGATAGAAAATTGTGTTAGAAAGATACGCAATCCTAGAACAATGATCAGTAAAAATCAAGTTATTTTTTGTATTGTGTCGGCACTTAATCGTCATATTTAAAGAAACAAAGAAATAGGATAAATTGAGGCAAAATATATTGCGTATAAGATAGTATTTATAGCCCAACCTGGTCGAGCCGGAACATACGTGAGATAAGCTTAGCTTTGTTTAGAGATCTATTCCCTTTTTGGTTCTGGCTCGACCAGGTTGTTAAATGAAAACCTACGGTTTTCAAACTTTCTCTCATTAGTATAAAGAATAGCTAAACTATAAAGTTGTTTGATCTTAAATCAACGGTGTTGTTACTTTAAAAAACCCTATAAGAAAAATCAAGGTGTAACCTCCTGTTATGACTGTGTTGTCATTCATGTCGTGCCTGAGGCAGATTCGACTCGGCGAAGAACACTTCCCGGATTCAATTATGCCTAGGGGATGACCTAATTTCTGCCTGTGCGTCGCACACAGACAGGTCTGAAGTCCAGAACTATTCGTATTTTTGACTATCCACGATGTTATTAAACATTTTTCTTTAACACACCGAAGGTGTGGTAGAACAGTCTCTAAGCCGGCAATTTCCAGTCAAAAAAAGCAAGAAAGTGTCGGCTTAGAGACTAAATTGTGCACTCTGAAAGTTCCTTCAATATTATGGTGGTAAAATGGGAGGTAAGTCTTTTTTTCAGTATGTTGATAAAATTTATCAGATTAGCTGAATGATCTGAAAAGGCTTGAATTCTGTAGTATTTTGTTTTAATCTTTGTATAATCTAAAAATTAATTTTTTATGAAGATGAACCTTGAATTCAGGAAATGAAAATATTAATAGATTTATTAATTGTCTGCAGGTAAAGAGAGAGGCAAAGATGGGAAATGAGAGATACAAAAAAATTATTGACAAACAAAGCAAAATTTATGATAGAGATAGGGTTAAACATTATTTTATTAAAACATCTGATAATTTCTTACGGATCATTCCTGAAGGAAAAAGCATTCTTGATGCAGGATGCGGTACAGGCCTTTACACAATTAAATTCATAAAAAATGGAAGGCCTGCTATTGGTGTGGATTTCAGTAAAGAAATGGTTGACATTTCAAAAAAAAATGCTGAACAAGCAGGAATTAAGTGCGATTTTATTTTATGCGATATTGAAAGAGGAATATCTATAAATCACAAATTTGATTATGTATTACTCGGAGGAAACTGGGAATATCTTGAAAACCCGGAGAATGTTTTGATGAATATTAGAAAAGTTTTACGTAATGGAGGAAAGGTAGTTATAAATACACCGAATATGCTGGCTTTTCCATTGATAGTTCTGCTTGAGAAACTCAAATTAAAGCTTGCACCGGCATTCTGGCATTTCAATTCAAGTTCAGGCAATATTAAGAAATTATCAGAGAACACAGGATTTAAGCTTGAAAGAACCATGTTTGGCTACTACGGCCTGGACAAGATCTTTATATTGAGAAAGTGATATTTTAGTGAAATAAATAATAGGTTTTCTTTATTTAATAAAAATAGTTTTGATTCATTGGTTGGGAAAGTCTGGAGATAAAATCTTTATTGTCCCACTCGGGGAATGGGAGAAAAACCCTCGCCTTTAGGCGAAGACTT
>ERZ1292633.5422-Hain-H41-02um-R1-5422-length-11536-cov-24_pt1 | contig 11536 bp, 9 predicted proteins | sample MGYA00564406_ERZ1292633 | MGnify/ENA primary metagenome ERZ1292633 (study PRJEB36523, sample SAMEA6512639) | groundwater metagenome | collected 2019-01-08 | study: AquaDiva: Metagenomics assemblies of 32 groundwater samples
ATGTTTTTAAGAGTCTGCCCTTAAAACAAAAACCCGAATAGAGTTAAGTTATTAATTCAACTGTATACTAAAAGGGTGTTTTTGTCAAACTTTCTAGGTTCAGACATTTATTCTATTTACTTTTTTAAGTCTTGTTTTTGCTTTTGCCACACTATCTACAGCGGGCAATTTTTCCGGCATCGTTCCGCCAAGCTCTTCTATGGTCTTTCTAACCTTTTGACCGACTTGAAAATGAGCCAAGCTGGCTTGCGTCTCGTCTTGTATTGTGTCTTTTTCTCTTCTTAATTTTGCATCCGCTTGAGTGGCGCGAAAAAGATTTGCGGCCAATTCCTCGCTTCCCATATGATCAAGAATCTTTTGGGATTTCTTTAACTTTTTTACCACATGAATATCAGATGCATCTAACCCGCCATAAAGTCCTTTATACCCGTAATTTTGAAATTTTCCATAATTTTCAACACCGGCATTACCAGCAGCCTCTGCGAGCGCAGCGTTATGTTTTTTAATTTCACCCCTCAAATTCACTCTTTTATTATCCTCAACTAAAATGTCCGACACTTCTTGCCGTCTTGTTTGTATCGCAAAATATGTCTGCCCCATAGCAACAACCTCTTTGGAAGGATCTGAGTTTTGAATAATCAAATAGCAGGCATAACGGGAAAGCATAACTGTATCAACAGATCTTTCTGCGCCTGTTCCAATCTTAACCATCTCGTTAGTATCCACGAAGTGGGTGTGGATATCTTGCCTGCTATTTTTGCAAGCCTCTTTTGCTTTTTCAATCACAGGCAAAAAATTACGATATTCTCGGTATTCCAGAATTTTATATAAATCACGAGCAGACCAACACTCACTTCCATACTCATTTATCCTTTTAATTTCTTCAAAAACATTTTTTTGCATATAGTTTATTTTACCATAATTTCACATTTTTAATCCCTCCAAATTCTGCCGCCATTAAAATCTTTTTGAATTATTTTTATGTTTGTGGAGGTGTTCATAGTATTTTAAGTATTCATATTAGTTAGTTATAATTGGCTATTTTGTTTTTCTTTTTTAAACCATCTGGCAAGTGTTTGATAAATTTTTTGACAGTATTTTAATTTTGGTACAATTTTACTCACACTCAAAAGAATGAAAAACAAAGACACGAGTGTCGCAAGGAAAAATTCCCATCGAGCAACAATAATAACTGATGATTTTGATGTATCAATAAAATATCCTCTCACAATAGAGCGTAGTATTGCTAATTTACCTTGCCCGCCAGTGTCTATTTTTTCTAGCCGTTTCAAACCTATATAACTGTATTCAATTGTTGAGCTAGCGTACTTTTTAAGTTTCGCTATCTCTAACTTGAGACAAGTTTTTGGGTCCCCTGCTCCGCTGTAAAGTAAAATTTCTGAAGAATTGTCCTTGTAGTAAAATCTTATCGCCATTGCACCAAGTTTGTTTGTTTTTCCAAAATCATGCTGGTTTAAGTTATCTGTGTAAAAATAAAAAGGAATGCCGGGAGAATAGCTATCCGCATGAATGAACTGAAATCCGTTATTGTTTTTTAAACACAATTTATGCCTGTCTAGCGGAAGCTGGATATACCCACCTAAAATCTCTCTAATATCTTCACCGAGGGGTAAATCTAATTTGCTAATCTCTTGGTCTGTGCTTGAAGTTTGATTGCTGAGTGAAACTTTTTGATATATGGGCCAGTATAAAAATACAGTTAGTCCTAATGCCAACAGAAAAGAGATGGTTAGTTTTAATAAATATTTTTTCATACCTCTTTTTTTATCTCCCCCATCAACCTTGCCGTCTCCGACAATGCCACGATTATTTTTTGATAATGTTCAATGTCGGTATTTGAGAGGATGCGGCCTTGGCGATCTTTGAGCCATTTTTGGGCGGGCTGATAACCGCCGATGTAGAAATTCCATGCCGTTTCTGGCACATTTCCAAAATATTGTTTTTCGTTTATATAAACTTTGCCTTTTTCGTATTTTAGATATTTTTTCTCTACCGTGTCATTTCCAACTTCGGGATAAGTAGTAATAAAGTTTTTGATTTTTAGAGATTCCAACAAATGCAACCCTCGCAATTCCCTGCCAAGCTCAACGAGTTTTTTAAATGTCTCGGCGTTTGTCGGATATGGAACGCACGGAAAATCTATTTTTAAAAAATCCTTGTATTTCTCGCGATAATTCGGCGAATGTAAAACGGCGTAAATATAATCAAAAATATCTTCCGGCGAAATCTTGCCAACAATTTTTTCTATTTCCACAACAATTTCTTTTTTAAGGTTTGAAACTTTTGTTCCGTCTTCGGCGTAGAGATAGAGAGGTAAAATTGAGGTTGAATCACCTGCACTATCTAATATATGGAAATCGGCAATTTTGTTTGTTACGAAAAAATAACCAAGACTTGCTTGTCGATTGAGTCTTGTAGAAATTAAACCAAGATTATCCTTAACAACAAAATTTTGCATAATTTTTGTACGAGGTCTCCATACCAACTTATTGTCAAAATAAGTATATCTATTATCAAATGGTCTATACACAAAAGATACAATTTTATTTGGGTCGTTTGTAATTTCTTTTTTATTTTTTACAATCCATTCCGCATAGTTTTTGCCAAGCCCATATTTTTCCGTAAGTGAACTTTCTGAAATATTCTCATTTAAAAAATCGCTCACTCTTTTTTGTAAAACTTCTTTATTTTCATCAATAATAAAACCGTCGTCCATCGTGACAATCCCAGTAGAATTTTGCATAAATAAGTCGTTAACACTAAATCCCTTTTGGTATTCTTCTTCAAGTTTTATAGATCCTCCTTGCGCAAAAAATAAATTCGGCAAACGGGCTTCAATCTTTATCCATTTTATATTTTCAATTGAAAATAAGTTAAGCTGTTCAAATTTACTGTCGCGCTTGCCCCACACATCAGAACGATAAACCTTCGCCAAATCTCCTTTCTTTTTCTTTCCATTTTTTACAGCAATCATTATGGCAACGCCTTGTTGTATAGCGAATACATTTTCATCTTTGCTTCCGCTTGGTGCTTTTTCTTTTTTCTTTGAGTTGCCGTGTAAATCAATCACATGAATAGAATCAAAAGTATTCATAAGATGCCAACGCATACCGCGAAAGGTTGGATTATCCAGATAGCCGTGATTTGTGATAAAACCAACAACTCCTTCGTCATTTTTAACAATCATGTTTTCCGCAAAAGCGATAAATTTCACATAATCATCATTAAGCCAATGTTTGCGCTCTTGAAGTTTCTGCTTTCCGCCCGGCTCGATTTTATATTTCTCCACCAAACTATTCGCATGTTCTGTTTCATTTGAGGAAACTCCCGAATACGGCGGATTACCCATCACGACCATAATCGGCAATTCGTTTTTAACTTTATTTGCTTGGTTGGATTCTTCGGCAATAGCCTTGCCGAGACCAAAAACATCGAAAAGAGTTTTGGGAGCGCTTTCGCCTTTTTCAAGAGAATTTGTCAGATATACGCCAAGCCTTGTATTCTCAATTTTTGCTCCTGATTCGCGAATAGTAGAAGAAAGTTTTAAGTGAGCAATCGTGTAAGAAGCCATCATCAATTCAAAGCCGTGCAAGCGAGGCAGTAAGTCGCTGTTTACATATTGGCTCCATCTGCCTTCTTGCCCTTCAAATGATTTTTTAATGTGTAATATCGCCTCGTTTAAAAATGTTCCCGTGCCAGTTGCCGGATCAAGCACTTGGACTTTGTGGACGGAAATTTTGTTTTTCTTTCCTTGAATTTCTTTTTCAATTACAACCTTTGAGGCATCGGCAAGCCCTTGCACTAAGCCAAATTCTTTTTTTAAAATGTCATCAACAGAACGAATGATAAAACGCACGACAGGAAGCGGTGTGTAGAAAACGCCCATCTTTTTTCTTTCGGCGGAATCATATTCCTGCAAAAAGTCTTCGTAAAAATGAATGATCGGATCTCGGCTGTCTTCTTTTTCCACTTTATAATAATTATGAACAATCGCCCGCACATCGGCATGAGTAAATTCTTCGCAAAGTTCATTGACTATCCATTCAATGCGAGAGTCAAAAGAAGGACCGGCGATGTGGTCAAAAAATTGCCGTAAAAACGGGTTTGACGATGGGACCAAATCGCGCGCTTCTTGTCGTGAAAAAGTGTCTGGAGTATCATCATAATACTTTGCAACAAACAGTCCGTAAACAAGCGTTTGCGCATACATATCTGCGAATTTTGCTTTATCAAGATCGGCAAGCAATAATTTTTTTATCACTTCATACACGGACAACAAGCTTTCATTTTTTGGGTCATTTTCTTTGGCGAGATAATTTTTAATGTTGTCCCTGATTCTTCTTCCCTTGCCCGCCATAACTTTTGCCAAAACACTGCCCGACTTAATCGGCTCTTTTGATTCTGTAATGAAATCTTTGATGGTGTCTTCAAGAAGTTGAAATGATGATTCAATTGGTTCTATCTCATTGTTTTGAAACTTTCCAATGATTATCGGGTCGGTGTATTGGGCGGTATTTCTATAAAAACGAAAATCAAGACCATTTGTGAGAATTATATTTGAATAGCCGTAATACCTGTCCATTTGTTCGCTTTTTTCTATTTCATCAAGAGAGGCGGTGATGTCTTTAGCTTCCGCATAGGCGATTATAATTTTTTGCTTTAATGTCGTATTCTTTAGAAAAACAAAATCAGGCGCGCCATACTCGCTTCGTTTCGGCTCATTGATTACTTTAAGCTCGGTAATTATTTCAAATAATTCTTTAAGAGCCGGACGATACGAATGCTCGCGGGCATGCCCGCTATCGTGCGTTTCAATCACTTTTTGTATGAAATTTTTTACTATTTGGCTCATAAGTGTTTTTTATCTTTACTGCTTTATCTAAGCATTTTTTAGAGAAAATTAAAAGGTCGTCTCTTAAACTCCCATATCTATTTTGTTTCTTCTTTTTCTGGCAAAGTTGGCGAAGCGGTGAGCTTCGTCGCGGGCGCGAAGTAAAATATTTTTTGACGCTTCTGCTAATTCTTGAAAAGATTTTTTGGCGCCGAGCGGAAAAACAAGCTTGTCGCGCTGCATTTTTGATATGCCCAACATCGGTATGTTGATGTTGTTTTCTCGCAAAATTCTGGAAACAGTCAAAACCTGCGGTCTGCCTCCGTCTATAACCATCAAATCAGGAAAACGCCATTCTTTATGTTTTAATCTTCTTTCTATCATCTCTTTAAGCGCCCCAAGATCATCGCTCGGCAAAGCTTTTTTTATTTTGAAAAGCCTATAATCATCTTTGCTTTCTTCTCCATTGACAAAAACAACCATCGCGCCAAATGTTTCTTTACCCGAAAAATGCGAAACATCATAAGCTTCCAATCTGTTTAACTTTTCCTTTTCGGCGCCAATATATTCTTCTCTTACAAGCAAAGACGCGTCTTGAATATGCTTCAAGTTTTCCGCCTTTTTAGAATCATCTTTTGTTAAGTTTTTGAGCAGTCTTTTTTTCTCTCCGCTCAAAAACAAAACTAGATTGTTTATATTTTTTTGGTAATCTTTTTTGGAAATAGCTCCTACACAAGACCCGGGACACAAACCAATTTGATAATGAAAACACGCTTTGCCATTGTTTTGCTTGCAAACTCCGTATGGGAAAAGCCTGCGTATAATTTTCAAAATTTCTCCGACAATACGCAAACTTTTATACGGTCCAAACACCTTGGCGGAGCCATTGATTGGAAAGTTCTTCAAATTTTTTCCTCGCGCGATGATGGGCTTAGGATAATCCGCTTTGGCTATAATTATGTAAACAAAAGATCGGTCATCTTTTTCCCGCACATTATATTTCGGCCAATGCTTTTTTATCAGATTAGCTTCAATAATAAATGTTTCCAAAATACTTTCCGCGACAATGTGTTTGATTTTCACCGCCAATCCGACCATCTCTTTGATTCTCAGATCAATGTCGTTTCTAAAATAACTCGCCACCCTTCTTTTTAGAGAAGTCGCCCGACCCACATATAAAATATTTCCTTTTTTATCAAGAAACATGTAAACCCCGGGCTTATCGGGCAGTTTCGTTTTTCTCATCTATTATTTTTTTGGTTACCAGAGGGTAGATGTCAAAAAGCGCGAAAAGCAGACTCAAGACAACGGGCCCGGCGATAAAGCCGATGGGACCAAAAAAACCAACTCCGCCCAAAATGGAAAGAAGGATTACAAACGGATGTATCATCATCCCTTTTTTCATTAAAACAGGAGAAAGAAAATTATCCGCCAAACCGATAAGAGCGACGCCCCAAATAGCCAAACCAATGGCAACTGGATATGAAGTTGCCACCGCAAGATACAAAACCGCCGGGGCGATCACAACGCCGGAACCGACAATCGGCACAAAAGAAGCCAAAGCGGATACAACTCCCCAAAGTATCGGATTGGGAACACCAAAAATGGCGAAACCAGAAGCGGTCAAAAATCCTTTAACCAAAGCGATGGTGAGCGATCCGCGGACTATTGAGTTTATCGCCATTCCCACTCTTTTTATTATTTGCTCGTCATACAGGTCGGAAAGAGGGCTTAGCAAAATCAATTTTTTAATAATCTTGTCGCCGTCTTTTAGAAAATAAAACAAGGAGATAATCATCAGCAAAAGCCCTATCAAAATTTTAAATAAACTTGAGAAAAAAGTATCAATATGTCCAACCATCCAATCGGCAAAACTGCTTAAATAGCCGACGAGATTAAGAGAAAAGTCAGGAGAAAAAGCCCTTATTTTTTCTTCCGCAAATTTCGTTATCATATTTAGAAAATCTTCACCGCCCGCTTGCCAATAAGACACATTATCATAAAAACCGGTCGCTTCTTTGAAAAGCGCCATTGCAATAAGAACAGTCGGCGCCAAAACGATAACAAGTATTATAAAAACCGCAAAAAAAGAAGCGATGAATTTTTGCCCCCAAAAAATTTTTAATATTTTTTTATAAAGCGGACTGGAAGCGATGGCAATAACGCCCGCCAAAAATATCGGAGCAAGGTATGGCTTGAATATAAAAAAAGTTAAGACGGAAACACCCGCCGTCAAAATTATAAAGAAAATCAATTGCAATCTGCTTGTGTTTATCATTGCCTTAATATTATACCTTTATCCTTTTATTTCAAATATTTTTTCAGATATTTTCCCGTTTGGGATTTTGGTTCTTTGGCCACATCTTCCGGCGTTCCGGAAGCGACCAGTTTGCCGCCTTTTTCTCCCCCTTCCGGACCGAGATCAATAAGATAATCGGCGCACTTGATGACATGCATATTGTGCTCAATGACTATCACAGAATTGCCTTTTTCCACCAACTTGTTCAAAACTTTCAAAAGCATCTCTATGTCCTGATAATGCAAACCGACTGTCGGTTCGTCCAAAATATACAAAGCTCTCTTGCCAAGAGGGCCGACAAGTTCTCTTGCCAGTTTTATTCTCTGCGCTTCTCCGCCAGAAAGAGTGGTGGCCGATTGTCCCAACTCCAAATACCCCAAACCGACTTCTTCTAAAACTTTTAACTTATCTGTGACCATGTAAATGCCATCAAAAAATTCTCTAGCTTCCACTATAGACATTTTGAGCACATCGCTGATATTTTTTTTCTTATGTTTTACTTCAAGTGTTTCCCTGTTGAATCTTCGCCCTCTGCAAATATCGCACTCCACCGTTACTGCCGGCAAGAAATGCATTTCTATCACATTGACCCCGGCGCCTTGACAGGCTTCGCATCTGCCTCCAGAAACATTGAAAGAAAAACGGGAATGGGAATAACCTCTTTCTTTGGCTTCCGGCAATGAAGCGTAAAAATCCCTGATATGAGTAAAAATTCCCGTATAAGTTGACGGATTTGATCGCGGACTCCTGCCGATGGGCGACTGATTCACCATTATGATTTTGTCTATATATTCCGCGCCCAAAACTTTGCTGGCGTTTTCCAGCGGACCGTTTATGTTTATTCTTGCCTTTATTCTGTTTAAGTTTCTATAAAGAACATCGTGAAGCAATGTTGATTTTCCACTGCCGGAAACACCGGTAATGCAAACGAATTTTCTAAGCGGAAATTCGGCGTTCAGGTTTTTGAGATTATTTGCTGTCGCGCCGATTACCCTTATGCTTTCTGTCGTCTTTTTTCTCCTCTGCGGTATTTCTATTTTTCTGCGCCTAGAAAGATATTCCAGGGTCATTGATTTGTTTTCTTCCGGCAAATTGCCTTTCAAAAGCCTTTCAGTTTCTCCAGACGCCACTATTTCTCCGCCAAACTTCCCGGCTTTTGGTCCAATATCAACCAAAAAATCTGAAGCGAAAATCGTTTCCTCGTCGTGCTCTACCACTATTACACTATTGTTGAGATCTCTCAATGCTTTCAAAGTCTTAATCAATCTATCTGTATCTCTCTCATGCAAGCCGATAGTCGGCTCGTCCAAAACATAAAGAGTTCCGGAAAGCTTGGATCCTATTTGCGAAGCCAACCTTATTCTTTGGGCTTCTCCGCCGGACAAATTTTCCGCCTCTCTGTCCATTGTCAAATAATCTAAACCGACTTCAATCAAAAAGCTTAGCCTTTCGTTAATTTCCTTAACGACATTGGTGGCAATTTTTCTGTCCCTCTCGCGCATCTTGTCTTCGTATTCAACGAAAAATTCGTAAGCTTTTTCTATGGACATCGCCGATACCTCTTGGATGTTCTTATTATTTATTTTTACCGACAAAGCTTCCGGCTTCAATCTCTTGCCATGGCAATCAGGACAAATCGTTCCAAGAAACAAATCCGTCTTCCCTAAACCGTTGCAAGTTTTACACGCTCCATAAGGGCTATTGAAGGAAAAAAGTCTCGGCTCTATTTCCGGAAAAGCGAAACTATCTTCTGGACAAGTCCAATTGGCTGATAGCGAAATCTCCGCCAAATCATTATTTTTTTCTTTAAAAAAAGCCGTCACCAAACCCTTGCTGTGATGCAAGGCGCTTTCCACCGCTTCAAAAAGCCTCGTCTGATCTTTTGTCATCACTTTATCAACGACAATTTCTATGGTATGAGCTTTGTATCTTGAAAGGATTATTTTTTCGCGTAAATTTTTCATCTCGCCATCTATTCTCGCTTCAATAAATCCAAGAGCCAGCATATCGTAAAGCAGTTGATAATATTCTCCTTTTCTGCCCATCACTATGGGAGATAAAATAGTTACCACTTGCTCCTTCAACTCTTTGGCTTTATCTGCGATGATATTAACCATCTCTTCCGGCGAAAGCTTTTTTATCCTCGCGCCGTCAATCGGACAATAAACTTCTCCAAGTCTAGCGTATAAAACTCGCAGATAGTCGTAAATCTCCGTAAGTGTCCCCACGGTGGAACGCGGATTATGGGAAAGGGCGCGCTGATCTATGGCTATAGCCGGTGACAAGCCGGTAATCTCATCCACATCGGGGCGATCCATTTGCCCTAAAAATTGACGAGCGTATGGCGACAAGGATTCTATATATCTCCTTTGACCTTCGGCGAAAATTGTATCAAAAGCCAAACTTGATTTTCCACTGCCTGACACGCCGGTAAAAACAACCAACTTGTTTTTCGGTATTTCCAAGTTTATATTTTTGAGATTATGAACCCTCGCTCCCCTGATGATTATTTTGTCATTTTCTCGCATACTGGCTTATACTAACACCAATGCTGACAACAAGGCAAATTTATGGTATTAAAATTGACAATATTCTGGTCGTACGTTTTCTAAAGCTTGACCCCAAATCTCCAAAAGTAATCTTTACAATGCTTGGCATAATCTACACCAATTCGTTTTGAGATTGTGATGTCTTTTTTTGACACCTTAATCCCCCAGTCTTCCAGCCAAATTTTATTGCCGGAAATATCTAAACCATTGAAGCTTTTGTTCACGCCAAAATAATGACTTACTCGTCCCGGACCGATTATCATTATTTGTTCCGTTTTTGTTTTTACATTCGCTTCTTTCCCTTTTTCAACAATCGGCAAAATTCCTCTTATTAAAACCGCCGACGGATAATTCTCTTTTTCCGTCACGATATTGAGGCAAAAGTGCATACCGTAAACAAGATATGTGTAAATTGTTCCCGCTTTAAGATACATCGTTTCCGTTCTTTTTGTCCTGCCTTTTGAAGCGTGATTAGCAAGATCGTCTTCTCCGCGATACGCTTCTGTTTCCATAACAATACCCTTCAAAACTTCTTTGCCGGCTTTGACGCATAAAATTTTTCCAAGCAATTTTTTGGCTACTTCCAGAGTGTTCCTGTTGAAAAATTCTTCTCTCAATCTTTTTGTGTTGTTTTTTGACATTTAGTGTTATAAAATAATAAGAGATTATCGGTTAAGTTTCAATAAATTTTTATGATAAACGCAACAAGGATGCAAAAATTTTTCTTGGTTCTGTCTCGCATAACCATTGGCTGGATGTTTTTCTACGCCGGCATTACTAAGGTTATTGATCCGCAATGGTCGGCAGAAGGGTATCTTAAGGGCGCGAAATCTTTTGTTTGGCTTTTCCAAGCGCTATTGGACCCAAATATTCTGCCAATCATAAACCTTATAAACAAGTGGGGCTTAACTCTTCTCGGCGTGTCCTTAATTATCGGACTTTTTGTGCGCTTCAGCTCTATTTTGGGTGTCCTGCTTATGGCTTTATATTATTTGGCGCTCAACTTCCCTCACCCCAACGCAAACGCTTATATCGTTGATCAACATCTTATCTACGTCTCTATTTTGCTTTTCTTCGCTTCCATTCAAGCTGGAAGAATTTTCGGTATAGATGGCAAGAGAGTTCACCACCATTCCGGATGGAAAAAATGGCTGGGTTAAATTTTATGATAAATTTTAACGATTTTCAAAAAATAGAGATAAGCGTTGGGGAGGTTTTATCCACCGAACTCGTCCAAGGCTCAGAGAAACTGCTCAGGCTTTCCGTTGATTTTGGAGAAGAAAAGCCAAGGCAAGTTATTTCTGGAATCGCAAAAACATTTAAACAACACGAAAAACTTGTCGGCAAACAGTTTTTGTTTGTCGCCAATCTTGAACCAAGAGCTATTATGGGGATGGAAAGTCAAGCTATGATTTTGGCAACTCGCAAGCAAAAGAAAGCCGGCGAAGAAATCGTTTTGATGAAACCGGCAAAAAAAGTTTCAAACGGTAGTAAACTCGGATAATTTGTCCTCGCAAAAACAAAATTTCCTAGCCTAAACAGGGGTTTTTTGCTATATTGTCTTTTATGAACAAAGACAAAAATGCCGTTAAGCCAACTAAAAAAATAATGATTTTTTATCACGAAGACGCTGATGGCTTTACCGGCGCGTGGTCGGCGTGGAAAAAATTTAAAAACGCGGCCGATTATCTGCCGATGCATAATGACAACAAGCCGCTAGACATATCGGCATTAGGAGCGGAAGGCAAAGATATTTATATCATTGATTATTCTTTCAAGCCGGAGGAAATGAAAAAACTTGTCGCCGTCAACAAAAAAGTCGTTTTGATAGACCAC
>ERZ1292633.5423-Hain-H41-02um-R1-5423-length-11534-cov-19_pt1 | contig 11534 bp, 9 predicted proteins | sample MGYA00564406_ERZ1292633 | MGnify/ENA primary metagenome ERZ1292633 (study PRJEB36523, sample SAMEA6512639) | groundwater metagenome | collected 2019-01-08 | study: AquaDiva: Metagenomics assemblies of 32 groundwater samples
CATAAAAAAACCCTCCCCGATTTTTCCGAGGAAGGTTCTTGTCTTTTTTATGTCTTCCGCAGCTCACGCTGCCTCCTTCGCCTTACTAACCTCACAGGGCTATCTTTAAAGGCAGAAATATTAAAACATAAATATTAAGTGTATGTCAAATTTTTTAAAACACACTTGTCACATTTAGTAGGCTTAGGCCCGCAGAGTCCTGCTATCCCATAATGACACATTGCAAAATCATATTTGAGCGGGTCTTCCGGGTCTAACTTCTTTAATGCATCTGTTATCTCAACTGCTGTTTTCCAGTCGTTAGCTTTGCGCCCTGTAAAACCAAGGCACCTCGAAATCCTTGCGATATGCGTATCCAGGGGGATAACCAGTTTATTTTTTGGAATACCTTTCCAGATGCCGAAATCAATATCCCTGTCCCTTATCATCCATCTCAAAAAAAGGTTCATCCTCTTGCAGGCGCTACCCTTTTCAGGAGAAGGGAAAAACTGCAAAAATCCTTTAGGCTTTACATTCTTCCCATAAACCTCGGATGTGTCTATTCCGAGGATATAATCTATAAAACCTTCAAGCGTGTTTCCTATATTTATGTCTTCATTTCTGTAATGGGCCTTAAATGCGTTTTCCAACGAATTATTCTTCTTAAGTATTTCTCCCATAACATATAGAAGGCATAAGATATCCTTGTTTTCATTAAATCTGTATTTTATCCCTGCAAATAACCTACCGTCCCTTTTTACTTTAAATCCCAGCAGAAAAGCACCGGGACTGCTGCCCATAAGCGAAAGGATTCTGCCGATTACAGGCTTAAACAAACCAACCCTTCCGTATGCAAAACATGAGGCAATAAAGCCGGCAATCTCAATATCTTCAGGTTTTTTATAGCGATGAGGAAATTCTATGGGGTCATGCAGTATTCTCTCCCCGAAATTATATTCCTTATAATACCTGTCGAGCAGGCGTTTAACCTCTCTCATGATTTATATTAGCACATACAAACGCATAGACCGGCAGTGCAATTTTTAACAGCCGGTTGAAAAACCCGCGCGTGTCATTGCGAGGAGTCCCGAAAGCCTTCGGGACGACGAAGCAATCTCTAACCCATTGATTTTATTAAAGGCGAGATTGCCGCGCTTCGCTCGCAATGACAGAAAAAAGACTTTTTCAACAGACTGTTAAGGGTTGACATGAGCTGGAATATTCTGTAAAAGAAAACTATTTTATGTTAAACTTTTACTAAGGTCAAAGGTCATATGAAATCCATTAAAGAAATACTGCCGGGGCTGATAATTATTTTTCTGATAACCATAGTCTCGTTCATGCTTTCATTAGTGCATCCTTCGTTTGATATCCTCGTTATATCCATGATATTCGGAATGCTTATTGCCAACTTTATAAATGATAAAGAAATTTTTGACAGGGGCATTGCATTTGCGTTAAAAGTCTTTCTTCCGGCAGGGATTGCCCTTTATGGCACACAACTCTCCTTTACCGGCACAGAACCAAAACTTCTGTTTTCTGTTATTGCAACCTCTGTCTGCCTGTTTGCGCTAACATATTTTATAGCAAGGGGACTCGGGCTTACAAAAAATCTGGGGCTGGTTCTTTCAACAGGGCTCTCAGTATGCGGTGCATCTGCCATTGCAGTAGTCTCGCCATTAATAGGCGCCAGGAAAGAGGAAACATCAATATCCCTGATTGTTGTAATGGTGCTGGGACTGGCAGGCATGATATTTTATCCCCTGCTTACCGACGTCCTGATGCTGAATAAAAAAGAATTCGCCTTTCTTTCAGGTGCAACCCTTCCGATGCTGGGCCAGGTCAAAACCGTTGCTTCAACTGCAGGGCCAGAGGCTCTTGCGCTTGCATTAAAATTAAAGCTGATAAGAATCTCCTGCCTGATATTCATTCCCATCGTTGCCATAATACTCTCAGGCAAAGAAAATAAATTTTATGTGCCGTGGTTTATTGTGGTTTTCATTGCTCTTGCAATAGGTGTCAATACAATAAAAGGAGCAGAAATTATAATGGGCCTTGCAGAACCTGCAAGTAAACTCCTCCTTGCTTCTGCACTCGCTTCTATAGGACTTTCTGTGGACTTTGATTCAATAGGAGAAGAAGGGACAAAACCATTGCTTGCGGTATTCCTCTCCTGGGGAATAGTAATCTTGCTGCTCTACCTGGTTTTTAGCATAATAAATGTTTAAGCAGAGAATAATATACAGGCTCCTTTTAATTTTCATAATCTTTGCACTCATATTTATAATCCCCTTTTCTCTCACAATCCGCAAAGAAATCAGCACCATAATAACGGAAGAGGGAAGCCTGTCTTCACCACTTTTGAAAGAAAAGGAAATACAGCATAAGCTTACCGAGCGGATAGTGGATAACATGCTTGTCTTTTCTTTATACCTCTTTGTATTTGCCTTTCTCCTGTCTATGTTCTTCTCGAGAAGCCTTCTGAAACCAATCAGGGAACTTTACAAAGGCGCAAAAGCCCTCAAAGAGGGAAACCTTGGCATCAGGCTTGATGTCAGCACGGAAGACGAACTCGGGGAGGTTACTAAATCATTCAATGAAATGGCAGAGGCGCTGGAAAAGCAAACAAAAGATCTGAAAAAGAAAGAGAGCTACATCAGCGCAATGATGGACCCCTTATGGGTTGTTGCTGACAATGATACAATTACAGACATAAACCCTGCATTTACAAAACTCTTCGGGTACAGCCGTAATGAAGTGCTCGGGGCCTCAATCTATGATTTCCTTGATGAAGAAAATGCAAGGATTATGAAATATCAGCTCGAGGAAAGAGAAAAAGGCATATCCTCCATTTATGAAATCTCGATTATTATAAAAGACGGCTCATCAATGCCTGTACTTATAACGGGTGCGCCTATAATCAAAGAAGGTTCAACAACAGAAAAGATTGGCATCCTGAAGGATTTCAGAAGAGAACATGAATTAAGAACCGCAATAAAAGAATCCAGGGATTATCTGGAAATTATTATGGACAGCATAGAAGATGAACTGCTGGTAGTTGACAGGGATTTCAGGATTACTATGGCAAACAAGGCAGTGCGCGCAATAAAGGGTGATAAAGTTATAGGTGATTATTGTTATGCCATATCACATGACATGCCCTCGCCCTGCTGGCATGAAGGAGTAGACTGCCCTGCAAAGAGGGTCTTTGAAACAGGAAGGATGTTTAAAACAGTCCATCAGCATAAAGGGGCAGGCGGCAAAAGATTCTTCCATGAGATAGTTGCATGTCCTATAAAGGACTCAAAAGGCAATGTAATGCATGTTATTGAGCTGATGAGAGATGTAACAGAAAGAAAAGAGTATGAGGAAAATATAGCACAAAAAAATAAGGAACTTACTGTAGTAAACAGCATTGCCGGCATACTCAGCAGATCTCTCAAGGCAGAAGAGATATTCGGCAATGTGCTGGATAAAATGCTGGAAATGCTTAACATGGACGGGGGTATAATTTTCTTGCTCGATGAGGCCAACAGGGAGCTGACATGTTCCTACCATAAAGGCGTCTCCGAAGAGTTTATGAGGGCTTCCGGCAGAATGAAATTGGGAGAGGATATTCCCGGGAAGGTCGCAGCAACAGGGCAGCTTATAACAACAGCTGATATAGGGACAGATCAACGCATTGAACGGTCCATTCTCAAGCACTCGGGCATGAAGGGATGCTGTGCAATCCCGATAAAAGGGAAAGAAAGGTTAGTTGGGGTATTCTGCCTGTTCAGTTTTAAGACACATATCTTTACATTAGAAGAAGAAAGGCTGATGAATTCTATTGGTGAGATGACAGGAATGGCCATCGAAAACATCAGGCTCTATGAAAAGATGCGCCAGCTTTATGAATATCAGCGCCAGAGGAGAGCAGAGGACCATAAAAATCTCCTTTCCTTGTCTTCAAGACTTGCAGCAGCCCTCGAAATCAAGGCAGTAATGAACTCCACCCTTGATCTTATCAGAGGGTCTTTCAGGGCAGATCTCGTATGGCTGCTTGAAACAGATAATGAAAACCTTATTTTAAAAGCTGATTCGGGATTGAATATAAAGGAAAGGGAAATAATTTATCAGAAAGGCACAAGTTCTATCGAGTGGTATGCCATTGAGAAAAAAGAGCCGATTATTGTTCCCGCTATCTCCTCGGAATCCAGATTTTATTTATCAGACTACGTCAGATCTAACTACAGGTCTGCTGTCTGCCTGCCTGTATATGTCGGTGAAAAGGCGCTTGGGGCGCTCTCTCTTTACTATACAATAAATAAAGAACTCAGGGACGATGACATTCATTTCCTGCAGATAGTTGCCAGCATTCTCGCTGTGGCGATAGAAAGATCAGAGCTTTACGAGAAAACCCTGTTAGAAAGGGAAAGGTCAGATACTATTCTTCAGAGCATTTCAGATGGTATTATGACTGTAGACACCAGATGCAAAGTTATATCCATAAATAAGGCTGCGGCTGACATGATAGGTATTCCTCAGGAAAAGGCTGCGGGGAGTCAATGCTGCGAACTATTTAATTATGCGGATGAGAACTTAGACTTTCGCTGTACTCTTGGAGCTTGCATGGAAAGCGCACTGGAAAAAAAATCTGTCAACGTTGACGCTCAACTTACAACAATAACCGGCAAAAATTTATCCGTGATGATAAGCAGTTCACCTATCATTAATTCTAAAGGCGAGGTGGCCGGTGTTGTGCATGTCCTGAGAAATATAACCAGAGAAAAGGAAATAGACAGGATGAAGACAGAATTCGTCAGAACCGTTTCCCACCAGTTCAGAACACCTTTATCTGCCATAGTTGGCATGACAGAAATGCTTATTGATGAAGACTTACAGGATGAAAAGAAAAAGGAATATCTCCAGACAGTTCTCAGTGAGGGTATAAGGCTTTCCAATATGGTATCAGACCTGCTTAATATAGCGCGGATAGAAAGCGGGAAAGAAGTCTTCAGGGAAGAAGAAATAGACTTTGCCTCCTTGCTTGAAGATACTAAAAAGCTGTTCTCAAATGCACTGGAGAAAAAGAATGCCAAACTCACAACTGCTATTAACGGCAATGTTAGTGGTTTCAGAGGAGATAAGGAAAAAATATTTCAATTACTGAAAATTTTTGCGGATAATTCTATAATATTCTCTGATAAGGAGTGTAATATCAGTATAACCCTGAGCAGAAAGAATGATAATATTGAACTTAAGGTCTCTGACAACGGATGGGGTATTCCTGAGGAGGATATGCCGCACCTGACTGAAAGATTTTACAGAGGCAAATATGGCCAAAAAGTGAAGGGCTCCGGGCTGGGACTTGCACTGTGCAAAGAGATAGTAACACGGTATGATGGGTCCATCACCTTTGACAGCAAGGTTGGCAAAGGCACTACAGTAACAGTCACTTTCCCTTTGAGGAGGAAATCATGAGAAAAGTAATTGTGATCGATGATGAACCTTTTATCCTGATGATGATAGAGGACAAACTTAAAAAGGCCGGGATTAAAGTCATTACCCTCAGGGAAAGCATTAATGCAGTGTCCGTAGTTAAAAATGAGAAACCTGACCTTATAATCCTTGACTGGATGATGCCTGAATTGAGCGGCATAGACTTATGCAAGATGTTAAAATCAGAGCCTGACATTGCTGAAATTCCAATCTTTATGCTGACTGCAAAAGGCCAGGAAGCTGATGAGCAACTCGGCCTTAAATGCGGCGTCACACGTTACATTACAAAACCCTTCAGTCCAAAATCACTTCTTGAAATGATAGAGGAAACTATTGGAAAAACATAATGCCGTCAATGACCTTCACCTGACTGTCCGGGAACTCAGCAATGTATACGAAGAACTTTCACTGCTTTACAAACTTTCCGAGCTGTTTTCTACGCTTAATGTTAATGAGATATGTGAGAACCTCGTAAATGAGGCAATAAACACAGTTGGAGTTAAAACGGCTGCGGTGCTATTTTTGAATGAAGAGACTCAGGCGTTATATACAAAGGCTCACAGGGGAGATTGGGATGAAAATAGAACAATAGATGGAGGGATAGAGGTTATAGCGGATGTATTGGAAAACAGCAAACCCACAGCATTCTGCAAGCTTGATAACGTTGAACATCAGGACAACCTCCACGGATTACAGTCTGTACTGTTATGCCCGCTTGCCGGAAAGGGCAAAACCCTTGGCCTGATGATACTCGCAGACAAATTGTCAGAAGATGAATTCTACTCTAATGATATTAAGCTGCTTAAAATTATCACGACTCAGGCAGCAATGGCAATAGAGAATGCGTTTCTTTATCAGGAGATAGAAGACCTGTTATTGGGCACTATAAAATCATTTGTAAAGGCGCTGGAGACAACCACTCACTGGACAGCAGGGCATACGGAACGCGTTACAATGTATGCGCAGGGCATTGCAGCAGAAATGGGACTCGATGAAAAAAAGATGGAGAGGCTCAGGATATGCTCTCTGCTTCACGATATTGGGAAAATTGCAGTGCCAAGAGATATCCTTAACAAGAAAGGGCAGCTTGACAGCGAAGAGTGGGAGGAGATAAAAAAACATCCGGCGCTTGGAGTAACGATACTTTCCGGCCTGAAGTCATTCGATGATATCCTGGACGGGATAAAATATCACCATGAGTATTGGGACGGGACAAAAGGCCTCTTCGGCCTGAAGGGTGAGGATATCCCTCTGATGGCTCGCATACTGGCAGTAGCAGATGCATTTGATGCAATGACCTCTGACAGGCCATACAGGTCAAAGAAAAAGATAGGTGAAACTCTCAATGAGATAGTCGAATTGGCAGACAGGCAGTTTGATCCAACCGTAGTAGCAGCATTTCAGAAGTGGATTAACCGACAACATCCAGCTTTCTTACTCTGAGTTTTATGCCTAATTCATCCGTTATTTTCCTGCATTTTTCTATATCTACGCCAGCCATTTCAACAACAGTAGCCTGAATGTCCGGTATATATTTCTTTGCCTCTCTCATAAATAAGATAATCTCATGAAATGCATTCTTAAAAGCCGGGGCACAAATCCGGTTATACGTCTCCTCATCGTGGGCATCAAGACTGACCGAGATACTGTCCACAGCACCTTTCAGTTCAGGAAGCACATTCCTGCGGTGAATAAGATTCCCATGTCCATTTGTATTAATTCGTACATTTCCACCCATTTCTTTTATCCACATGGCAAGACTCTTTATTAAATCTAATCTCAAAAACGGCTCCCCATAACCGCAGAACACAACCTCCCGGTATTTGGAAGGGTCGCCTATCGCAGTTTTGAGTTCTTCCTCTGTTGGTTCGTCAGAAAGCCTGAGGTTATACCCTTTTACATAGTCAGTATGGAATCTAACACAGAATGAACATCTGTTTGTGCACCTGTTAGTTATATTGAGATAAAGACTATCCCTTATCTTATAAGTTATTTCCCCTTCCTGGGGAAACCCGCCTATCCTGAAGAGCCGCTTTGCATTGAGGGTTGTAATCCTTGCAATGTCCTCAAAACTTATTCCTCTCAGTTCTGCTATTTTTTCAGCCGTGTGCTTCACAAAGGCAGGTTCATTCCTTTTGCCCCTTAAAGGCTCGGGGGTAAGATATGGTGCATCTGTTTCTATCAGAAGATAATCATCGGGGATTGTCTTTGCAATCCAGCCCAAATTTTTTGCACTTTTAAATGTGACCGGCCCTGCTATGGATATATACAATCCCATCTCCATAACTCTTTCTGCCATATCCATGTCACCGGAAAAACAGTGCATGACGCCCCTGTTTATACCTGATTCTTTGAGTATTTCAAGCGTATCCTTTTTTGATTCCCTGCTGTGTATGATTACCGGAAGGCCAAGTTCTCCGGCAAGTTCAAGCTGTTTCCTGAAAACTTTTCTCTGAATTTCCCTGGGTGAATTATCATAATGATAATCAAGGCCTGTCTCACCGATAGCAACAACCTTGGGAATTAGCGTGTAGCGTGTAGCGTGTAGCGTGTAGTCCCGTATTCGATATTCTGCTGCCCAATTTTTTATTTTATTATAAGTCTCTTCTGTAAAGTCCTTTGCGTCATGGGGATGGATGCCTATTGAAGAATAGATAAAATCGTATTTTCTGGAAAGTTCAAGGCTGCCGATATTGCCTTTTAAATCAGAGCCGACTGTAACAACAGCCTCAATGCCTGCCTCTCTTGCCCTCTGTATAACCTCTTCCCTGTCCTCGCTAAACTCAGGCATTTCAAGATGGCAGTGGGTATCAATTAGTAGTTGGGGATTAGGGGTTGGGGATTGGTTTTTTTTACTAACGACTAATCCCAGATCCCTGCCCCCTGTAGTTTCACGCACCGAACTTTTTGAGTCTTAACGCATTTGCAAGTGCTAAAGGCATGAGATTAACTGTTGGAAATATTCCGAGTTCTCCTCTGGTGCATTCCCTCTCTGAAAAAGACTTGCAGAGTCCCCCAAAGACATAGGGAGAGTTAAGAAGCACCGGCACAGGATGCCAGCTGTGGCCTTTAAGCAAAGACGGGGTTGAATGGTCTCCTGTAATAATCAAAACGTCAGGATCAAGCGTGAGGATTCGTGCCAGGTCACGGTCAAATTTTTCGATCTGCGCCGCCTTTCCTTCAAAGTTGCCATCCTCACCGTATGAGTCTATCTTTTTTACGTGCACAAAAAAGAAATCATACTTTTTATAATTCTGTTTAAGAAAATCTATCTCTTCTTTTATGTCACCTGATATTGACGGTGCATCCATGCCAATGAGACTTGCAAGTCCCCTGTACATAGGATAAGTTGCAATAGCCAATGATTTAAGCCCGTATAAATCCTCAAACCGCGGGATATCAGGAACCTGGGAAAATCCCCTGAGCAGAATAAAATTTGCCTTAGCCTGTTTTTTGATAATATCCAGTACAGCCTTCATAAGTTTTTCAACAACCTTTGCAACTCTCCCTGCCTGTGGAGTCTGAGGAATAACATCGCTCGGGGGTTTACCTTCTTTCTGAGGGTCCGTATCTTTGATATCTGCCGAGCCGTTTTCGAGAGGCTCCGGGAACCTCAAAACCACGGCAAACCTGTGTTCCATGCCAGGTGCAAATATTACCTTAACATCCCCTATATTTTTTATCTTCTCCTGCAGGTTCTCTGTAATCTTTCTGCTCTTATCGGTTGGGATTCTTCCGGCACGCCTGTCTATAACAAGTCCATTTTCAATTGTTGCATAGTTGCATCTGAAAGCCACATCTGTTTTCTTCAATTCTATTCCCAGTCCAAGCGCCTCAAGAACTCCCCTTCCTATCTGCCATTCTACAGGGTCGTAACCAAAGAGCGCCAAATGTCCGGGGCCGCTTCCCGGGGTTATGCCGGCAGCTACAGGCAGATGCAAACCGCATGCTGAATTCTGAGCAAGCATATCCAGATTCGGTATATCAGCAACCTCAAGTTCGGTTTTGCCGTGAACAGGAAGCCCTCCGAGACCATCAAGCACGACCATCATAATCTTTGAACTATTTTTCTGGATAATATTTTTAATTATAGTCTGCATAAAATTCTCCTCGTCTCAATATTACTTAAAAAAGAGCCTATTTGCAAGCTTCACCGAAAAATAGACATAGAACTATAAACGCTTGAATTACCTGTCATTGCGAGAACCCGAAGGGTTCGTGGCAATCTCATCGCAAAAAGCGAGATTGCTTCGTTTCACTCGCAATGACAACTTTCTATGTCTATTTTTTGGAAGCTTCAATCCCTCTTTCCTTTTCTTCTTATACATATCAGTATAATCAGCAGCGCAAGAACCAGCATAAGCAAAAAAATAACATTTAATGGTAGTATGCCTTCCTCATAAACTGTTACGATACGGTTATATTCAGTAATAACCTTTTTATCGGTTTTTGGAACCTCATGAATTCTCTCTTCGGCAGATGACGTAGTCCGTGTTTGTTCAGTATGCTCCGTATACACATCCTGTTCAGGAGATTTCACGGAAGGCATCGGTTCCGTCTGAACAGTTTTTATAGGAAGGCCTTTTTTATCAAGCCTTATGGGTTTCCAATCCTTGTCGTGCAGGTGATATTCTCCGTATCTCAATTCCCATTCACTGCAATTTTTCCAGCACTTATGCCCGCCCCGATAATCTGTCTTGCCTGGATGCGCATAAGCGCATAGTGGAAATAAAAGAATAATATAAAAAATGACAACTTTTCCCATGGAAAGAGTGTAGACAAAAAGGATATCTGATGTCAAACGAAGAATTGCCCCGCCTAAAAAAGTCAGGTCTTCAGATATCTTCTATCTTCAGTGATTGCCTTGCGGGTTCAGCAATTCTATGGATGGCACACGGTTTCGTGCCTGAAGTTCCGGGGAACCACTCTATGAGTTACTTCCTGGATATTATGTTTAATCCTGTCTTTAATTTGTACAGAAGGCACAAACTGTTTCACCGGCCTGCTCGTTTTCACGATATCAAAAATCTTCCGGCTTTCCTTATGGCTTAGTCCTATCACAGATGCACAAATACTAAAACCCTCTCCATTAAAAAATGCAAGCGCTTCCAGCCTGTGTTCCTTGCTGTAAAGGTCTTCAAGACACTGAAGAATTATTGCCTCGGATAAATTTTTGACCTGTTCCATAAATCCCCTCGCTTTTTTAGCTGCTGGTTTATAGAAAACAAAAAAAGAATCCCCCTCAGATAGCTTAATATCTATAACTTTAGATAGCAATATTCATACCTCTGTTGAAATCTTAGGAAAAACAAAGGGTCTGTAATTTATTTCCAGTCAAATGGAGTCAAATCTTAGATAAAGCGTCAAATTTCAGACAGGCGACAAAAAATAATTTATTTGATAAATCCCTTTAAGGCATCTATATATTTCACCGGCTTAAATCCAAAGCTTTTCTCTACGGAGTTTACATCACATATGTTGTCGGCCTCAAGAAGCCTGAGTTGGTCTGATGTCACGGGCAGGAGAGGAATCGTTTTTTCTGCTAACAGGGCGCCAAACTTCATCAGTCCCATCGGTATATGCACAATAGTCTTTTTTACTTTCATGGCATCTGCGAGAGAGTTTATAATTTCATTATATGTGAGTTGCTGGAGGCCGCCTATATCAAAAGTCCCTCTGAATGATTCCGGAGATGCGATAACTTCCAGCATGCATTTAAGCCAGTCATTTATATAAACAGGCTGGAATTTTGATTTTCCGTCACCGGGTACGGGGATTACCGGGGACATTTTTATAATATCGCTCAGTTTCTTTGTGAAACCGTCCCACGGCCCGATTATTAATGACGGCCTGAAGATTGTATATGGAATTTCTGACGCCTTTACTATTTCTTCTGCCTCTGCCTTTGTCCTGAGATATCCTGACCAAGAGGTCTTATCAGCACCGAGAGCAGATTGATAAAAGAAATGTTTTACTCCTGCTTTCTTTGCCTCGCTGACAAGATTCTTTGTGCCCTCAACATGGACTTTCCGAAATGTGGCAGCGCCTTTTTCTTCCATTATGCCGACGAGATG
>ERZ1292633.5427-Hain-H41-02um-R1-5427-length-11530-cov-5_pt1 | contig 11530 bp, 8 predicted proteins | sample MGYA00564406_ERZ1292633 | MGnify/ENA primary metagenome ERZ1292633 (study PRJEB36523, sample SAMEA6512639) | groundwater metagenome | collected 2019-01-08 | study: AquaDiva: Metagenomics assemblies of 32 groundwater samples
GGTTGGCATCAGGAGTTCCTGGACGGTAGGAATTGAAAAGCCAGCCGACATGATAAAGGCCATCCGTGAATCTGACTACCCTATCATCAAGATCAAAATGGGTACCGATGACGATGCCGAGATTCTGGATGGGCTCGACTCGGTCGGCGGCAAACAGATACGTGTCGATGCCAACGGCGGCTGGTCGTGCGCAAAGGCCGAAGAGATGATTTACTATCTTTCGAAAAAAGGGGTGACGCTCATCGAGCAACCGACCGACATCGCCTTCCTTGAGGAATGGCGGCACTTGAAGGGGCGCTGTGAACACGTCGAGCTTTTTGTCGACGAAGGATTGGGCTCACTTGACGACTACGAAAACGCCGCTCCCCATGTCGATGGCATCAATATCAAAATGGAAAAGTGCGGAGGCATTGTTGCCGGTACGGAGATCGCAAGGCGGGCGAGAAAAGAACACAAAAAAGTGATGCTCGGATGCATGGTGGAATCATCGATTGGCATCGCCCAGTCAGTCTATATGTCGTCGTTGGCCGATTATTTCGATCTTGATGGGCCATTGCTCCTTCAGGACGATATCGCCAATGGTATTCGCTATGACAAGGAATCGATAGCCGTCGACCGTGAGATCATCGGCGGTCCCACACTCAAGCGGGAGCTCATTGAGAAATTCCTTTCTTCATAATGTGTATGCACGGTGTATATGCATACTGTTTGCTGTCGCTCTGTCAAACACCGCATGGGCACGCCCTGAGATTGTTGTAATCTATCCAAATGAAGGGCAGACGCTTCCGGTCATTCGCAACGAATTCATCCACGGGCACATTGCTGATCTTCCCAAAGACGCCATCTGCTCTCTCACCATCAATGATCAACCGGTATCGGTTCACACCGGTGGTGGATTTTTGGCATGGTTGCCGGTCACTCCGGGGCCGTTCAGTTTTGAAGTAAGTGCACGCATCTTTGCGCCCGCCACCAATGGAAAAGGCAAAGCGCCGTCGAAGCGGCGTGAACTGGAACCATTGTATCTTGTGCGAAATGTCACCGTGACAGCCCCGCTAAAATCGATTCCTCGTGATTCCCTTGCCATTGCAGGCGATTTTGACGCCCCGCTTGGAAATGTTTCCATAAGAACCGGAGAGCGTCTCGACATTCGAATGCGAGCCACCCCGAGATCTATCGCGTGGGCAACCCTTGAAGGGATAAACGATTCAATCCCCATGGCCGAACTCCCTCCACAACGGATGAACTATGCTGGGGAAGGAATCTTTTCGCGCATCGTTGCCAGCGAAGGGTACACAGTGGAAGGGGTCTACGCCGCTTTTCTCGATATCGACCGTGTCATGCGATGCGACACGGCCAGACTTCGCTATTTTGTCACGCCAAAACCCTCCGAATCAACCGAGGCTCATAGATCACTCCTCGATTTTGCGCGGGGGAGACCATCGCACCTTGCCGAAAAACAGAGCGGATACTGTGTCACTATCAATGGCGGTCAGTTTCCGCGACTCGTGCGGCTCAAAGATTCGGTACAAACCCTTCGTGTCGGACCGCGACAAGGATACCAGATGATTCTCCAGCCGAAAGGCATCGAAATGATGGCTATCGGCTCCGAAGGGAATTGGATTCAACTCGAGCTTTCTCAAGGCCAGACGGCGTGGGTCAGCGACACATCGGTTGTGGATGTCGCCGCCGGGGCATTGCCCCGCCATTCTGAAATCGCCGCGGTGCGAATGGTATCGACGGACTCAATTGTGACTTTTCAGTTTCAGCTGAGTAGTATGCATCCGTTTCTTATTTCCGAGGATGACCGGCGCACCATTTCGGTCGATCTGTTCGGGGTGACAAGCAATCTCGACTGGATTCGCTATGTCTCGACCGATTCCCTCGTTGATTTCGCCTCATGGTCACAGCCGGAGCGTGATCACTTTAGGTTTACCATCCGCTTCACCAAAGATCTTTGGGGATACGAAACGTCATACGTTGGCAACGTCTTCCACCTTCAAATAGTTCGGCAACCGCGCAATGTTCACAGCCTCTCCGGCAAACGAATAGTGCTTGACCCCGGCCACAGCAAAGAACCGGGGGCGCTTGGACCAACAGGATTTACTGAGGCTCAGGCCAACCTTGAAATAGCACTCAAACTACGAAAACGTCTCGAAGCTCGCGGCGCGACGGTTCGTATGACCCGAGTCGACGACAGCGACGTTCCACTTAACGACCGCCCGGCCATTGCCAAAAAATATGGCGCTGACCTCTTCGTGTCGGTCCACAACAATTCCTGCCCGGATGGAGTCAATCCACTTGAGAACAATGGAACGTCTGTATTCTACTACCACCCCCATTCCATCGACTTGGCGAGAGCGATTCAATCGCAGTTGGTCAAGGGGACGGGGCTCAAAGACCACGGCGTCTACCACGGTAATCTCGCGGTGGCACGCGCCACGGGTTATCCGGCGGTGTTGGTCGAGTGCGCCTTCATGATTATCCCCGACCAGGAGGCAAAGATCAAAACGGCCGCCTTCCAATCAACGGTTGCTGAGGCTATCGCGGCGGGGGTGGAGGACTTTTTCAAGGGAGCCAACCGTGGCCGATGACAAGGGGAAAGAGAAACCTAAAGGCCCGCCATGGTGGGTAACCTATGTGGCCCTTCTGGTTGCCGGAATTATCCTGATGGGACAGGCATATGAAATCGCCCAACTACAAAAATGGACAGCCCGCCTCGGCATTTCACTCATTTATTCAGCTATCGCTCTTCTTGTCGCCAATGGCAAGCTCCCGGGGATTTTGGCGGCGATAATCGTGTGGGCCGCGGCCCTTATTACGTTTGCATTGTGATGCAGCCTGCCTCATTTTGGTTGCGTCCAGCGCCATTCAAGGTCAATGTTTGGACTTAGAAATATGATGTACCGAAACCCAGGAGGATTGATTATGAAAAATCTATTAGTTGCCATTTTGCTCGTCACATCGACAGCAGTCATGGCGCAGACCTCAGCTGACACCGCCCAAGCCACTGCACCAAGCCTTTCGGCTGAAATTCAGGTGGGTACTGGTATTGAGAACCGCGACATCGTTGGCTCAGCCGACAGCTTTGCTTCGTCGGTCGGAAAAGTCTTCTGCTGGAGCCGCATCACTGGTGCATCCGGCGCGACAGTCAAACACGTCTGGCTCCGTAACAGCGCTGAAGTTTCCTCTGTCGATCTGAATATCGGCGGAACTCCGTGGCGTACCTGGTCGAGCAAAACCATTCCGGCAAGCTGGACTGGTGATTGGGAAGTGCGAGTTGTCGACGGCAACGGCACGACCATCGCATCGAAGACGTTTAAGGTTGAGTAGCGCCTCAGAGGTGTTTACTATTCTTTTTTCGATGTAGCGCGGGTTCGCCCTGTACCCGCGCTCTTTTATTTCTTAGTCCGGCGATGGCTTGTCAGTAGGCCCAGTAGCCTGTATTTGGCTCCCATATTCTAATAACGAAAGTGAAAATCTCTGTGCATCCCAGCAATTCAGTCAAACACAACTCTCGAAACGCGTAATTCACTTTCCCAGTACATGAGTAGTGTCTGGTTGAACTCCGGCGGCAACAAGTGAATCGATCTTGGATTTGCATTCGGCGTGCTCCCTCGCCCATCCTGGATCAAAGTAGAACATTTCAACACACTTGTCCAACGGCGGGAGTCCAGCTTTTTCTCTTTCAAGATTTATCTTGTTGAATTCAGTTAGGAATAGATTCTTTTGTTGCTTGGATTTGCTCGATTTGTTTACCAATACGCCGACGACAACTGCGGCGCAACCTTGCAATATTAACGCGGCGCATAATGTTAATAATGCAAACTTAATGATTTTGATACTTTTGTTCATGAATTCAGTCCTCCAACTGATAAAAGGTTTGTTGTAGCTACAAGTGTACTTAAAGCGTCCAAACTCGTCAATAGCAAATGTCAGACTGTAAGATCGCTACGGGCACGAGACCGGCGCGGGGCCTTTATTGAAGAGGTAAGCAATCAAATACGCCGCATCGGAAATACTAAGCGTCCCATCGCCATTGACGTCTGCTTCGGTAAGGCAAATGTTCGCAGACTTCTCCATTACATAGGCCGTAAGAGCCGCCACATCAAGGACACTCGGCTCGGCGCGACCGTCGCCATTGGCGTCGCCGCGCATTCCCCAGCAACAATCATAGGCGGCGTCGATCTTGAATCCCTCATACGAAGCGAAGTCATAAGACACAATGGGAGCGGGGACATTAATGAAGTCGCCCACAAATGTCCCGCCAAGATTCGATTCGCTCCCCCAGATCAGGATTCGCGTCGTCTCGCCGTCATAGTTGTAGAGCATTTCCATTCCGGGAGCAAGTAACTGCGGACTAACATTCCCCTTCGCCGTAATCAATCCGGCGGCTACCGGATGGTCGATAGAAAGTGTCGTGCCATTGCGATGGAGGGTAGCGGGTAAAGAAGGAAGGGAATCGGTTATGGGGACGGCATCGCCGGTAACCATTCGTATGAGATAAACAAAGTCTTCAACCGACAGCGTGAAGCCGTCGCCATTAACGTCGGTCGCCTGAATCTGAAGCGCCAGGTCGGTCGTAAAGACTACCATGCCATAAACAAAAAATCGCGAGAACAGCATCACGTCGGCAATTTCATAGGGAATGTCATTGAGATTGACATCACCACGCGGGTCGATTGTGTCAGCGCAAGCGACGCCTATGCCGCCATTGACAAAATCGATGAATCTGACGGCCTCATAGCGCCAATTGGGAATGAAGCAATCCGAGTTCTGAGCGCCGGTAAATGTGGGGTAGCCCGTCACAGGATTTGTAATATCCGAGCCAGACTCGGAATCGAAAACCCTATCAGAAACAAACAATTTATCGCCAGCTCGTGACATGATGGTGTTATCCGTGCAATCTGTCCAAACGAACTGGATAGGCAAAAACTGGCATTCCAGGGTTCGATTATCAGACACGAGGAATATGAAATGGAAGAGGCGGGCTGGAGTGGTTGTTCGGAAGCAGGAGGGATGTATTGCGCCATTATTGGTTTCAGCGATGGCGATCACCCGCAAAAAGCCCTGAGGACAACTCGAGTCGCCGCAATTGCCGTTTTGTCCCGCACGAAATGTAAAATATTCCCATCCGCAACCCTGCGGCGATGGCCGGAACAGAGAGGAGTCTGGAAATGCGCCAAGAAGATTCAACGCCGTGTTGTCATACTTGAAGAGAAAGTCAAACCCGCTCATCTCCTCTGAACCCTCTTCGAGAGTGACATCGATCGAGGCTTGCTGACCCTGATATGTGCCATGAGTTGTTTGAATTCGGAGGCGATACGGTTTAGCTGAATCGACGATGAAGGTCGTTTGGCAAAAGGCCGTGTCAGCGCCATCGGTAACCCCTATGGTGAAGACGATCGTTTTACCGGCATCGGCGGTGTCAGGAATGTATCGCAACACGATTGGCATAGAGCTCAGCAGATAAGTTCCCGACAGTTGTGGCGAAATGTTTGCAATGAATCCGGAAATCGGATCACAGTCGCCGGAGTTGGTTCGGTATCTGACAATTGCCGTATCGCCATAAGCAGTCGGAATCGCACTTGTACTCCCCGGGCCAAATACCGGCGGGATATTGGTGAATATCAGATTGACTTCACTGGATGGTCCCTGGCGGCCGGTTTTGTTGTCAACTACCGCGACGACTAATCTGTTGTGCGCTATAACATCGGCAATGGTAGGAGAATAGCTCCACTGTCCGGTTTCCGGAATCAAAGTGCCCAGCCCGGAGATCTTAACGAACGTAACTGTTCTGTTCGCAGGATATCTCGCCTCGAATTGGTAAGAGGCCAGTGAGCAATGATCGAATGTGAGCGAATCCGGGCAGTTTGTTATAGAGGGGAGACCTTTACGGCCGGAGGAGGCAAATGTTTGGATCTGCGCTGACTCGGAAATCGATGCTACTGATAGTGAGAATGCAGTCGCACACAACAACGCCCCGCCGAATAAAGTCAGTACTCTGGGTACCATGGGTTGTGCCTTTCTCCCCCCATTAGGGATGAGACCGTGTATGCGAGACGTTTCCAATATACGTCCCGACTAAAGCTTGTCAAGATGTTTGATCGAGTGATTGAAAGAGAAAGTACCCCCATCGGGAATTGAACCTGAATCTACGGCTTCGGAGGCCGACGTGTTATCCTTTACACCATGGGGGCAGACGAAACAGCGTTCTCTTTTCTTCGAGTAGGTCAGGAGCCCCGTGCTCCTGACTCCATAAAATAAGATGTCGGAACCGCAGGGGTTCCGACCTACTCAAAGACAGACGAACAGGTTCAATATAAAGGTGCTCATTCACCGAAGCAAGCTATCCTGCCTTTTCGATTGATTTGTCCGGCCAAGTCATTATCTTGACGACTATTGCGACGTGTCCTGGGTACGCCCAGCGACAAAGCAAAGAAGGGGCAGACGGGACGTCTGCCGCCCACAGTGATGGCGTTAGAGAGATGCATGGCAGGATTGAAGACAATCCTGCCCTACTTAACATAAAGGATGACGAAAAAGCATGCGCTGGTCTAAAACATATATCCCGACTCTCCGTGAAGCCCCGACCGAGGCTGAGCTGATATCCCATCAGCTTCTCGTTCGTGCTGGTTACATCCGCAAACTCGCATCAGGCGTCTATCTCTATCTCCCACTTATGCAGAGAGTCATCGAAAAGTTCTCGAATATTGTTCGCGAAGAGATGAATCGCTCCGGCGGAATCGAAGTCACGATGTCGGTCCTTTGCCCTGCAGAAATCTGGCAGAAAACTGGCCGGTATGACACCGTTGGCAAAGAGCAGATGCGGATGAAAGACCGCCACCAGCACGAAATGGTGCTGTGCGGTACGCATGAAGAATCCTTTACCTTCATGGTCGCAGGTGAAGTGAGGAGCTACAAACAACTGCCGCTGAATCTCTATCAGATTCAAGTCAAATTTCGCGACGAAATCCGCCCCCGCTTTGGCCTCATGCGCGGACGGGAGTTCATGATGAAGGATGCGTACACGTTCGACGCCACCGAAGAATCGTTTACCAACTCCTACCAGGGGATGGTCGATGCCTACTTCCGCATCTTCAAACGCGCCGGACTGGATGTAGTAAAGGTCGAGTCGGACACCGGTGCGATGGGGGGGAAGGGCGCCCACGAGTTCATGCTTCAGGTAGATACCGCCGCCGGGGAAGAAGTTCTGCTCTTTTCCGATGGGTGCGACTATGCGGCGAACGTCGAGAAAGCCCTTTTCAGGGACCCTGTCAATCCCCCGATTGATAACGAGCAAAATGCTCTGCAAACAGTCGATACCCCTGGCGCATCCACAATCGAACAGGTCACGGCATTCCTGAAGGTAGACGCCAGCCGCCTCGTGAAGACTCTCATATGCATGGCCGATGGCAAACCGGTGGCGGCACTTGTTCGCGGTGACCGTGATTTGAACATGACCAAACTGAAAAATGCTGTTGGCTCCATCGAATTGGATATGGCGACGCCGGAACAGGTCGTCACCCACACCGGTGCGCCGGTCGGATTTGCCGGGCCGGTTGGACTCAAGCCGATGTCGATAATCGTTGACCCGCTCGTCTCGGCTATGAAAAATGTCGTCGTCGGTGCAAATGCTGGCGACAAACATATCATTAACGCGAATATCGACCGTGACTTCAAGGCGACGAAAATCGCCGATATCACCTCAGCGCGCGATGGCGACCGTTGTCCTCATTCTGATGGATTCCTCCGCGCCAAAAAGGGAATAGAGGTTGGCAACACCTTTATGCTCGGAACAAAGTACTCCATCCCGCTCAACGCCACTTTCCTCGACGCCGAAGGGAAGGAGCACCCTATGCTGATGGGATCCTACGGAATCGGCATCACTCGCACACCTCAGGCCGCACTTGAGCGCTATCACGACGCCAAAGGGATAATTTGGCCCAAGGGGATCGCTCCCTACACCGTCGAGCTTATCCCTCTCAACATGGACAGGCCTGAGCAGGTCTCAGCGGCACAGACGATCTACGACGCCCTTACTGCGGCCGGTATCGACGTTCTTTATGACGACCGCAATGAGCGGGCAGGGGTAAAGCTTAACGACGCCGACCTTGTCGGTATGCCAATTCGCATCACAATCGGCGATAAGTCTCTGAAAGATGGCAAGATAGAGATAAAAGCTCGAGCGGAATCAGAGTTTACCCTCGCAAACGTTGCCGATGCCGTCGCGGCGGTTCGAACAGTACTGGAACGGGTCAGGTAGTAAATTATTCTGTTGCTTTCTAATCAGTTAGCTCGTATTTTCTTTAGTTCTGGTGGGCTGCGTGCCCACCATTTTGTTGTGATACGCTAAGTATGATTGGACACCTCAAGGCACAAATACTGGGGTACATCGAACGGCCGCTTGCTGAGGAGGGGTATGAGATAGCCGAGCTGGTGCTTTCGCAGTACCGCCATAAGTTTACGCTCCGGCTTTATCTGTACTCGAAGGGTGGGGTGAAACTTGACGAATGTGCCCGTTTGTCACGACTTGTCGGCGACCATTTGGATGGGACTTCATTGTTCGCCGATGGCTATACGCTCGAGATTTCCTCTCCCGGGCTCGACCGGCCACTCACGACAGACAAGGACTTTGCGTACAGAATTGGTGAAGAAGTTAGGATTGAATTTGTTGATCGAAAGCGAAAAAAAGAGACCGGGCGAATTGTCGCGGTTGAAGGCTCGCGGTTGACTCTGAATAATGGCAAGGACGATTTCGATGTCGACTTTGCTGACATAACGCAAGCGAAAATCATTTTCTGACGGAGCAGGTAGCATGGCCTTTGACATGGTAGAAGCAATGACCCTCATCGCGAGGGAAAAGATTATTGAATTTGAAGCGGTACTGGAAACTCTGCAGGCGGGACTTATTGCCGCCGCAAAAAAGAAGTACACCTATACCGACAATATCACTTTCAAATTCGACAAGAAGGGGAACGAACTGCTGATGATCGCCACCAAGATGGTGGTCGACAAGGTAGAAGACCCCACCCAGCAGATTGGTCTCACTGATGCAAAAGAGATCGACAAGGACGCCGCTCTTGGCGACGAGCTTGAAATCTATATCGACTACGAGACCGAATTTGGCCGCAATGCCATTGCGTCGGCGAAACAGGTTCTCACGCAGAAAATTCGCGAAGCCGAGCGCGATCGCATCTATGATGAATACATCGACAAGGTCGGCACTCTCGTCACCGGCGTCGTTCAGCAGATCGACAAGGGCAATATCATTGTCAATCTCGGTCGTGGCGAAGCAATTCTCCCGATTAAAGAGCAGATACCCCGCGAAAAATTCCGCCAGGGAGATCGCGTCCGTGCCTACATTCAGGATGTGCAGAAAAACATGCGCGGTCCGCAGGTCATTCTGTCGCGTGTGAACAACGATTTCCTTCGCGCCCTCTTTGAGTTGGAAGTCCCTGAAATATATGAGAAGGTCATCGAGATTCGCTCCATCGCACGCGAACCCGGCGAACGCGCCAAGGTTGCTGTTTACTCATCCGATGAGCGCATCGATCCAGTTGGCGCTTGTGTGGGTATCAAAGGAATTCGAGTGCAGGCCATCGTACGCGAATTGAATAACGAGCGCATCGACATCGTACCATATTCTTCCAATGCCGAGATCTTTGTTACCAGAGCGCTGGCTCCGGCCAAAGTATCGCACATGGATATGTTTGAAGATGAGCACAAGCTCACCGTAGCCGTTGATGACGACAAACTCTCACTGGCTATTGGTCGTAATGGCCAAAATGCCAGACTGGCTTCAAAGCTCACCGGTTGGAAGATCAATATCATGTCGGAGACCGAATACAGCGACATGAAAAAGCGTGAAGCCGAATTGCTCGTTCCGGTTGGCCAGCTTGAAGGCGTTGGAGAAAAGTTGGAAGAGCGTCTGAGCGAGGCCGGTATCAGCAGTATTCAGCGTCTCTCGCAGGCGGCTGTTGAGACTCTAATCAAAATCGATGGCGTCGGCGAAAAATCAGCTGAGACGTTGATCGAGCGTGCCAAAGAAATGGTCATTCAGCTCGAAAAAGATTACAAAAAACGCAAGGAAGCTGAGGCCCGCGAAGCCAAAGCCAATCCCGTTCCTGGCGGTGATGAAAAATTGACCGTTGCTGACGTCTTTGAAGAGGATGACGAGTATGTCACCGAACAGGATGAACAGCTTGAGGTGACTCCTCCCGTGGAGCCCGGCGAGGAAGACGACCAATCCTCGAAAAAGGACTAACCTTTAGTTTGGCGCGGACTCCCATGGATGGGACCGCCGTTGAAATGAAAGAGAATGCATGACTCAGCGGATACACGAACTGGCCAAAGAACATAATATCTCCTCGACAGCAATGCTCAAGGTCATCCACGATCTTGGATTTGAAGCCAAATCGCATATGTCGGTTGCCTCAGACGATATGGTGAAGGCCGTTCACAATAAGTTTGCGGCTCAAAAGCAGGAAGCCAAGAAAGAGATGGAGCAGAGGGCGCATGTGAAGGAAGCTGTGGAGCGGACTGCGGCCGCCGCGGCGGCCGCAAGCGTTCCAGCGACTCCATCCGTTCCAGCCGCAGTGGGCGAAGGGGTCCGCATTTCTGGTTTTCGTGTTGCCGATGGCCAGAGTCCTGTCGCCGGACTCATGCGACAGATAGAAAAGAAGCAGAAAAAGAAAGAGCGCCGGAAAAAGAAGGACCGTCGAACCGTCGATCAGGCCGCTGTCGCGAAGAGCTTCAAGTCGACCATGGCGACACTCGACTCTGGCAAGTCCAAGCGCAGATATCATCGTGACGACGAAACCGGCGCTGAAGTTGACGCCGGTCCAACTAATGTCATCGAAGTTACCGAGTTTATCACTCTCGCTGAGTTGGCCAAAATGATGGATCAGCGCCCGGCCGTCCTTATCACAAAGCTGTTTGAAATGGGCTCAATGGCCACGATCAATCAGCGTCTTGATATGGACACTATTGCGACTCTCGCCTCGGAATTTGGATTCGAAGTTGCTCAGATAGCTGAAATCGGTGAAGAGGCCCGTGAGGAAGAGCGGGAAGATAGTCTCGAGTTTCGCGCCCCTGTTGTCACCATCATGGGACACGTCGACCATGGAAAAACATCACTTCTGGACTACATCCGCAAGACGAATGTTGTGGCAGGTGAAGCGGGAGCCATCACCCAGCACATCGGCGCCTATCAGGTCCTTCATGGTGAAAAACCAATCACCTTTCTTGATACTCCCGGTCACGAAGCTTTCACCGCGATGCGTGCCCGTGGCGCTCAGGTAACCGACATCGTAGTCCTCGTGGTGGCCTCAGATGATGGCGTTCGCCCCCAAACAGTCGAAGCCATCGACCACGCCCGTGCCGCCAATGTGCCAATCATTGTTGCTATTAACAAAATAGATAAGCCTACCGCCAACCCCGATATCGTCCGCACCCAACTAACCAACCATCGCGTCATAGCTGAAGAGTGGGGCGGCAATACTATCATGGTTGAAGTTTCTGCCAAAACAGG
>ERZ1292633.5428-Hain-H41-02um-R1-5428-length-11528-cov-17_pt1 | contig 11528 bp, 8 predicted proteins | sample MGYA00564406_ERZ1292633 | MGnify/ENA primary metagenome ERZ1292633 (study PRJEB36523, sample SAMEA6512639) | groundwater metagenome | collected 2019-01-08 | study: AquaDiva: Metagenomics assemblies of 32 groundwater samples
CAAGGCCATAGAACATTATCAGATTGCATTAAAACTCAAACCGGATTACGCAGAGGCACATTATAATCTTGGAGTTGCTTATGAGAGAAGAGGACTGTTGGATAAGGCAATAAAAGAATATCAGATAGCATTAAGACTTAATCCAGAAGATAAGATAACAAGAAATAATCTACATAGAATTCTTCAGATTCAACGAAGTAAGTAGGGCGGGTGGCAGAACGCATCTCTGCCACCCTTTCTTATCTAATTGTTGATAATATACGTTGCTGCATTTATCAGTATAGCTGCTGCACTTGCGCTTATATGTTGTCCTGATTGTGCAGTAACCTGATTGATAAACGCCTGCATTATATTGTCCGATGCCTGCACGTTGCCTCTTGCAGCAGCATCTGCTGCATTAAGAACTTTTGAAAGCAAGCTATTTGCTATGCCTGCATTGTCTATCTGACCCGAGGCAAGCATCTGTTGAATCAATGAATTAAGCCCATCTGTTGTTGCAATTACATTGTATGCCGCACTCACAGTTATTGTATTTCCTGCATTATCTGATGCTGTTACAGTGTAGGTAAGGCCAAGACCGTCCCCTCCAGTAAGGCTGGCGTTGCTTGTGGCAACACCTGACAGTGCGTCTGTTACAGTATAGCTTGCAGTTGGCGCTAAACCAAGTGCATAGGTTGCCCCGTTAGAAACTCCGCTTATGGTGATTACAGGATATGTTTTGTCAATATTCAATGTTACAAAAGTACTCGCACTGTTCCCAGCTTTATCAACTGCTGTGCCTGTAATAATCTGTCCCGTACCTTCGGTTGTAACTGTTATTGGAGATGGGCAAGAGGCTATACCTGATCCGGCATCATCACATGTAAAGCGCACTGTTACATCTGTATTGTTCCAGCCGTTTGTATTGGGAGCAGGAATTGCCGACACTGTCACCACAGGCGGAACAGTGTCACCACATGTCCCGGTTATTTGAATAGGGCTCCATCTGTTAGTATTTGTTCCGTCTCCTAATTGACCAGCCCAGTTATACCCCCAGGCCCATAAGGTGCCGTCTGATTTCAGGGCTATGATATGCAAGACTCCTGCTGAAATTGAAGCCCAACAAGCATTATGGGTTACTGTCTGCTGGGGAATAGCTGCTTCTGAAGGCAAGGCAACAAACATAGCAGCAAAACAAAAAAGCAGTAAAGACAATAGTCGCAAGCTCCACGCTCCAAGTTTCATTAACGAAAAGTTTCGGATAGCAGAAAACAATCTCATCAAATTACGTAACTTTTTCATGTTAATCCTTCCTTTGATTTTTTACAGGCTTTCTCCCCCTTCTTAGAAGAATGTGCTGCTTTATAGCATTCGGGAAATCCTTGTGTTAAGGAAAATCTGAGTTCTGCAGAAATTAAACGGCTAAAAATAGAGAATAACAATTTCTATGCTTATTTCCTGCTATGGCTTGCCTGCCATGGCTTTCCTTGAAATATTAGGTCATTTAATTTAGTATAAACAGTGGTCAGCGGTATACTTAAAAAATTATTCGGCACAAAGAATGAAAGGGAGATAAAGCGCCTGTGGCCTCTTGTCGAGCGGATAAACTCACTCGAACCGCAGATAGTTGCCCTGACCGACAGTCAGCTGAAAGACAAAACTACGGAGTTCAAAAAAAGGCTTGAACTCGGCGAAACACTCGCTGACATCCTGCCTGAGGCCTTTGCAGTTGTCCGTGAGGTCTCAAAGAGGACCTTGAAGATGCGCCACTTTGATGTCCAGCTTCTCGGCGGCTTAGCGCTTCATGAAGGTAAAATCGCAGAGATGAAAACAGGCGAAGGTAAAACACTTGTTGCTACCCTGCCTGTGTATCTCAATGCGCTTGAAGGCACGGGCGTTCATATAGTCACTGTAAATGATTACCTTGCAAGAAGGGACGCTCACTGGATGAGTCCCATCTATAATTTTCTCGGCCTCAGCGTCGGTGTTATCCTTCACGGGCTCACAGATGAACAGAGACAGGCTTCTTACAACTCTGATATAACATACGGCACAAACAATGAATTCGGTTTTGATTATCTCAGGGACAACATGAAATATGATATAACCCAGTATGTCCAGAGAGAGCTTAATTATGCAATAGTTGACGAGGTGGACAGCATTCTCGTTGACGAGGCAAGAACTCCGCTTATAATCTCAGGGCCCTCGGAAGAATCTACGGACAAGTACTATAAGATAGACAAGATAGTGCCAAGGCTTCAAAAAGATATTGACTACGCAATTGATGAAAAGGCAAAGACTGTAATCCTGACGGATGAAGGCAATATAAAGGCTGAAAAACTGCTCGGCGCAGGCAATTTGTATGACCCGGCCAACATTGAGCTTGTGCATCATGTGCTTCAGGGACTTAAGGCGCATACCCTTTTCAAGAGGGATGTTGATTATATTCTCAAGGACGGCGAGGTAATCATTGTTGATGAGTTCACAGGAAGGCTGATGCCCGGCAGGCGCTGGTCTGACGGCCTGCATCAGGCAGTAGAGGCCAAGGAAGACGTAAAGATAGAGAGTGAAAACCAGACTCTTGCCACTATCACATTTCAGAACTACTTCAGGATGTATAACAAACTCGCAGGAATGACAGGAACCGCTGACACAGAGGCCGAAGAATTCGGAAAAATATACAATCTTGATGTGCTTGTAATGCCTACAAATAAACCGATGATAAGGATTGATTCTCCTGACATGATATATAAAACGGAAAATGGCAAATTTAACGCAGTAATCAGGGAGATAGAAGAGCTTCATAAAAAGGGGCAGCCGGTCCTTGTCGGAACTATATCTATAGAAAAATCAGAGGTGCTGAGCCATCTGCTGAAGAAAAAAGGCATACCCCACTCTGTCCTTAATGCAAAATACCACGAAAAAGAGGCGGAGATAATAGCACAGGCAGGCAGAAACGGAGCTGTGACAATAGCAACGAATATGGCGGGAAGAGGCACAGACATAGTCCTCGGGGGCAATATCGAAGGGCTCGCAAGAGAAATCTTAATAGACAAAAAAGACTATTCTGAAGAAGATTACAGGCAGACTTTTTTAAAGGCAGAGAAAATATGCATTGAAGACAAGGATAAGGTTGTGAACGCCGGAGGCCTGCATATCCTCGGTACAGAAAGGCATGAAGCAAGAAGGATTGACAATCAGCTGAGGGGACGCTCAGGCAGGCAGGGAGATCCGGGCTCTTCAAGGTTTTACTTATCGCTGGAAGACGACCTTATGAGGGTCTTTGGTTCTGACAGGATCTCAGGGATTATGGACAGGCTGGGCATGGATGAAGATATGCCGATAGAGAACAAACTCGTGTCAAGGGCAATAGAGAATGCGCAGAAAAGGGTCGAGGCCCACAACTTTGACATAAGAAAACATTTGCTTGAATATGACGACGTTATGAATAAACAGAGGGTGGAGATATATTCATTCAGACGGGAAATCCTGCAGGGCGAAGAGTTAAAAGACAGGATATTCTCCATGATCGAAGATACTGTTGACGAGCTTCTTTCTATATATTGCCCTGATGAAAAACATCCTGAAGAGTGGGACATGAAGGGCCTGCGCGATGCTGCCTACGGTATATTTTCCATAACTTATTCCTCAACCCCTAAATCCATGGAAGAGGCAAGAGAATCTCTTATGTCTGCAATAAAAGAAGCATATGATAAAAAAGAAGCTGAGATCGGCAGCGACATGGCGAGATATATAGAAAAGATGATCATGCTTCAGGTGGTTGACACACAATGGAAAGATCATCTGCTTGGTATGGACCATCTTAAAGAAGGCATTGGCCTCAGGGGTTACGGCCAGAGGGATCCCCTCACTGAATATAAGAAAGAGGCATTTGATGTCTTTGCTGAAATGACAGACAGGATTTCTATCGAGGTATTGAGCAGAATCTTCAAAATTCAGATAAAAAAAGAGGAAGGCTTAAAAGAGATTCCCAAAAAGCAGAAATTGAACTATAATAAGATCGGCAGTCCTGAAGGCCAGCAGACGGTCCATAAAGGGAAAAAGGTTGGAAGGAACGACCCATGCCCATGCGGAAGCGGTAAAAAATACAAAAAATGTTGCGGTGTGAATGCCTAAGATACTTTTAATCGGTTCAGGTATTTTCAGGAAGGACTATGAGGATATCCTTTCCCAGGAGGGGTTCGAGGTCTCAAGGTTCAGGGCCATTGATAATGCGCTTCCCCGGCTCAATGAAAAGGTAAATATTATCATAGTTGAAAAAGAGCAAAGCAAAAACAGCTTTTTCAAAGACTTTATTAAAGCATCAGGCAATATACCAAAACTTGTAGTATCCCCGGACTATTCCTTCACGGGGCTTGGTGTATGGCTGAAAAATCCTCTTACCTACCCTGTTTACAATCCTTCCCAAAAAGAACTGCTGTATTTTATAAACCGTATTTTGAAAGAAAAAAGCATGCGCATCGAGAACAAAATACTTCAGCAGGAACTTGATATTGCAAAAAAAGAGATAGAGTTTTTTGAGAAGGTTGCAAAAATATTGACGTCCTCAATGGAGCTCAACCAAATACTTGTTGCAATAATGAAAAAAACAAAAGAGATGACAAATGCCGAGGCATGGTCTGTGCTCCTTGTTGACGAGGAGACAGGCGAATTAGTCTTTGAGAGGACCGACGGCAAGAAAAAACCCAGGATAGAGAAATACAGGCTGAAACTCGGGGAAGGCATTGCAGGCTGGGTTGCACAGGAGGGAGTTCCTGTAATCGTGCCTGATGTATCCCGGGATGAAAGGTTCAGTTCCAAGGTGGACAGGCAGACGCATTTCAGGACAAAGTCGTTGATGTGTGTGCCGATAAAAAGCAAAGGCCGCGTCATTGGAGTTCTTGAGGTCGTAAATAAGCTCACAGGCGGGCCGTTCACAAATGAAGACCTCACGCTGCTTATGAGGCTTATCGACCAGGCAGCGCTTGCAATCGAACGGACATCGCTCTACCAGAAGATGGCAGAACTCGCTGTCACGGATGACCTTACAAAGCTGTTTAATACAAGGTACCTGAACAGGACCATCGAGATGGAGATCCAGCGCTCAAACAGATACCACACATCAATATCCCTCATCTTTATTGACATTGACCATTTTAAAAATATAAATGACAACCACGGACATCTGGTAGGCAGCAAGACGCTTGTCGAGATGGGCCAGTTGATCATCAAGAGCCTGCGTGCTATAGACATTGTTGCCAGATACGGAGGCGATGAATTTGTGGTTGTCCTGCCGCAGACAACTCCCAGGGCAGCTGCTCTGATAGCAGAGAGAATAAGAGCAGCAGTCGAACATAATGTATTCCTCAAAAAAGAGGGCTATGGATTTAAGGTAACTGCAAGCTTTGGAGTTGCATCTTATCCTGAGAACGCAAAGACCAAAGAGGAGCTTCTTCGCCTGGCAGATGAAGCTATGTACAGAGTTAAAAATACCACCAGAAACGGAGTATATGTTATAGCGTGATAATAACCAATAACCAAATTACAACAGCAAAAATCAAAATTTGGAACCCTGTGTCCTGAATTTAAAACTATGGCACTTTTTAATTATGCCTCAAAAGAGATTACCCTTAAGATTGTTTACTACGGCCCCGGCCTGAGCGGAAAAACAACCAATCTCCAGCAATTACATTCAGCCCTGGACCCCAAAAAAACAGGGAAACTGCTTTCGCTAGCCACAGAAACCGACAGAACGCTGTTCTTTGACTTTCTTCCCATAGAACTCGGCAAGGTAAAAGACTTTTCCATCAGATTTCAGCTTTATACTGTGCCCGGTCAGGTAAAATATAATGCAACGAGAAAAGTTGTGCTTAAAGGCGCTGATGCCATTGTATTTGTCGCTGATTCTCAGCGGGCAATGAGGGAAGCAAACATGGAAAGCTTTGCCAACATGAAAGATAATCTCCTTTCAAATAATATAAACTTTGAAGATATATCGCTTGTCCTGCAATACAACAAAAGAGACCTTCCTGACGTGCTTTCAATTGATGAATTAAATAAAGACCTGAATGACGGCGAGCACGTATATCTTGAGGCTGAGGCAGTTAACGGCAAGGGTGTTCAGGAGGCGTTTCAGGTCGCTACAAAACTTCTTATCAAAGACATGGCCCGCAAGCATAAACTTGAGATCCAACCGGCTGCTCAACCTGAAAAACCTGCGCCTGTCAGTGAAGGAGTTATCTCTTCGCCGTTGTTTGAAGAAGAAAAAATACGCACTGAAGAACCATTGGCATCTATAACTTCAATGCAGGAAGAAATCGTAGTCATCCCGGAAAAAGAAATATCTGAAGCAGAAGTATTCGGAGAACAAATTATATCATTCGAAGAAGAGACGGACAAAGAAGAAAAAATCCCTGAAGCAAAACCTTCTGAAGCCCCCAAAGAGTCTGTATCCGAAGAAGATTTCTTTTTTACTAAAGAGCCTGCTCAACCATCCGGAATAATAGAAATGCCGGAGGTTAAAAAAGAAACAAAAGAAGAGTGGAGAGAACCCCAAATCAGAGAAGTTCCGGTATTCCCGGTTGAAGAACTCGACAAAATAAGAGCGAGCATCAAAGAAATTCCGGTATTCCCTGTTGCAAAACTTGATAAAATGGCTGAAGGCATTAAAGAAACAAACCAATTACTTGTCAGCCTTAAAGTTACAATCAGGGAATTATCTGATGAGCTGAGAAAAACAAAAGAAGAACAGAAAGAAATATTAAGCATAATCAGAGAGATGAAGATAGCTGAAACAGTAGAAAGAATAAAGAACAAAGGTAAAAAAGGCAGCTGGTTCGGAATGAAATAATCAAACCCTCTCAAGTGTTTTTACCAGCGCCTCTGCTTTTTTAAGGCTTTCATAATATTCCCTTTCAGGGTCAGAGTCCGCAACAATGCCTGCGCCTGCCTGAACATACGCAAACCCCTTCTTTATCAGGAATGTCCTTATTATGATATTCAGGTCCATGTTGCCTGAAAACCCGATATAGCCTATCGAACCCGTGTAAGGTCCTCTTGAGACAGGCTCTAGTTCGGCGATTATTTCCATGCACCTTACCTTTGGGACACCTGTTATTGTTCCTCCGGGGAATGCAGCCTTGATTGCATCAAAACATGTTTTCCCGTCAGCAAGATTTCCTTTCACATTAGAGACGATATGAATAACATGAGAATAATCCTCTGTGATCATCAGTTCATCAACATGCACGCTCCCATAATCACAGACCCTTCCTATGTCATTTCTTTCAAGGTCAATGAGCATTATGTGCTCTGCCCTCTCCTTCTCATTCAGCAATAATTCCTTACGCATTTTTTCATCTTCTTCCCTGTCCTTACCTCTCGGCCTTGTGCCTGCTATCGGCCTTGTCTCAACAATGCCATTTCTTATGCTTATCAGCCTTTCAGGCGAAGAACTCACAATCTGATAATCACCAAAATCAATATAAGCTGCAAATGGAGAGGGATTTATGGAGCGCAGAATCTTGTAAAGCTCCCAGGGCTTTGTTCTGCCGATTTCAGCAGACACCCTCAGGGAAAGATTTGCCTGAAAAATATCTCCGGCAGCAATATATCCCTTTGTCTTCTTTACGATGCCCATGTACTGTTTTTTGGATAAACCATACTTAAGTGCAGAAGCGCAGAAGTGCGGAAGTGCAGAAGTCTTTCCTTTTTTTAAACTTTTGAACTTTTGAACCTTTGAACTGATTTCATCTATTCGATGAATGGCTTCCTCATATTTCTCTTCCAAATCCACATCCATATATCCATATCCTAAATCCGTTTCCCTTGCTCCGGGGCAGACAATTATCCATGCCTTTTTCTTTTTATGGTCAAAGGCAATGAGTTTATCAATCATAAAAAAATGAGCGTCAGGGATTTTAAGATCATCCTTAGTTGTTTTAGGAAGCCTCTCAAGGTACTGCACAAAATCATAACTCAACAAACCTACAGCGCCGCCCTGAAATGGAGGAAGGGATTTTATTGGTTTCTGTTTATATGCAGTAACCAATGATTTCAATCTCGACAACGGAGCCACAGAAGATAATGACCTTCTGCCTTTTGTCGTGATTTCAACAGAACTATTTTTGACCTTGAAGATTAAATAAGGGTCAAAACCGATGAATGAATACCTCGCAATCTTCTCCGGCCCTTTCACGCTTTCAAGAAGAAAGCTGTTTGGAGATGCAAAAGATTCATAAACCAGATGCGGAGAAGAATATGGTATCTCCTTATAAACAGGAGTTATTTCTCCGTCTTTTATAAATTTAGAAAAGTTTTTTTTAGAGGGAGTGATCATAATTTCTGTTTACTGATACCTAAAACCTAGAACCTAAAACACGTTAGCTTTACGCCGTGAGCATCTCTAAAGAAATCAATTCAAGTGTCTTGAGAGGATTAGCAGAATTGATTATTGCCCTTCCCATTACAATATAATCCGCCCCTTCCCTCAATGCCTGCTTTGGCGTCATGGTCCTGTGCTGGTCATCAGGAGGCTGCCATGAGGGCCTTATGCCAGGCGTTACAATCAGGAATCCATTTCCGCAGTGGCCCTTAACCCTTGCAGCCTCATGCCCGGATGCGACAACCCCATCCAACCCTGCTTTTAACGCAAGCCCTGAAAGATGCCTCACGTGCGTGTTAAGGCTGTGCTGGATACCTATTTCATCCTTTAAAACCTGCTGAGACATACTTGTAAGAACAGTAACTCCAAGTATTCTCGGTTTCTTCAGATTTTCCTTTAGACACAATTCAACCACTGCTTCTTTGCATTTTTTCATCATCTCAAGTCCGCCTGATGCATGGACATTGAACATGTATACTCCAAGCCTTGTTGCAGCTATCGCAGCCTTTGTAACAGTATTTGGGATGTCGTGGAATTTGAGGTCCAGGAAAACCCTTTTATTCCTCTTGTGAAGCTCTTCTATAATCCTTGGCCCTGCTGAAGTAAAAAGCTCAAGACCCACCTTGTATATCTCTATCTGGTCATCAAACTTATCCACAAGCTCAAGGGCATAATTAAGTTCCGGGACATCAAGCGCTATTATTAATTTTTCTTTCCAGGGCATAATTTAACTTTCCTCATTTTGCTGTTTTGTCGTTCTATGTATGCGCACACCATCGGCAGTTATAATCACAAGATTCTTACTGATGTCTTTTTCCCCAATGCTCACATAATGCCTCTTAAATAACTCCAAGGTTTCCTCGACTGTGCGCTTGTAAATCTTAACCACAATAATACCGGCGCATTTATCGGGCGGGAATCGGAATATCCTCGAAAAATCCTTATCCATGGTAATAATCACCAGTTTTTCTCTGCATGCCCGTTTATAAACCTCATCGTCAGAAATACCGGAAAATCCTTCCCTGACGCTAAGCACATCGTGACCGGTTTTTCTTAGGTAACTAATAATAGGTTCAAAGAGATTTTCGTTGGCAAATAGTTTCACGCAAGAACCCCGGCCTCTTCATCCGCAAGAATGGAAGCGTAATTCAGACATGCCCTGATGTCTTCATCGGTAACATTTGGATATGCTTTTTTGATTCCCTTAAAACTTTCACCCGCTGCAAGAAGATCAAGTATTATATGAACAGGTATTCTTGTACCTCTTATGCAGGGTTTGCCGCTGCATATCTTCGGATCGCACACTACTCTATCTGTCAGCTTTTTCATATTCAACCCTCCTTTGAGCGTTTTTAATAAAAATGTATTATTGATATATCATAACAAACTTTGCCTGCTTCATACCTATCATTTTCTCCCCTCCACAACCGCAATCTCTTCCGGCGTGAGGTTGTAGAGGGCATAGACCATCTCGTCAATCTGTTTTTCGAGGGCGGAGGTGTCGGCATTGTGGTCTTTCTTTTTGGCGGTGAGGATTTTGTCGACAAAATCAATAAATGGCTGCTGTTTGTTCTTAGATAACTTAACTATGGGAATCTTTCCGACATAATAGTTGTCAAAGTGCATAGTTCGAATCGCCGAACAATATATAAACTTGTATGCAAACCAACTGTTGAAACGGCAATTCATCATTGCAAGGATGTATCGCAAGTCATATTCGTTACTTGTAAGTACGGTATTATTCACTGTGTCCACACTAAACACTTTGCCCTGCGAATCCATGGCAGCCATTATCACAATTCTTGGCATAGGATTTTGTATGTGGGCTACAATGTTTTGCGAAACAATCTTTGACTGGTTTAGAAAAAAACTTTTCTTTCTATTCTGTTCAATATCTGTTGAGGTTAAAAACCCTTTTGCTCTATGAATCCCATACCTGAAAATGTTTTTTCCTCCGATAACCGGGTATTCACCTTTGGATTTCAAGAATCTTTGTAGTGGCATTCCTCTCTTTGTCTCTGAGATTTCACGCATACGGACAACTGATAATGTAGAAGTCGCTTTCTCTGCAATTATTATTTCCTCTTCAGAAACATCGCAAATCCAAGCCGAATATTTTAATACCAACTCATTTGGAATAGTTACTGTACGGACAAACTCACTATCCAAAAACTTACGGGCAAGATAGGAATTATTTTTAATCGTATTACCATATAGAAAAACGACTTGTTCTAACTTTACATGTTCAAATGCCTTTTCCACATCAACAAGGATTGAAACCTTACCGAGCATCGCCTTTACTAAATCAAACCACCCCTCAGAGAATAAAAGTGATTTTGGAACTATGAATGTGAGCGTGCCTTGGTGATTAACAAGTCGATTCATGCCGTAATCAATAAAAACAGCCGCACTATTTGTATTTTTAGTGTTCTTTAGATTCTGCCTTATTTCTTCTAATTCATTTTTACCCATCTCCGCGCCATAAGGCGGATTGGCAATTACAATATCAAAACCACCCTTGCGACTGAATACCTCGCTAAAATAAACCTTGAAATCAAAATGTCTGTCGTCATGGGTGATTTCTCTGATAAGATGGCCTATATCTTCTTTTAATTGAGATTTTTTCTTTGAATTTGTCTCTTCAAAAAATCTGCCTTTCAGTTCTTCCAATTTCTTAAGCTGGGCATGATGAAATAAATCGTTGATGCCGAGAAGCGAATTACCGCATACAATTTTATAATCCAGATTCGGCAGGGGTTTTATCTGCTTGATATCATCCTCATCTACGACAAGCGACAGCCACAAACGGAGTTTGGCAATCTCTACCGCACCGGGGTCTATGTCCACTCCATAAAGCGATTTTTCTATACACTCGCGTTTGAAGGTATAGACGGTTCTATGCGGGTCTTTAATAAAAGCTGATAACACATTTCTTGTCTTTACGATCTCGCTCATCATGCCGACAGGGAAAGCACCAGAGCCGATTGCCGGATCGCAGACTTTAATGTCGGAAAGCTTTTTATCAATAGGTTTTGCGTTTTGCCGTATGCTTTCAGGGAGTTTGTAAAAATAGGTTTTGGTCTCTTTGCCTTTTGCTTCAACGGTCGCTTCATTTTCTCCGAGTTGCTCGCCATATTTGATGAGTGTTTCAATGTCCTCTTTTGAA
>ERZ1292633.5429-Hain-H41-02um-R1-5429-length-11528-cov-5_pt1 | contig 11528 bp, 14 predicted proteins | sample MGYA00564406_ERZ1292633 | MGnify/ENA primary metagenome ERZ1292633 (study PRJEB36523, sample SAMEA6512639) | groundwater metagenome | collected 2019-01-08 | study: AquaDiva: Metagenomics assemblies of 32 groundwater samples
AAAAATGTTCAATCCGGCTTTGCATGGGTGTTGACGTGGATAACAGTATCTACATTAACCGTGCGGACTTTATCGCTCGCTTAAAGCCTTGCTTTTCACAAAGGTATCGACCATGACAAAAGCGACCCACCCGCACGCGAAAACCGATTCGTCTCACGGCGTGCAGGCGCGGGTGCGCCGGCTGCGCTGGACCGCGTTCGCGCTCGTGACCGTGTCCTACATGCTGGCGTTTTTCCACCGGGTGGCGCCGGCCGCCATCGCCGCCGACCTGCAACAGACATTTGATGCGAGCGCCGCGGCGCTGGGCGGTCTGGCCGCGACATATTTCTACGTGTACACCGTGATGCAAATCCCGACCGGTATCCTGGTGGATACCCTCGGGCCGCGCCGTATTGTCACCTTGGGTGGCATCGTGGCCGGCGCCGGTTCGCTGCTGTTCGCCCAGGCCGCGACACTGACCGATGCCTCGATCGGCCGTCTGTTGATCGGGCTGGGTGTATCGGTGGCGTTCATCGCGCTGCTCAAGCTCAACACCGTCTGGTTCCACGACCGCCACTTCGGCACCGCGGTCGGGCTCACGCTGCTGCTCGGCAACGTCGGCGCGGTGCTGGCGGCCGCGCCGTTCGCCTGGGTGCTGCAATACACATCGTGGCGCACGGTGTTCGTGGTCCTCGGCGGCGTGTCGTTCGCGACCGCCGTGCTGACCTGGCTGTTCGTGCGCGATCATCCGGGCGCGGCCGGCCTGCCGAGCCTGCGCGAACTGGACGGCGAGGCGGCGCACCCGCGTCACGAGGGTCACTGGTTCGAGGGGCTCATGACCGTGCTCCGCAACCGCCTCACCTGGCCGAACTTCTGGATGAACCTCGGCATCGGCGGATCGTTCCTCGCGTTTGCCGGATTGTGGGCGGTACCGTTCCTGCGCGACGTGTACGGCATGGACCGCGCCGCGGCCACGCAGCACACGAGCCTGATGCTCGCCGGTTTCGCCGTCGGCGCAATTTCGGTGGGCGCATTGTCCGACCGCGTGGGCCGGCGCAAGCCGGTGTTGATCGCGACCGCCTTGGTTCATCTGCTGTGCTGGTTGCCGCTGGTATTTTCCCTGCCGATGCCGCGGCTCGCGAGCTATTCCCTGTTCCTGCTCATGGGACTGAGCGCCGCAAGTTTTACCCTGAGCTGGGCGTGCGTGAAGGAGGTGAACCCGCACGCGCTCTCCGGCATCGCCACCAGCGTCGCCAACACCGGGGTGTTTCTCGGCACCGGTATCCTGCAGCCGCTGGTGGGCTGGACGCTGGACCGCGCGGGCCCGGCACAAGGCGCCGCCGCGCAGTACCACGCCGGCATGCTGATCTTCTTTGCCTGTGTCATGTTCGGATTTGTCGCGAGCCTGCGCGTGCGCGAAACCCGGTGCCGCTATCTGCATCGCTAGGTCTGGTGGATCCTGTACAGGCGCGCAAGGCCTTCGCAGTTCACGATCCGGCGTACCGCGATGCGGTGTACGGCTACTTCCTGCACAACTTCTTCTACGCCGACGAGGCCAAGGCGAAGTTCTACACAGCCGGGTTCAAGTGAACCCGAACAGCGATAGCCGCTCACCGTGCGTCAGAAGGCAGGCTGGACGGCGTGAATTGATTTATTCACGCCAAGAATTAAGGAAGGTCTGATTAATCCAAAAACGTAGGGTGCGCCCTGCGCACCGATCGACAAAATGGTGCGTGGGATGCACCCTGCATCGAATTATTCAGGGGTTCCTTAAATAAAGCAGCGCCGGGAAGATTGATTGGGATCAAATTAACCGGTATCGGAGTTTAGTAACATACATGTTCCGGCCGGAAAATCAGGAGGTCCGTGCGATGTACAGACGAATTTCAGTTGTTGTCATTCTTGTCGCGGCGATGTTGACGGGCGGGCCGTCGGTGGCCGGTGTGACCGAGATCACGGTCTACAAAAGCGCCACCTGCGGCTGTTGCAAGAAGTGGGTGGAACACCTGCGCGCCAATGGTTTCACCGTCAAGGCGCGGGACGTGGCGGATATGACACCCTACAAGAACCAGTACGGCATTACCCCGGCGCTGGCCTCCTGTCACACCGCGGTGGTCGATGGCTATGCCATCGAGGGCCATGTCCCGGCCGCCGATATCAAACGACTGCTCAAGGAGCGCCCCGCGGTACGCGGCCTGGCCGTTCCCGGCATGCCAAGCGGCTCACCCGGCATGGAGCAGGGTCACGTGGAAGCCTACGACGTGCTGAGCTATGACAAGGCGGGAAAGGCCGCGGTGTATGCGCGGCACTAGCGCCTCTCATCTTCGAATCTGTTACACGTATCGAGCATCAGCTTGCGCGGCTTGCGCATGCCGGCGACTGGTATTCGAGGTCGAGGCGAGTGACGGCGCGTGACGCGTTTCAGCGGCGGCGTCGAACAAGGATCAGCGCTTTAACCCCAGCGGATCGTCCGGATTCACGCCGTCCTGAAACGGTTTCTTGCGGTCGTTATTGGTGACCTGATAAACCTTGCCGATCCAGTTGTTGATCACGGCCTCGGCGGTGTCGTGCCAGGTGTTGTCGAGGCTGGGCACGACGATGGATTCCGGCAGGCCGGGAAGCGTGGCGCCCTTGGCCTTGGCCGCGATCAGCCAATCCCGGTGCTCATCCAGAATCGCCTCGGTAATGAGGCTGAAGTAGTTTTCCGGGAACGGCGGGTAATCCGCGCGCTCGTCTTTGACGAAGCGCGTGATCTCGCGCTTGTATTCCTTGAACAGGCTGATGGTGTCGTACTCCGGGTGCCCCTGGAAAAATACGATGCGAAAGCGGTCCTCGCTCGCGGCCAGGTGCACGCCGGCCTCGTTGCTTTCAGCCAGGATATGCAGCCCCGCGGCCTCGAACTGCTCGCGGTCGATCTGGTTGAAGCGCGAGTGCGGCACGTCGAAGCGCGTGTTCACGTCGGACACCAGCGGGTGCTTGCGGTCCACCACGCGGTGTGAATAAACCCCCCAGCGCTTGAAGCCCAGGTGCCGGCGTTTTTTCCCATAGCGGAATTGCAGCACCGCGTGCGTCGCCAGGCACGAGCACAGCGTGGACGTGACGTTGTCATAAGCCCAGTCGATCACCTTGTTGAGCGGCTTCCAGAACGGTTCGAGCGCCAGATCCGGCTGGGTCACGTTCGCGCCGGTGATGATCAGCGCATCCAGACCCTGTTCCTTGATCTGCTCGAAGCTCTCGTAGTATTGGCCGACGTAAGCTTCCGCCTCGGGACTGCGCTTGAGTTCTTTCAGCGTGAACGGGTGCATGTAGAACTGCGCGATCTGGTTGGCCTCGCCCACGAGCCGGAAGAACTGGCGCTCGGTCGCGGCCAGCGCCGCGTCCGGCATCATGTTGAGCAGGCCGATGTGCAGCTCGCGGATGTCCTGATGCAGCGCGACGTCGCGCGACACGACGTTCTCGCCTTCCTGCTTGAGGCGGTCAAACGTCGGCAGCTTGGAATTGGCGACCAGTGGCATGGCGGAACCCGCGGCTATCTTTCCAGAACTTTTTCCACCAGACGCAGGAAGCCCGCCTCGTCGCGCACTTCCTTGAGTTCGTCGGTGGCGATGGTATAGCCGTGCTGGTCGGCGATCGCCTGATAACGCGGCACGCGCGAATGGAACAGGCGCGGGAACATCCAGCGCACGAAATCGTCCGGATCGATCTGCGCCACGTAGGCGCAGCCCCGGTCGCGCAGATAGATCTCCAGCTGCTCGTCGAGGAACGCCTCGCGGTAGTACAGCGGTTTCGGGTCGTCCTCGGCGCGGCGGATCAGTTCCTGCTCGTCCTTTTCATTGGCCTTGAGGTACAGGATCAGGGTGTGATCGGCCAGCACCTTGATCGTCGCCGGATCGTCCAGTTCGCACAGCGAGCCGCCGGCGTCGTTGACGAAGTGGCGGTAACCGTAGATCTCGCCGGCCTTGCGGATGAATTCCGGCACGTCGCGCATCGCCGCGATCTCCGCCTGCCGGTGCAGCTCCTGGCGGTGCTTGAATTCCTTGAGACCGAGGCCGCCCTTTTCCGGGTTGCCCAGCTTGCCGAGAAAGCTCGACACCGGCTGGAGATTGTCCACGGTGATGTTATTGCGGATGTAGATCGAGTCCGAGCGCAGCAGCTCGCGCAGGAACGGCACCTGCATCGCCTGCTGCTTGATGTGGTCGAGGATCGGTTCATCCAGGTAGCGCGTGCCGATGCGGTAGTCGCCCGAATAATGGAACCAGTTGCGCTTGCGCAGGCGCGCGGCCAGGCGCGTCTTGCCCACCCCGGACATTCCGAGAAGGGTGACGCACTTGTTGTCCCAGGCCTTGAAGTCTTTGGCGCTTAATTTCATGCCGGTGTTGTTCGCCGATGGTCTGTCTATTGTATGACAGGATCGGCCGAATCGCCTGCGCCCGTCAGGGCGCGCGGCGTCGCGCCCGATCGCCTCGTCATTCCCGGGACTCGCCGCTATAATGGCCGCCCTTTTGAACCCGGCCGACCGACGCATGACCACCGCTATTCCGATCAAACTCGAGGGCGACATAAAAATCACCCCCGAGAACAAATGTACCTACTGCCGGGGCGCGACCTGCTGCACCTACTTCACCCACCAGATCGATACGCCGCGTTCGATGGAGGATTTTGACCTGCTGCTGTGGCAGATCTCGCACCAGAGTACGCAGATGTACAAGGACGAGGATGGCTGGTTTCTGCTGATCAACAATCCCTGCCGGCATCTGCAACCCGGCGGACGCTGCGGCATCTACGAAACCCGCCCGCAGGTGTGCCGCGAACATTCGAACGACGGCTGCGAGTTCGAAGGGCCGAGCGGGGAAGAGGATTTCGAACTGTTTTTCCGCGACTACGATTCGCTGCTTGCCCATTGCCGCAAAAAATTTAAAGGTTGGGGCAAGCGTTTTAACGCCGCCGCCGGCAAGCAGTGAAAATTCCCGGCTAATAAAACGCCTTCTCTCCGGCGGGACGCACGCGAAAACGTTTGTACACCCACTGATACTGCTCCGGCGCGGCGCGCACGCATTTTTCCACCATCGCATTGACCGTGGCCGCGGAAGATTCGATGCCGCCATGATTGATGTCCGGCGAGGCGGGGAGAAAATGCAGGTGATAACCGCGCCCGTGTGGCAGGCGCTCGGCGTAGGCGAACATCACCGGCGCGCCGGTTTTGATGGCGAGACGTGACAGTAACACCATGGTGCTCGCCGGAATGCCGAAGAAGGGTGCGAACACGCTGCCGCTGCGCGTGGACGGCACCTGATCCGGCAGGATCGCGACCATTTCACCGCGCTCGAGCGCCTTGTACAGCGCGCGGATGCCGGTGTTGTCGGCGGACACGAGGCGCGCGCTGAAGCGCTCGCGTGTCGCACGCATCAGTTTCCCCATCTGCGACATCGGCGGCGTGCGGTACAGGCTGGTCATGGGGTGGTGCAGCGAGCCCCAGAGTCCGATCATCTCCCACGCGCCCAGGTGCGGAATCGCGAGCAGCAGTCCCTGGCCGCGCTGCAGCGCTTGTTCCAGCTTGTCTTTGCCACTGACCCGCCGCACCAGCCGGCGGATGGTTTTTTCGCTGCGCGTCCACAGCACGCCGATCTCGGTGACGGACTTGCCCAGCTCGATCATGTTACGCCGCAATAACCGCTGGCGCCCCCCCCGGCTCATTTCGGGAAAACACAATTCAAGATTGATTTCGGCGGTGCGCCGGCGTTTGTTGGGGATGACCAGAAACAGCCAGCCTAAAACGGCACCCAGCGCATGCGCCACCGGCAGTGGAAGCGCGGCGAACAGATGAAACGCGAGCTTGAGAAAAAACGCGCGCATCAGGAGCCGGGCATGATCTCGCGGAAACTGCGGATGCCCCGGAATTCGCCGACGTCCTTTTCTGGAAGCTTGGAGTCCGGTTTGTACACAGCGAGCAACTGGCCGATGCCGTGGGCCCGCGCCGAGCGCAGCACCGGCAGGCTGTCGTCGATGAGCAGGGCGGATTTTTTGTCGAACGGTTGTATTTTTTGCATCCGGTCCCAGAAGTCCATGTGCTCCTTCGGCAGCCCGAGATCGTGCGAGCACACCACGGCGTCGAAATGCCCGCCGAGCGCGGTGCGGCGGAACTTGATGGCCAGCGTCTTGCCGTGGGCGTTGGTGACGAGCACGATGCGTTTCTTGAGCGCCTTCACCGCTTCGAGAAAATCCAGCACGTGCGGATGCACGGCGATCAGATGGTCGACTTCTTCCTTGAGTTGCGGAATGTCGAGCCGGAGCTCGCGGCTCCAGTAGTCCACGCAGTACCAGTCGAGCGTGCCTTCGGCGCGTTGGTATCGTCCCAACACCTCGGCTTTGGCTTCTGCGGCGGGGAGCGCGTGCGCCTCGGCATAACGGCGCGGGACGTGCTCGAGCCAGAAGTGATTGTCGTAATGCAGGTCGAGCAGCGTGCCGTCGAGGTCGAGCAGCAGGGTATCGAGACGGTTCCAGGCAACCATCGGGGGATTTTAGAACAAAGACTTAGAAACTGTTTTAAAATGAAATCGACCGCCAGGACGCCAGGGTCGCCAGGAAAAACGATCTTCGAGATTCCCATCCCTGGCGTCCTGGCGGTTCAAAATCATGTTTATTTTGTACGAGACTCTTAAACGGGTGTGAATTTTTTGTACGCCGGAATCAGCGGCCGTGGAGCCAGGTGTCGGCCGACGTCGTATCTTCAAAATGTTTTATCTCGGCGTCGGTGAACGCGGACGGCAGCCAGCCGAGCCAGGTTACCCACATGCCGCCCGTGACCACGGCGATGCGCCGGAAATCGTGGGCGTGGGCGCGGGTGAACCGGATGTCTTCCCACATGACGTCCACGGTGTAGCCCGACATCTTGGTCAGGTTGAGCAGCAGTTTGAGCTTGGGCCCGCTCTGCAATTCATTGTTGACGGCGGTTTCGAATTCGCGGAAATCCGCGAGCGAAAGTTCGGCATAGACCGACACCTTGAGCAGGTCTTTTTCTTCCTCGATGACGATCATGCGGGCGGGTCTCGCGACGTGAAATTTCCTTCGGGACAAGCATATACCCGATTCCCCGGTGGAGGAAATTCCCAATTTTGTTCCCGGCGAGAAAAGGATTAATCTTGTTGAATCAAGAACAGCCACCCCGCCATGAGCCGAAAGCCCGTTATTACCGACACTGAAACCATCGCCCGGACACGTCTGTTTCGTGTCGAGCGGGTCGGTTTGCGTTTCGCCAATGGACGGGAAGTGAGCTACGAGCGTCTGCGCAGTTCCCCGGGCGGCGCGGTGATGGTGGTGCCGATGCTGGATGACACCACGGTGCTGCTGATCCGCGAATACGCCGCCGGGGTGGAACGCTATGAACTGGCGCTGCCCAAGGGACGCATCGAGGACGGCGAATCGATCGTCGCGGCCGCCAACCGCGAAATCATGGAGGAGATCGGCTACGGGGCGCGGCGCCTGACGCATCTCAAGTCGGTGACGCTCGCGCCCGGCTATTTCAGCCACGCCACCCATCTGGTGCTGGCCCAGGACCTCTACCCCGAGCGTCTCGAAGGCGACGAGCCGGAGGCGATCGAAGTCGTGCCGTGGTCGCTCGACCGCCTGACCGAGCTCTGCGCGCGGGAGGAATGCACCGAGGCGCGTTCCATCGCCGGGCTGTTTCTGGTGCGCGACCGGCTCGCCGCCGGACGCTGAACCGCCATGGCGGATTTCAATCCCTGCGATCATCTGGAGGCGGTGCGCGCGATCGCGCACGAAGCCGGCCGGCGCATCCTCGATGTGTACGAGCGCGAGTTCAAGGTGGAGCACAAGGAAGACCGGTCGCCGCTGACCGAGGCCGACCGGGCCGCACACGAGATTATTACCTCACGGCTCCAGGCGCTGACGCCTGATATCCCGGTGCTGTCGGAGGAATCGACCGTGATCGATTACGCCACGCGCACCGGCTGGAAACGCTTCTGGCTCGTGGACCCGCTCGACGGCACCAAGGAATTCATCAACCGCAACGGCGAGTTCACCGTCAACATCGCCCTGATCGAAGGGAGCCGGCCGGTGCTGGGCGTGGTGTACGTGCCGGTGCCGGCGCTCACGTATTTTGCCTGCGCGGGACAGGGGGCGTACAAGCAGAAAGGCGAGTGCGCGATTCAGCCCACGCGCGCGCGCCGCTTTGACGGCGGCAAACCGATCGTGGTGGCCAGCCGTTCGCATGCCGGCCCGGAAACCGAAGCGTTTCTCAGGAACCTCGGCGAACACGACGTGGTCAGCATGGGCAGCGCGCTCAAGCTGTGTCTGGTCGCGGAAGGCGTGGCTGACGTGTATCCGCGTCTGGGTCCGACGATGGAGTGGGACACGGCGGCGGCGCAGTGCGTGGTCGAGGCCGCCGGCGGGCGCGTGACCGATCTCAACCGCCAGCCGCTGGTCTACAACAAACCCTCGCTGCTGAATCCCTGGTTCCTGGTGAGCGCCGCCGGCGACTACGACTGGTATCGGCACCTTCCCGCCGCGTGAACGCCGCACCCGCCGCGCAAGACACGCTTTATCTCTGTATCGACCAGGGCGGACACGCGAGCCGCGCGCTGGTGTTCGACGGCCGTGGCGGGTTGCATGCCAGCTCGCTGCGCGAAGTGGGCGTCCGCACGCCGATGCCGGATCGGGTGGAGCAGGACCCGGAGGAATTGGCCGCTTCGCTGCAGGCGGTGATTGTGGAAGCGGTGACTTCCCTCGGCGATCGGGCCGGTCGCATCGCCGGCGCCGGTATCGCCACCCAGCGCTCGAGCATCGTTTGCTGGGACCGGCACACGGGCGTGGCGCTGTCGCCCGTCATCAGCTGGCAGGACCGGCGCGCCCATCAATGGCTTGACCGGTTTTCAGCGCGCACCCGCGAAGTTCATCAGCGCACCGGACTCAGGCTCTCGGCGCATTACGGTGCTTCCAAGTTGCGCTGGTGTTTCGATCATCTGCCGGCGGTAACGGCGGCTCAGCGCGAAGGACGCCTCGCCATGGGACCGCTCGCCAGTTTTCTGCTGTTCCGGTTGCTCGAGGAAAAGCCGCTGCTGGCCGATCCCGCCAACGCCGCGCGCACGCTGTTATGGAACCTCCGCGCGCTGGATTGGGACCCGTGGCTCCTCGAGCGGTTCGGCGTGCCCAAGGAACCGCTGCCGCATTGTGTACCCACGCATCATCCCTTCGGCACCCTGCCTGTGAATGAACGTCGCATTCCATTGACCGTCGCCACCGGCGATCAGTCAGCGGCGCTGTTTTCGCTCGGGACTCCGCTACCGGAGGCCGCTTATATCAACATGGGTACCGGGGCATTCATCCAGCGCGTCTTCAACCATGCGCCGGAGGCCGACGGTCTTCTCACCGGCATGGTTTACCGTGACGCGCAACGGGCCGTCCTCGTACTGGAAGGCACCGTCAACGGTGCCGGTGCCGCGCTTCACTGGGCGGAACGGGAATGGGGACTGGAAAACATCGAAACTCACTTGCCGGGGTGGCTGGCACGCGCCGGCGATATTCCGCTTTTTCTCAATGGCATCGGCGGTCTGGGCGCGCCGTACTGGGTGGCGGAATTCGACTCGCGTCTGATCGGCGATGGCGAGCCGTGGCAGAAAGCGGTGGCGGTGGCGGAATCCATCATGTTTTTGTTGCAAGCGAATTTCGAACGCATGCAGAAGTTTCCACCATCAACGGCGCGTCTTTTTGTGACTGGCGGACTCGCGCGCTACGACGGCTTATGCCAGCGGCTGGCGGACCTGAGCGGTTTGCCGGTGTACCGACCGGCGGAGCATGAAGCTACCGCGCGCGGCACGGCGTATCTGCTGGCGGGATTTCCCGGTGATTGGCTGGAGGAAAAACCGGGCACGCCGTTCGAGCCGAAAAAAAATACCGGACTCAGGCAACGCTATCAGCGCTGGCGCGCGGAGATGCAACGCGCACTATAGAGCCCGCCGGTCGTCAGGGTTTGTCCTCGACCGGAATGCGGTCCTTCGGTCCGGGCGCGGGGCTGTAGACGACGAGCGCCGCCGCCGGTTCCGGTCCGCGGTTGATATAGGCGTGGACCGCACCACGTGGAATGTGAATCACGCTGCCGGCCTTGACGGGCAGTGCTTCCTTACCAATGCGCATGTCACCTTCGCCACGTAACATGAAAACCGTGATATCGCTGTCAGCATGCAAGTGCAGCGGCTCGCGGTCGCGTATCTGCACCAACACATTGGAAGATCGTTCGCTGCGATAGAGCGGCACGGCCCTGATATTTTCATTGGCGCCCAGCGGGTTGTCCGCGAGCAGCGATTCGAGATCGGCTTGCCGGAAGATGTGTTCTTTACCCTGCTGCGGACCGAGCCATTGAGCCGCCTGGACGGCGTTGACGGAAATGGCGACGTAAAGCAACGGGGCCGTCACCAACAAGACAATTTTTCTCATGACGTCTCCTTGGGAAACAGAATGTTCATTCCGGCAGGAGGTCGGCGAACACGAATCCGTCGCGCTCCACCACCTCGCCCGTCTGCACCGCGATACGTCGGGCGAACATCGGCCCGGCGTAGCAGAAGCTGTGAAACTCGCCGTTCTCGCCGCAGGGGTCTATGCCGGGCGGCAGCTCGTCGAGCAGCGTATCGTCAAACGTACGCCCGGCAAATTCACGGGCCAGATGCCGAGGATCCACGCAGCTCAGCTTCGCACGCAAGCCATTGCGTATCATGTCACGCGCCAGCCACGCCGTGTCCAGGCCCCAGACCGGAAATACCGGCGTGATGCCGGTGTCGGCAAGCTGTTTGACGCGATAGGCGCGGATGTCCTCGAGAAACAGATCACCGAAGGCCATGTGCGTGACGCCGGCCACGACCGCGCGTTCGATCAAGACGCGCATGCGTTGTTCGTATTCGGCGTTCGGGCAGGGATGCGGGAGCAGCACGCGCCACAGCGGCGCGCCCGCGGCCGCGGCCTGCGCCACGAGCAACTCCTCGCGCACACCGTGCATCGCCACCCGCGCGAAATTTTCATTAATGGTGGTGACGAGACCGATGATTTCGTACCGGTCCTGCGCGCGCAGGACATGCAGTGCCCAAGCGCTGTCCTTGCCACTCGACCACGACAACAGCAGCTTCGGTTTGCTCACGGATTTCCTCCCGGCCGCTCAAAGCTGAGTGAGGCCCAGATGCTTTCCCACTGCGCGTCGGTGCCGCGTGGCGCCGGGATCATGTGCACGGCGGTCACGAGCCAGATGCCCGGGCGCCGGATATCGAACACTACGCGTCCGTTCCGGTCGGTGCGCGTCTTGAGTTTGTCGAGCGGCGCGGCCTTGTTGAAGACGATCACCAGCGCGCCGGCCAGCGGCCGGTTTTCATACAGCAGGCGGAAGGGCACCGGTCCGCCGCCGGCATAGGGGCGCTTTTCCGCGACCAGTTCGATGCGGAAGCCCAGTACCCGGTCAGCCGGTGTCGCGGCAGCGCCGTTCATGACCAAGGCCTTGGCGCAACGCGAATAGTTTTCCGTGATTTTCCCTGGCGACGGTTTGCCCTTGT
>ERZ1292633.5430-Hain-H41-02um-R1-5430-length-11525-cov-5_pt1 | contig 11525 bp, 8 predicted proteins | sample MGYA00564406_ERZ1292633 | MGnify/ENA primary metagenome ERZ1292633 (study PRJEB36523, sample SAMEA6512639) | groundwater metagenome | collected 2019-01-08 | study: AquaDiva: Metagenomics assemblies of 32 groundwater samples
AGTGACTCGGTTAATACCTTTAACTTCATTGACAATGCGGGTTGAGACTTTTGCCAAAAACGCCATGTCAAACGGGTAAAAATCGGCGGTCATGCCATCGGTGGAATTTACGGCACGCAGAGCGCAAACATAATCATAAGTTCGGCCATCGCCCATCACCCCGACACTGCGCACTGGCAATAACACGGTAAAAGCCTGCCAGATTTTATCGTAAAGCCCTGCATTACGGATTTCTTCGAGATAAATCACATCCGCTTTGCGCAAAATGTCGCATTTTTCGGCAGTGACTTCACCTGGAATCCGTATCGCCAGCCCCGGGCCCGGGAATGGGTGGCGCGACACAAATTGGTGATTAAGCCCCAATTCTTCGCCCAATGCCCGCACTTCATCTTTGAATAAATCGCGCAAAGGCTCAAGCAATTTCATGTTCATGCGCTCGGGCAGACCGCCAACATTGTGATGGGATTTAATGGTGACAGACGGCCCGCCATCAAATGAAACACTTTCAATCACGTCGGGGTAAAGCGTGCCTTGCGCCAAGAATTTCGCACCGCCAATGGATTTTGCTTTATCTTCAAACACATCAATAAAGAGTTTGCCAATGGTTTTGCGTTTGATTTCGGGGTCAGTAACGCCCGCCAATGCTCCCAAAAAACGTTCACTTTCATCGGCATGGATAAGTGGGATATTGTAATGATTGCGAAATAAATCAACCACTTGTTCTGCTTCCCCGGCCCTCATAAGGCCATGATCCACAAAAACGCAGGTTAAATTATCGCCAATGGCTTCATGGATTAAAACCGCCGCGACCGAACTATCAACGCCACCCGAAAGCCCGCATATTACTTTTTCATTGCCGACTTGTGCGCGAATTTTTGCGATTGCTTCGTCTTTGAAGGCCGCCATCGTCCAATCATTATGGCAACCCGCGATTTTGGTAAGGAAATTTTTGATTAGTGCCGCACCATCGGGCGTGTGAACCACTTCGGGATGGAACATGAAAGTATATTGCTTTTTTGCTTCATTGGCAGCAATTGCAAATGGTGCATTGGGGCTGTGTGCCAATACTTCAAAACCGTCTGGCAATTGGGTTACGCGGTCACCATGGCTCATCCAAACTGTATATTTGCCGCCTATTTCCCAAGTGCCATCATAAAGCGGGCTGGGTTTTAGGATTTCCAAATCGGCGCGACCAAACTCGGCGGCATGACCGCCTTCAACCACGCCGCCCAATTGCGTCACCAATGTTTGTTGGCCATAACAAATGCCAAGAATTGGCACATTCGCGTCAAACGCAGATTGCGGAGCGCGCGGAGAATTCTCGCGCATAACACTATCTGGCCCGCCCGAGAAGATAATTGCTTTTGGATTATTGTGTTTTAGAAACTCATCGGCGCGATTATAGGGGTGGACTTCACAATATACCCCAGCTTCACGAACGCGGCGCGCGATAAGCTGCGTAACTTGGGAGCCAAAATCAATAATCAATACGATTTCGTGTTTGTTTGGTGCCGGGTTAATTTGCATTTGTGCCTTGCCTTAAATAATTCTCAAGCCCATTCGCAATCGCAGTCATGCCTTCTTGAGCAGTATGAAAATTAGGAACTGCCCAACTCACGCCATCAATTGACATTGCTCCAGCCATAAACGGCATAGCGGCACAGGCATCATGGGATTTGGTGGCTTCATACGCCGAGAAAAACTCTATATTATTGGAAATTGCGGTGCGCTTTACAATTTCGGCATAGCGGAACTGGCGCGTCCGCAAAACCTCTAGTTCATTGTCGCTTAAATAAACCGCCTCGCAATTGCCATTTTCGGGCAAAATCGCCTGATAATCGAGGAAGACAATCCTGGCATTTGGTGCGCGCGCTTTGGCTTCTCTGGCGATTTTATCTAAATTGCCGGCCAAGATTTGGAATGCTTCGTCAGCCAGTGGATTTGCGTGAGTGCCACAATTTGGACTGTTCAAACTTTTAGCCGCGATAATATTGTTGCAAGAAGCTATTCCCAAATCGCGCGCCAACAACAAATCATTTCCGCCAATTGTGACGGTAACCAGTCGTGTCTCTGGGGTGATACTCTCAATTTGCGGCAATAGCCCATTGTGCTGGGAAATTGTTAAAATATTAGCCGTCGTTGCGCCGCCGCAAGTAACATCAACAAGCTCTAATTTTAAGTTCTGCGCTAATAGTTTTGGATAATTGCTTGTTGATTGCCCGCAATTGGGATGGGCATTTGGGCTTTTATCACCAACCCCAGGGCCCGCCGCGAAAGACGAACCCATCGCGACATATCTTGCACCTGGCTCTAGCAGTGCAATGGCACGCACATTAGGCGCGGTCTGGCAAGCAGCAAATCCGAATGCCAAAAAGCCAGCAGCAATTTTTTGCCTTAACCTAACTTCCAATTTTCCGCTCCAAAATCGCAACATAAAAACCATCAGTATCTGAAGTAAGCGGCGTAAATTGAATGCCATATTTTGTCAAAATCACATGTTCGAGCAAATATTCCAAGTCCAATTGTTTCAAATGCTTAGAAATGTCCTTAACGACAAAACCGTTATTTTCAGCCAAAAACCATTCAATCGAATCATCATTTTCTTGCGGCAATATCGAACAAGTCACATAACCTAATGTGCCGCCTATTTTGACCAATGGCGCACCCAATCTTAGCGCCGCCTGTTGATTCCCTTGCCTTTTTTCCAAATTTTGTGGGGTTAGCCGCCATTTTGTATCGGGTGCGCGCCGCCAAGTGCCAGAGCCAGTGCAAGGCGCATCGACCAAAACAATATCCATTTTACCCGCAAGGTCAGCCAAAGCCGAAGCGCCTTTGCGCTCGGTTCGGACATCAACGCAATTTACGCCAGCGCGCCGCAATCTGTCATGGATTGGGGCGATGCGATTGGGATCCACATCATAAGCAATTATTGTGGCTTTATCGTTGGTCATAGCGGCGAGCGCCAGAGTTTTACCGCCGCCACCGGCGCAAATATCGGCAATTTTTTGCCCTGCTTTTGCGCCTGTCAAAAGTGCGCAAATTTGGCTGGCTTCGTCTTGCACTTCAAACTCACCACGCAAAAACGATGGCTCAACCGCAAATGGAAAATTTTTGCCCACGGACCAAGGAATCCTTATTCCCCATGGCGACAATTTGGTTTTGGTAGGGGTGACCGTCAATTTTGGAGAAGTGAGTAGGTCGGCAAGGACTTTTTCGACACTCGCATTTGCAATATTCACCCGCAAATCGAGCGGAGCGGGTTTTGCTATTGCTGCTAATTGCTCCACTCGGCTTTCGCCAAAAATGGTCGCCAAACTTGAATCCAGCCATTCGGGATAGTCACCTTTCACCCATGGCGGTGCGTCTTTGGTTGTTGCGGTTGAAAGTGTGGAAATTTCCATTTCCGTTAGTGGCGAAAAAGCATGAACTTCAGCCTGCGCATCATCAATTAGTTTTTGAACTTCAAGCCCAAAGCCCCAAACCAATGCCCCCAAAACCCACGCCCTTGGCGCGTCATAACTCATTTTATAGACGGAAGAAGCGCGCAATCTAAGTGCCATAAATACGATATCACCAATTGCCGAGCGGTCTTTTGAGCCAGCAAAGCGGTGCTTTAACGACCAATCTTTAAGCGACATAGCAGGCAATCGTTTATGGTTTTGGCTATCTTCCAATACTTCTATAGCCGCTTGGGCCCGTGCGCCATCACGCATTAGCCGCCCACCGGATAATTTGGTGCTTCACGGGTAATCGCAACATCATGGACATGGCTTTCACGCAAACCTGCCGAAGAGATTTTTACAAAACGCGCATTCTCATGGAATTCTTTAAGATTTGCGCCGCCAGTATAGCCCATTGCCGCCCGTAAACCGCCAATCAATTGGTGCAATATTGGCGCGATTGGGCCTTTGAATGGAACACGCCCTTCAATGCCCTCTGGCACTAATTTCATGCTGTCGGTCACTTCCTTTTGGAAATATCTATCAGCCGAGCCGCGAGCCATAGCGCCCAATGACCCCATGCCACGATATGATTTATAGGCGCGGCCTTGGTAAAGGAACACTTCACCCGGTGCTTCGTCAGTGCCTGCCAATAATGAGCCCAACATAGCGACCGAAGCGCCAGCGGCCATTGCTTTGGCTAAATCGCCCGAATATTTGATGCCGCCATCGGCAATTACAGGGATACTTGATTTATGCGCCGCTTCAACCGCGTCCATAATGGCGGTCAATTGCGGCACGCCAACCCCTGCAACAATGCGAGTTGTGCATATAGAGCCAGGGCCAATGCCGATTTTTATTGCGTCAGCGCCAGCGTCGATCAATGCCTGTGCGCCATCACGAGTTGCAACATTGCCCGCAATAATCCGTGCATTATTGGAAAAGCGTTTCGCCCGCGCGACAGCTTCTAACACCAAAGACGAATGGCCATGTGCGGTATCAATCACCACAACATCCGCGCCCGCTTCAATCAATGCCTGAGTGCGCGCAAAACCGTCATCGCCAACAGTTGAAGCCGCCCCTGCCCGCAAACGCCCGCTTAAATCTTTGCATGACAATGGAAAAGCTTGGGACTTTTCCATGTCTTTGACTGTAACCAAGCCAACACAATAGCCGTCATCATTGACAACAATAATGCGTTCAATTTTGTGGCGTTGCAAAAGCTCCTGCGCGGCGGTTACGCTTACGCCTTCTTTGACTGTGATGAGGTTGGTGCTTGTCATTACATCACCGACTTTTTGCTCATCATGGGCAAAACGAATATCGCGATTAGTGATTATGCCGACCAATTTGCCGTTTTTATTATCAGGCGCTCGCTCCACCACTGGAAAACCCGAAATCCCGCGTGTTGTTTTAATGGCGCGAACTTCGCCAATACTAATGTCGGGAAAAACCACCATCGGGTTAATGACCATGCCACTTTCAAAGCGCTTCACTTGGCGCACGTGATCGGCTTGAACTTCAATATCGAGGTTACGGTGAATTATACCCATGCCGCCAGCTTGCGCCATTGCGATTGCAAGTTTGGCTTCGGTAACAGTGTCCATTGCAGAGGAAATAAGTGGGATATTAAGCTGAATATCGTGGGCTAATTTGGTTCTAACATCGACATTTGCAGGCAAAACGCTCGATGCGGCAGGCTCAAGCAATACATCGTCAAATGTCAGTGCTTCACGGATTTTTGTGGGGGTATTATGCTCAAACATGGCGGCTAGTAATTGCGGTTGCAATAATTGTCAATCCATTTCCAGCACATTTCCAATTTTCACAGTAATTTCATATTTCGCCACAATCTTCACGGAAATGTCGCGAAAAATAGCGGTAATTGTCAAAAGCGCCGATTAAACGCCCCCAAGAGCATTGGGTGTCCAAGTTGCACCGTTTTGCCGCACCCTTTTGCACCAGTTTTGGCAGCAACTATTTGGCGAATACTCCAGTATTCACCGCATATTTGCCACCAAAACTGGCACAAAATTGCTGCGGCAAATTCGATTCAACATGAACATCCAATGCTCTAGTTTTTAACAAAACGATTTGAAAGCTCGGTTCACAATGACCGAAATGGGGAACAAAATGAAACTACTATTAAAAACCACCGCAATGGCTCTTGTCTCTTTATGCGCAACAAATGCCTTTGCAGATGACGTTGCTACAACTGCGCCTGCCGTCCAAGATGAAGTAGTCGTGGTTATCGGTCGCGGCGTGCGACAAAACCAAATAATGAACGCTAACCAAATGGAATTGCGTGCACCAGGCACGAGCCCGATTAAACTGGTCGAGCGCCTTCCTGGCGTTAATTACACTGGTGCCGATGCATTTGGTGCTTATGAATGGGCGGTTCGCATCAATGTTCGCGGCTTTGCGCAACAACAAATGGGCTTCACTCTTGATGGCATTCCATTGGGAGACATGTCATATGGCAATTTCAACGGGCTTCACGTTTCGCGCGCTGTAATTTCGGAAAACATGGGCGAAGTGAAAATGAGCCAAGGCGCTTGCCTTTTGGTGACTAATTCGACTTCAAATCTTGGTGGCACGTTGCAATTTGCGTCGCGCCGACCTGACGCCGAGCAAAGCACGACTTTGGCAGTGACTGGTGGATCAAGCACTTTCTTGCGCATTTATGGACGTTATGAAACTGGTGCAATTGATGCGATGGGTGGCTTCCGTGGTTATGTTGCTTTTGCAAATAACGAAATGGACAAATGGAAAGGCAATGGCAAGCAAGAACAAAGCCAAGTGAATGCGGGATTTGTATGGCCAGTTGGCGATATGGGCGAGTTTTCTGGCTATTACAATAATTCGGTGCGACGTGAAGCCGATTATCAAGACATGTCAAAAGAAATGATTACAAGGCTTGGCTATGATTGGGATAATTTTGCGCCAAATTGGGGGCTTGCCAATCTAGTTGCTGATATTGCAAATAATCGCGGCGATACTGGCGCACCCGTGACAAATGCTGGCGCTGGCACTTTATATCCTGCCCCAATTGCCACTGTTGATGACGCCTATTTTGACGCATCGGGTCTGCGCGATGATGATTTATTTCGCCTAAGCTATGATGGTCAATTTACAGAGAACGGAAGATTTGACGCAACCGTTTATAGCCACGACCAAAAAGGCCAAGGCCTTTGGTTCACGCCTTATGTAAGCCCGTTTTCGTTTGGTGGCGGCACGGCTGGCGTAACTTCACCGATTTCAGTAAGAACCACTGAATATGATATGAATAGATTGGGTGGATTTTTCAATCTTTCATACCAATTCGGCGACCATGAAATCGAAGGCGGATTATGGGTTGAACGCAATCGCTTCAATCAAGCCCGCCGTTTTTATGCCAATACACGGGCAAAACCAAATAGCGTCATGAATTTCCAACGCGGCGCTTATGCGACCCAATGGGAACAAAAATATAATATCGACACTGCGGTTTTCCACATTCAAGATACTTGGCGCGTAAATGAAGAGCTTACAGTTTTGGCAGGCTTCAAATCCATACGGGTATCTAATAATGGCCGCACGCCTATCAATGGTTTTGCTGCTCCGGCCGCAAACTCCGATGGCGATTTGAAAGGCACAATTGTTTCCGAGGACAATTTCTTACCACAAATTGGTTTCACCTATAATTTAGCGAATAATAATCAAATATTCGCAAGTTATACTGAAAACATGCGCGATTTGGGGCTCGCGCCATTCAGCAATAGGAGCCAAATCTCTTTTGACGCAATTAAGCGTCTAACCAATCCAGAATCATCACGAACCCTTGAAGGTGGTTGGCGCTTCCGTGGTGAAAACTACCAAGGCGTGATTGCTGCATATTATGTGAAATTTGACGACAGGCTTTTGGGAATTGCCCAAGGTGCTGGCATTATTGGCAACCCAAGCATTATTTCCAACGTCGGCAGTGTTGAAACCAAAGGCGTGGAATTTGCGGGATCAATTAAAATCACGCCGGAATTTACATTATTTGGTTCATACGCCTATAATGACAGCCAATATCAAGACAATGTTGTCAATGCGCTTGGGACAATCTTGCAAGCAACTGCTGGTAAAACTGTCGTAAACGCGCCTAACCATTTGCTTAAAGCAGATCTTGGCTATGATAATGGCTCTTTATTCGCAAGTTTGAACGCGAATTATACTTCCGAGCGTGAAACCACTTATACCAATATTGGCGGGCAAGTTGATGCTTTTGCCACTTTGGATTTCAGCGCAGGCTATCGCTTTTCTGGTTCGCCGTTTCTTGAAGGGCTAGAAGCGCAAATTAACGTAACCAATCTTTTGGGTGAGGAATATATTTCTTCGGTCGGAACCAATGGTTTTGCTGCCAGTGATGCGGGGGAATCCAACCAAACATTCATGGTTGGTGCGCCGCAACAAGTGTATTTTACTTTGAGGAAAAAATTCTAATCGACGAAATCGCATGAACATGAAGAGGGGTATTGCCCCTCTTCAAAATTCTTTAATAAGGGGTCAATATGCCAAAAACTAGGCGGGAATTATTACAAGTTGCGGCGGTTGGCGCAGGTTCTTTAGTTGCTGGCGATGCGCTCGCGGCGCCGCTAACTAACAACCAATCAATAAGTAAAATCGCATTTGGCGCTTGTGCAAAACAAGACAAAGACCAACCAATTTGGGACGTCATCGCCGCCACTAATCCCGATTTATTTCTATTCATCGGTGACAATATTTATGCAGATACTCGTGATCCGCAAGTGATGCGCGATAAATATGCGATGCTCGCGGCAAAGCCGCAATTCCAGCGCTTTAGAGCCAAAGTGCCGTTCCTAACCATTTGGGACGACCATGATTATGGCGAAGATGATGCCGGCCAAGAATACCCAATGAAAGACGAAAGCCGCAAGCAATTTTGCGATTTTTGGGGCGTGGCGGAAAATAGCCCGCGCCGCACCCGTGCCGATGGCATTTATACCGCGCAAATATTCGGCCCAAGCGGCCAGAAAGTGCAAATAATATTGCCTGATTTGCGCTTTAATCGCACGCCAATTCGCAAAATGGATTTGGGCAGCAAAGATTATCGAACTTGGGCGGCGGAACTCAATAGCGCGGGCAAGGCTGTTCCTGGGCCCTATGACAGAAATCCTGATGATGCGGCAACTATGTTGGGCGAGACTCAATGGACTTGGCTTGAATACCAATTATCGCAACCCGCAGACGTGCGAATCCTCGCTTCTAGCCTGCAAGTAGTTGCCGATTTCGCTGGCTGGGAAGGCTGGATTAATTACGCCAATGACCACCAAAGACTAATCGAGGCAATCAGACGAAAAAGAGCCAATGGTTTGTTTTGCATTTCGGGCGACACCCATTATGGCGAAATTTCCAGGCTAAATGTCAATGTGCCCTATCCGCTTTGGGATTTTACCTCGTCTGGCATAACTGAAGTTTGGCCAGTTACGCCGCCGAATAGTCGTCGAATTGGCGAAGTTTACCGCGAACGGAACTTTGGGTTAATTGAAATCAATTGGCAAAATCACTCGATTGAAGTTAAAATTTGCGGCGAAGACGGCTCTATAAAATTAAGGCAAACAATGTCAATATCGAGCCTTAGACAGGCGCGGTTTTGAAATCACGACTTCTTCCCCATTGCCAATAAATAAAGCTCAACACTATCGCTACGGCTGGCTTTTGGTTTTACGTGTTTTACGGTTTTGAAGTTCTGTTTAAGGCGGGTCAGCATCTGCCCTTCGGATCCACCTTGGAAAACTTTGGCGATAAAAGTGCCGCCTTTATCCAAATGTTCAATCGCAAAATCTGCCGCCATTTGTGCAAGGTTTATGGTGCGAATATGGTCGGTTTGCTTGTGTCCAACCGTATTGGCGGCCATGTCAGACATAATCAAATTTGGCTTTGAACCCAAATGTGCGAGCAATTGGGCTTGAATGCTCTCTTCCATAAAATCGCCTTCGACCAAAATAACACCTTCAATTGGACTAACTGGCAGTAAATCAACACCAACAATGCGCGCCGCCCCTTTCTTAACTGCAACTTGCGCCCAGCTACCAGGGGCAACCCCCAAGTCGAGCACAATTGCGCCTTTTTTTAAGAAATGATGCGCTTCATTTAACTCCAATAATTTATAAGCAGCGCGGGAGCGCCAACCCTCGGCTTTTGCCAGCTTTACATAAGGGTCATTTAATTGCCGCTCGAGCCACCTTGCTGATTGCGGTGAGCGCTTACGTGCAGTTTTTACACGCTCAAATTTTTCGTGGACATGCGCCTTTGCGCCCTCACCAGTGATTATACGGCGGCGTTTGGGATTTTGTTCACCGACGACTTTGGGTTTTGCGTCAGGATTTGGCGGAATGTCGCTTATGTCGTTCAAATCAAATTTCCAGTTTTCCTGCTTGATGTAGCACATACCATTGCCAAAACGCTAAACAATAACTATTTTCATTGCAGGAGTTGTTATTTTGGACTTAAGACAGGCAAAATACGGAATTGGCGAAATAGTTCGGCATCGTTTGCTGCCGTTCCGTGGGGTTGTGTTTGACGTTGATGCCGAATTTTCCAATTCGGAAGAATGGTATCAATCCATTCCCGAAAATTATCGACCAGACCGCAACCAACCCTTTTACCATCTTTTGGCAGAAAACTCTGATACTCATTATATCGCTTATGTTTCAGAGCAAAATCTATTGGCGGACTTGACAGGTGGCCCAATTGACCACCCCGCAATAGGCGAAATGTTCAGCAATTTTGACGCCAAGAGCGGCATATATCAGCGCAACGCACCGCTTAATTGATTTGAATTAAATTGACATTATCGCGAATTGGGCTAGTTTAGTTTCATTTGCAACTAAATGGGTAGTGGACTAATTCATGAATAAGCCGAAACACAATGCAAATTCCTGGATAATTGAGCAAAAATGGGAAAATTATAATCAAAGCGAGCATGACATTTGGCTTCGGCTTTATGATCGTCAATATGAAATATTACGAAGCCGCGCTTGCAAACCATTTTTAGACGGCCTTGATGCGTTGGACTTGCATGGTCGTGGCATTCCGGATTTTCGGCAATTAAATCAGGCGCTTAAACCATTGACGGGCTGGGAAGTTGTAGCTGTGCCGGGATTGGTTCCCGACATTGAATTCTTTGATTTACTCGCAAACCGAAAATTTCCGGCGGGACGGTTTATCCGAAAACCGTCCGAATTTGATTATATCGAAGCACCCGACATTTTTCACGATGTTTACGGCCATGTCCCGCTTCTCACCAATCATGTTTTTGCCGATTATATGCAAGCCTATGGCAAAGGCGGTCAACGCGCATACGGGAATTTTGACCTCAAACAATTGGCACGGCTTTATTGGTATAGTGTCGAATTTGGCCTTATCCGCGAAAATGGGGCGATGAAGATATATGGCGCGGGCATTTTATCTTCGCCCGCCGAAAGCGTTTTCGCGCTCGAATCGTCCTCCCCTAACCGCGTTGAATTTGATCTAACTAGGCTTATGCGCACCAACTACAAAATTGATGATTTTCAAGATATTTATTTTGTGATTGATGATTTTGAGGAATTGTTTCAAGCCACATTGCAGGATTTCGAACCGATTTATCGTTCATTGAAAAGCGCAAATGCCTTTTCGCCAAATGAACTCACGGCGGGCGATAAAGTGGTCACTTATGGCAATCACGAATATTTGAAAAAATAGCGCGGAAGCTGGGCAGCAATTCTTTTACTCAATGGCCAAGCATTTTTTAAGAACCAACAAAAAAGGCCCAGCTTGCGCTGGGCCTTTTGTCTTGACTGAATAAGTCTTATTGGAAGTTAAAGGTAACTTCAGTACGACGGTTCAAAGGCTCTTTGACGCCATCAGCAGTAGCAACTGCTGGTTTGGATTCGCCGAACGCTTCACCAGTCATCATGTCACCCGGTACGCCTCTGGCAACCAAAGCATCACGAACAATAGTAACACGACGCTGTGATAGGCCGATGTTGTAACGTGGGTTACCCGACAAATCCGCGTGACCTTGAATCAATGCCGAAGCATAATTGCAAGATTTAG
>ERZ1292633.5431-Hain-H41-02um-R1-5431-length-11522-cov-6_pt1 | contig 11522 bp, 10 predicted proteins | sample MGYA00564406_ERZ1292633 | MGnify/ENA primary metagenome ERZ1292633 (study PRJEB36523, sample SAMEA6512639) | groundwater metagenome | collected 2019-01-08 | study: AquaDiva: Metagenomics assemblies of 32 groundwater samples
AAGTCTCCTAGCTCTTTAATACACTCGATTTACGACCTATTGAGTTAAGCACAGGATTTTGCCCCCGCCCGCCCACGCATGACGCAGACTATATGATGACACGGAAAGCGTCTCTCGATAGGCGACGTCAACGCGGACTAGCGCGCAGCTTGTGTGGGGGATACCACGCCACTTAGTGATTGGTCAAGAGCCTCTCAGAGGGCTGTCATTCATCCAACAACAAAAAACAAATCCGTTGCAACGCGCCGGCGAAAGCTGCCGCAGCATCGAAAACATGAATCTAGCAGCCAAGCAATCGCCCGGTTGCCCCCTTTTCACGCTTACTATCACTACGTCGGCAATTCAAACACATACGTTCGCGTGAAGCGGTTCCTCGTCGCCCCAACTCGACGCCGTCAGGGGACTTGATGATGATCGCCCGGGGATTCAGTTTCCCTGACGGATGATATGGCTCCTGGATCGCGATTCCTTCAGAAACATGACCAGGAAAAAAATGGGAGTGACGCGGAGCGCCATTTTACCGCGTCTTGAATGCCACCGCCGTCGCGGGAGAGCGTCTTGCGTGAAGCGGTTCCCTGTCGCCCAACTAGACTCCGTCGGGGGACTCGATAATGATTCCCCAGGGATTTCCTCCTGGATCGCTTCCTTCAGAAGCATGACTTGGAAAAATTTGGGAGTGGCGCGGAGCACCACCTTACCGTCTGTGACGACGGCATAGGTTATGTCGTCGTCGCAGACGGTAAGATGGCGATTCGCGACAGTCGGCGGTTGGAACTTGGACAAATTTTCGGACGGAGAAGTAGTAGTAGTGTTTGCGCAGCGACTTTCGCACCGTAACTGCGTTCCGATCGTGTGAGTCAACCCCCTGAATAATCTGCCGCAATCGCGTGACTCTTTTTCTTCCCCGGCACTGACACGCTTGGGTGTAATTCGCTAACGGTGATGGGCGTCGCGTGTCGCGTGATCGGCCTCGCTGCTGCTGCGAGCCAGGCACTCTTCATGGCACCGGCAACACGTGGTGCCCGATCGGTGATGTTGCACAAGTGCACACGCCACGATGACATCGACTACCCTGGGAAGCGGCCACGCGCCAAGGAGGCGAGGCACGACCTCGTGTTGTTCGCATGGTCCAGCTGCTTAAAAGTCAAAAACAAGCGGACGATACGGCCGGATAAGTAAAAACCCTGCCGGGTGGGTGGAGGGCTTACTGTTCCTTTCCGCGCACCAAACACGAAATGGAGCACCGCGCCCGCCTGGCGGCATCTACCGCCAACACATACGCAGAGTACCCCCCCTGCTGTATGAAGAAACGAGTGTCGAGTGTCAAATTAGACACTTCTCTCAGTCGCCCCTCTTTCAACCACTCACTTAGATCTCCGACCAAGCAACCAAACGAAAAGCGCCGATGCCACCAGAATGCCCATCGACGCGCCGAGCAACGCTGCAGGGAGCACGGCGGAGCAGATGTTGGCGCTCCCATCCGCGGCGGCCAATGCCACTGCTGTTGCCCCGACCGTCGCTTCTGAGGGGGGTGGTGCAGGGCGTGGCTCCTCCGTCCCTGCGGGATGGGTGCGCTGTGAACCACTAGCGGCCGCCTCTATTTCTGTAATCGAAGATGGCTCATTACTGCCGCCGTCACGTCGGCGTTCCCTCGTCGCCGTCACGTCGCCAGGTGCGGCGCTGCGGCTGGCCGACGGGGGTTTTTCGGAGCGAATTGCCATCTCCGTCGCCACCACGGGGGGGAGAGCTATTGGCATCCCCGTGGTGGCGTCGACATCGGGCAAGGCCTCCCAAAGGCCGAGCCGCCCTCCCACTCTCACGCCACCAGACGCAGTGTGCCGACTCACCTCCGCCTTCGTCGTCCGGATGAGATAGCGGCTGTGGCAGCGGCGATGGGGGATGGGAATGGAACCACCACTCTCCGACGCCCCATGTTGTCCGCCAGTGACCGAGGAAGACGGGCCCAGCGGTGTCTCGAATCCATCCAGGTCGACGATCACCATCTGGTAGTTACGGAGATCGCGGAAAATTTTCGCCGCGGCGTCGTAGAGAAAGAACAAGCACGGTTCTCTCGCCGCGCACGCTTGTAGGTAGGTCGCGTTGCGCAGAGGCAGCAGCTCTTTGATCGCGAAGAGCAGTTTCGTGACGTCTTTGTTCACCTCATCCGCGAAACGCACCTCGGCGCGCATGTTCGGGGGGATCGGAGGTGGCCACGTGGGTCCGGGGGGCGGAAGAGGGATCAACGCCGCCGATGCCGCAGCGTCTGGTTGCGCGGCAGTTGCTGTGGCGGCCGAGGCCGAGGCAGATGCCGACGCGGACGAGGCGAGGGCCATGTTGCGAGCCGTGTCCGACAGCCGCGCAATTTCACTCTGAAAGTCTTTGCACGACACAAAGCAGTACACAATTCCATACGCTTTCCACGTGGGGCCAAAATTGATCCGCACGGCCGACACCGAAGCAAACTGCCGCAGCACGAGTGCCAATTCCACGTGATACTCCGCGGAGTCGCCAAGGGCGAGCTCGTTGAACTGCGTCGGCCGGTAGTTTGGCACGACGGGGATGGCAACGAACTGCGCGATGGCGGTGGAAGGATCCCCTCGGCGGGTGCCGAGCCGCTGCTCCACGCGAATATGGGGTAGCGACGAGGTGGTGAGCTGCCGGAGGACGGGCATAATGCCACTCGGGAGTTGGCCGCCTAGGAACGTGTCCGCCAGCGCTTCAAAGCACAGCTGAATCCGCCCTTGTTCGGCACGTTTTTTTTCTTCCAAATGGGCGAAGAGCGCAGCGGTCGCCACGGCGCCACCCCCCGCCGCGTCCACGGACGATGCGTTCGCGTTATGGTGGGCGAAGCCACCGACGAACCCTCCAGGGGGAGGGGGCGGAGGCGGCGGCGGTGAGGACGCGTGGCTGTTGCCGCCCCCTCCGTGAGCAGAGTGGTGGTGGTGGTAAGTAGCCCCTGGCGTCGGACCGGCCACGCTGCCCAAGTGCGGCGTCTGGCCGCCGCTGCTGCCTCCTCCGTGTGGCTGAGGAGTCCCGACGGGTGGCCGTCCGCCCCGGCCACCACCACCACCACCACCGCCGCCGCCGCGTGGCACCGTGCCTTGAGACGGCGCCGGCGTAGGTGGCGCACCCGTCGGCGGTCCGTCGCTTCCGCCGCCAACCTTGACGAACCCGGGGTCCAAGATGGGTGCCTGCCCTGGGTTGGCCTGGATCAGCTCCAACTGCTGCAGGTAGTACTGTCGTTGGTGCTCGATCTCCTGCTGCTCGTAGTAGCTCATCATGTGCTGCTGGTAGACAGGATCGGACATCATCATGGCTTCGTGCTGCTGCCTGGCTGCCTCGTCGTCGTACAAGTTGGGGTCGTTTGGGTCGTCGTACCCTGCGGCGGCATCGCCCTCGTCGTCCTCCTCCTCCTCCTCCTCCTCGCCGTCTAGCGAGTCGTCGTCGCCGCCCGGTGGAGCGGGTGCGCGGAGCGGCTGGTAGTACGGCTGGCTTCCGGCACCGCCATGCGCGGCGGAAGAAGGAGGAAGTCGGAACACCGCCGCGGCTGTCGGAACTGGCTGGCTGGCGGCCGCGGCGGCCAATCCCTCACTGCCACCGAACCCCGGTGGCGGCGTCCAGGCCTTGGCCGACGGACGAAGGGTCATAGTGAATTTGAAGGCAAAAAAATCGTGAAGGAGGGCGGAATTCGTGTGGGCGCGCAAAAAAAAGAAGAAATCGAGACGACGCGAGTGTATGGTTTGGCGAGGGACAAGTTTGTGGCTGGCTCCCCTTCCAGTCGCGCCCCGCGCGCAATTGTAAATAGAGTAATGTGTGGACAGTTCTTCGCTGTCCCCGCCCTCCGCGCTCCCCTGTGGGCGTCACCACCAGAGGCGACCCTGAGTAGCGTGCCACAGCGGCGTCGGCATCGTGGCTGGCAGGTCGTCGGTGCCGCACGTTGGTTGAAGTGATTGATGTGATAAAGGGGTGTCCGGGAAGACGGCAACAGGAGCAGCAGGATGCGCGGGAGCAAATAGCTGCCGGTAGCGTGCTACCGAAGAAACACCAATTGACTGCAAGTGGTTCCGGGATGCCGTCAGCGGACTGCCGTAGCCAACATCAGTCGCGGGGCGAGAGGCCACAGAAGGCACAAACCGAGAGAAGCCAGTCGAGGGGCGAGGAGGAGGGAGAGGGGGATGCTGGAAAGGGTCTTCGTAACAGTGATGGTGACTGGAAGGGCCGACACGGTGATCGAGCGATGATGAAGATGAACCTGATGGAGCTGGTGGACGATACCAGGGCGTGTTCGTGGTGTCCCACGAGTCGGGAAGCCCAGAGCAATATCGCTCGTGGACATGCGCGTCGACCTCCTGCTCGTGGGGTGCCGACCAAAAGAGGCGGTCGCCGACGCAAGCGTGATACCCGTCGTAACGCACCGACGTGGGGAGATGAGGCGGAGGATGAAAGCGACGTGAATGGAGGGGCCTCGCATCAGCGAAATAAGGGACATCGCAGCGGCTGGAACGGCCCGGTCGGAAGGTAGGAGGAGAGAAAAAGGAGGTGAACGGATCCGCGGCTGTCGCAGCGGGACCCGTTGTTTGCCATCGGGAATCGTCACTCGCGGCCCCCACGGCGCGAGTCGTGAAGCACGCAAGGCGGCCATCCAACGGGCCTGCGTCACCAGGACCGTGGTCGACCTGCGTCGGACAAGGTGGTGGTGGTGGGTGACACCAACCATCACCACCACGGAGGAAGCCTGGACGTTCTTCCTCGGCGTGAGGAAACGGCGGATGGGCGCTTCGATCTGCATAGTCACCCGCCAGCCAGTGTGCGTCGGACATCTCGCCGCCATGGCAAGTGGTCGTCGTCGTCGTCGTCGCTGGTGGCCATCCCCAGTGCGCAGGGGGGAACGTGACGTCCACGTCTCCCGTGGGCAACTCCGCGCACGAGAGGCCTATGCTCACCAGGGGAAGCCCGTCGACGTGGTTCGGTTCTGAAGAGAACGGAGAGAGCGTCGACACACGGAGGTCGCCGGCGTGGCACGTCAGGGAGGCCGCCGTTGCCCGTTGCGCCGCCTTGGCGAAGTGACGGAGCGTGCGGACATCGAGGGACCGTCTGGTTGGACAACGAGGCATTCCAGGTCCCGCCGCCATGTCGCCGTCTCGCCGGTGGTTGTGGTATAATGTTGGACCTACTTCACCGCTGACGTTCAAAGGCAGCAACGTCGCCGTCGTTGTTCGCTGGCCATGGACCACTATCCCATCGTGCTGCCACCACGGCGCGACAGAGCTCGCGTGAGGCCGCGGTACGCTCGTCGTTGCGACATCGGGTAGCTGCCACGACGCGGTTGCTGCCTCACTGTCCGCGGCGCTGCAACCTGTTGGCCCTCCCGACACCGTTTGCGATGGCCGCTGCATGTTTCCCAGCGTGGCGATCAGGTGATCCACGGCCCGCGCGGCAGAGTAGCGGCGGTGCCCGTGGTCGTGTCGTTGGTCGTCGTCGTCGTCGTCAGCGACCATCGAGTTGGCGACACAGTCCAAATCGACAAGGGGATTACCGGCCGCTGCCAATGCGTCGTCTCTGATCGAGGCGGTGGGATGTGGCTGGGGGCATTCTCCCAAAGCATCAGGGACCTCCGTTTGACCACTATGGTTGCCGGCGCGGCGCTCCCCGACCTCAGGTGTTTTCCGTCGCGCTGGCCGAAAGGAATCATCATCGGTCGTCGCGCGATGAGGGGAGTCACTCGATCGGCGATCACAACGACGACGGCTAACTTCTGCTGCGGCGCAAGTCACATTACCGGCGGTGGGAGCATCGTCATCAAGGGGGGCCTTCATTTTCGGCGGTGGGAGAAGGGCGGCCACCCTGCCGCCGTCACCTTCTCCTCCTCCTTCGTCACCTCCGGGACGGTGATATGACGCCGCCGTATCGTCGCTTCCCACCGATTCCCGCCCCGTCGCCTCCGCGACGGCATCGTCGCGTTGACCTTCACTGGTCACAGATAACACGTCTTCTTCGGTCGGTGGTAAATTATCCACCACCGTCTCTTGAGCAACTGACGGTGGTGATGAGGCGTCTTTTTCCTGTGTCGACGGCGGCGGTGGAGCGACCGACGACGTCGGGGAGGTCCTCGCGACTGCGGTGAGTTGACACGAGTGGTGAGTCGGAGGTTGGCGAGGGGACGAAGCTGCGCGGAGGATGATGACCTCCTTGTTGGCCTCCTCCTCGTCCACACCACCACATTCATCCTCATGGTCGCGGCGGTCACACACATGTTGTTGTCGTTCCCCCTGTATTCCATCCGTCGAACTGGTTGTCGTCAGGTGGACCGCTGCGAAGGTGACCGCTCGAACCGGCGGAAATGGGGGAGGGGGTGTTGAGGTGTGAGGACTGACACTACTGCAAGTTAGCGTCGACCTGGTGGGGTCATTCGCCACGAACGGCCGGCGCCGCAAACCTCCCGGCCGGGGAAACGTCGGCAGCGCTTGTTGGCCATCGACGCACATGTCAGGGCCGTTGCGGTGCGCTGGCGCTGCGACACTAGACCGAAGCGAAGATGTCAAAGCCTTCGGCGTCGTGTCATGCCCGTCCGTCATTCCCGCGGCCACCGCGGCGAACGCGGATGGTTTCTCGGTTCGAAACCGCGGCGTGGCCACCCATGGTAACGATCGTGATGGTGATGACGGTGCCGCTCCGGCGCTCCCAGCGGTCGTGGCCGAGGAGACGTCCACCCCGAGGGCAGGCAGCCATCCACGACGGCCCCGGTTCGGCAACAACACACCGGCCAGAGACGAGGAGGCGGAGGCAGGGGCCAGAGACGAGGAGGCGGAGGCAGGGGCCGGGGCCAGAGACGAGGAGGAGGAAGGGGCCGAAGACGATCCTCGTTGGGACGACATTTCTTGCACAGGTGTGATGGGTGGTGCGGGTGGAGGCGGAGGTGGTGGCGCGAAGCAGCACCGGGGCACTCGAGGGGGGAAGGCCGGTCGGCGAAGGGGCAACGCTTGTGTGGCGCTCGTTGCTTCGAGGAGGGCCTCCGCTGTCGAAGCCGGCCTCGTCCTAGCAAGGGATGGGGAGGACCGACGTTGAGCGGGCGATGATGGTCGCTCTGATGGACGCCGCCTCAGTGGCCCAGGGTCGCAGTAGTGTGAAGGTCGACTGCAACTGCGGTTGCGCTCCTCGCGACACGTTTCGACAAGCTGCCGAGGCAGATCAGCGGCGTGCGGCGGCGCTTGTTCCGAACGAAGCCGTCTGGCGGACGAAGGGGCGAGTAAGTTGGGATGCAAAAACGACGCAGGCACGGCGGCTGGCACCATCAGTGACGGCTGATGGCATTGCGCATGGGCACCGACCGAGCGATGGCGCTTCGCGTCTCCCCGTGCGCGGCTCCCTCCCGTCCAGCGCAACATCGTAGTTTGCTTTGAAGTGGTGGGCACAAAATTGAGTGAAAAAAATGCTGTTTTTGTCTCTCGTACCAGTCGGAAGAAGGTGACGATGCAAAACACAACCGTCCATCTGCCATCCGCCACAGACCGACGACCGGACAGAGAAATTAGTACGGCAAATGGAGGGAACTCATGGGAGGGAGTTTCGCGCGTTCGAAATGTTTTAACACGGAAAAGGGAAAAGCGAAGGCAAAACGAGAGAGATAGAGAAAGAGGCGGAGGGATCAATCAACCCTACTGGAGACTTCAGGTATGACAACGTTGACCATCGTGTCGGACGACGTTGATGAACGAACAGTCCTCATCGGGGGAGTGGTTCTTTCTCTCTCTCTCTCTCGTCACCTTTTTTGCAGACACGAAAAATGTTCTCAAAGTTGGTACAGCCGCCCCGGAGACGGAGACCGATCGCCGATAAAGGCAACGGGGGGTGGGATCGACCGCCCCGCCGGGTCACTGTATTGAACAGCAGGGACGTGCCACGGGGACTTGTGCAGCAGCGCAGGACTTGCTGAGCGTTCGGTAACCCGCTGGGGCGATGTCGACGAGTGGCGCGCCGGTAGTAAAAACGTTGAAGGCGATGCGCTGCGCAACTTGCTACGGCTTGCCGCGATCGCGTCATCGACAACGGCAGAAGTATCATTATTTGCCGTGCCCGGGGAGCCGCGAACGATCGGGTTTCCTCTTGCCGGGGACTGTGAAACGCGGCGACCCGTCACAGCAGACGTCGAGTGGCGCCGCGGCGACGTCGTCGTCATCGTCATCGTCATTTCGTCCCCCTCGGCCAGGAACTGAGGTGCCGCTGATGCAACGGCCAAGTGCCCTCGCTGCACGACGAGTGTGGGTGCGACGGTCGTGGAGCATAACTCCGCCGTCGCCGTGATCGCGTTCACGACCGCGTAGCAGCGGTTGCGTGTGTCCTCGACAATCTTCAGCGTTTGACTTTGAAGCTCGAACCTCGCCATCGGCGGCGGCCGCCACTTGTCATGCTCCGCACGAAGTTCGTCGCACCGACGTCTCCAGTCGGCCATGAGCTCCGCGAACGCCTCGTCGGCACGAGCCTTAGCGGCAGCGTTGAGCCGGTTTAAGTAGGACTCGCCCCAGTGCTCGTCATAGTAGCGCTCCATCTCATCCACTTCGTGTTGGAGGCGGTCGACAATGCTCTGTTGCTCCGCGATCGCGTCACGAGCTTCGTTGATAAGCTCGTTAAGGCGGTCGAGTTCGGCGCGCATGGCCTTCACCAGAATCAAGGCGTCGGCGTAGTGCTTGATGGCGCGGATCCACTTCAGCAGCGGCGCTGCCGCCTTGGAGGCCCGGTGGGCCGCCTCCTCTGTGAGAGCGGGATCGTCGACGATTTTTTGCAGGGCGCGTCGCGTCGTGTCGGGCACTTTGGCGGGGTCGAACTCGCGCACCGTGGGGATGAAGTCATCCTTCCGGATGTAAAGCTTGATGCGGTCCCAGGAGGTTTGCTTCTCGCCGAGCACGAGTAGCACCGCTTCGAGAATGGTCGCGACCATCTTGGGCGGCGTCGGGTACGACCTCACTTCGTAGAGATACTCATCCTTGATGGCATTGAGGCCTTCCTGTGCCGCCTGAAGCTCCGGTCGCACCTTGTCCAGCTCTGCTTCCACTTTCCTTCGCTGAGCTTCGGCGTCGGCCAAGCGACCGTCGAGTTTCTGTCGAAGTGCCGCTAATTTTTGCCTCTCCTTTTCCAGTTCCTTCTTGCGGTCTCGGATGAGCTGTTGATATTCCCGGGCCTTTTTTTGCTCCTCGGGGGTCAGACCCTTCAAGCGCGGTGGGATAAATGTTGGCTTGGGTGGAAGTTTCAAATGTGGCATCTCCACGAATTCGATCGCCGGGTGCCGCACCAGCGCGTCCAAGCCACTCAGAAAGTTATAAATGCGACGCAAAATGGCCTCCAAAAAGCTGCGTTCCGACGGACCCATGAAGGTGTGAGCGCTGGCCGCCTCGCACTTCCGGATGCACAACGGTTCATTTGGCTCAAGGGTCAACCGCGTGAACGACGAACAGTACGCCACAATGCGTTCGTCCGCAGTGGGCACGACGGAAACGGAGACGGGTTTGCAGAGCCGACTCGGGGACGTGAACAGCGGGTACGCTGCCGCGAGCTCATCGCTTCCGCGGTTGCCCCAGGGACTTGAGGACCGGCGCTGCGCGGACGACATGTTCTAGTTTCGTCTCGCTCTCGGGGAGAGGTAGTGCAAAAAATTGGCTTCGCCTGGGTTGCTCATGTAAGCCCCCACTTGTCCTACCGCAGTCGGTCACGCAAAGAGCGGCCTAAGGTCACTTCCTTCACACTGTCACCTCGAATCCTCCGGCCTCTGGTCAAGTGCCTCAGTGCGGTTAAACGTGTGCAGCCAGTCGTCCCCGACCCTAACGAGCTGACCAGGTCCTGTCAGGACCCCATAAAAATCCAGCGCCGGTAAACGTATGCAGCCGTCATCGCTGCAACGACGGCTTGCTCCCTGCGCTTCTTTCCTGCGCACTTGACTGCCTCACACACAACCGACTGGGAAAAAAGGTAAATCGGCGCTTCATTTCTCAATCCACTCGTCGGTGTCAGTCACTGACAGTGGATTCGAAAAAATATGATATTCTGTCTCTAAGGAGCAACCGGACAAGGGCTGCTTTCACATCCTCCGCCTGAGAGCCGGACAGCCACCGCCGCCGACGGTAGCCAGCTGTGTGAGTCCCGTGCAATCCAGCTGCGTGTCAAACCGGCGGGAAGCCACCTTGAGACCGACTACGAGCCGAGTTGCATCTTCGCGTTTTCGGAGTCTCTGTATGCTACACAAGACTACAAGCATGCAAGGTCACAGGCAAAAAAAATACTTGGTGGCCATGTGAGTACTCGCAAGCACCGGCGCGAGCATGGGGGGGGGGAACACACTGTACTAGCACTGGATGGAACGACTGCGCAGCGACGGGCGCCTGAGGTTGAGGACGCCGCTGCGGTGCGGGCCGAGCCAGAGGTGGCCGCGAGGGCTTTCCGTGAGACGAGGCAAAAGAAAACGAAGAAGCGTGGTGCTGCTGTTGGTTGCTTACCACCTGACCCGCCCCCTTCATTCCATTGTAACTGCTGGTGGCGGTGGCCGTGGCGGACTTGTACGCCGCGGCTCCACTCCGGCAGTCGGGGGATGCCCTCCTCACCCTGGTGACGTCGGCACCACCTGCGCTGCCGTTCTCTTGGTCCTTTTCGTCGTCTAAGGCTGTGGTCGAGGCGATGACGCGGCGAGCGCGGGAGACGCCGTCGCGTGCGGCAGAACGGTATGCCGCGGCGGTGGCAATCACCTCGTCTTTCAGGGGCGCCCCCCTCCGCGGGAACGTTGCCCCGTCTGCAGCCTCGTCCGCGTCTTGGAGGGCGTTCGGTCGATCGTGTATCGGCGGCAACCTGTCGATGTCAGGGTCCCTCGTGATGATGATGCTCGCTCCTCCTCCTCCTCGTTCGACCAATTTGGGTGGCGCGGCCTCCCCGCCTTCGCTATCTCCGTCACCATCGTCGTCTCCCGCTTCAAATTCATCGCTGTGTGCAAACTGACGCACGATACTCTCCAAGGGACGCACGACGGAACCCTGCTCGTCCATCAGGTCCAGCGCCGCAGCCACGTCGTCGACCTCCTCCTCTCCCTCGTCCTCTCCTACGTGTCGTCCGCCGACGTTGCTCGAGCGATCGCCACCGCGGGCACGATTTCGAGAAAACACGGTGCTCCGAAGAGCAGTTATCTCTTGACAGCTTTCGATGACCGTGTCGCCATCGTACAAGCATTTTCGCACCACGGCGCGGACCTCTTCCGTCGCTTCTTGGTCTGCCCGGCGGGAAACGGGGAGAGCGACCGAACTACGACTCAGCTCTGCCGGCGTCGCCTGCGAAGGAAGGCCTCGACGTTCGCGGCACTTTGAGCCGACGACGGCGGCGGTGAGCCCACGGCGCGACTGGTTCGACTTCAGCGGGAGTCCAAACGCCTCTGCGATAATGTCGAGCAACTCAGACTCCTTAGCCGCATCCATTCCAACTCGTAGGGGTTTCACAAAAAAAATTCACGATTTTTACGCGCAAAAATATCTTTGCGTAGGTCCGTCAAC
>ERZ1292633.5433-Hain-H41-02um-R1-5433-length-11520-cov-10_pt1 | contig 11520 bp, 15 predicted proteins | sample MGYA00564406_ERZ1292633 | MGnify/ENA primary metagenome ERZ1292633 (study PRJEB36523, sample SAMEA6512639) | groundwater metagenome | collected 2019-01-08 | study: AquaDiva: Metagenomics assemblies of 32 groundwater samples
TTTTGAATCCAGACCGTCGCCACCGCATCCTCCGCGTAGCGGCTTCGTCCAACATTGCGTTCGAGCGGGACGCGCCAAAAAGCGGCGCGCCCCTCAACTTTACGTTAGCCCCTTGCCATTCCATATGAACGACGAATCGTGGCCCGACTGGCAGGTAACCAAGCTTGATGCTGCGCGTCGCCAGCTTGAGGCCGCCATCCGGCTTTTGTTCGCGCAAGACGACGCCGTGTCTATTCACACACTCGCCCACGCGTCATTCGGAATTCTCAAGGCTGTCGCCGAGCACCGCAATGAGCGCCGAGTGCTTGACACCACCGAGGAGCTCGCCGCGAAAGATGGCAAGGACTTCTGGAAGGGGTTCAACCGAACGGGAAACTTCTTCAAGCACGCCAACAAAGACCCAGACGGCGTGCTCTCGGGCGGTCCAGTAGAAGAAAACGAAGCACTCATTTCGCTTGCCGTCGAGATTTACCGCAATCTGGGTTGCCTCGTCACCACGGAAATCGAGACGTTCTATCTCTGGTGGCGTTGCATCCACTTCAAAGGAATCGACGATGTGAAGGAACCATTCATATCATGGCTAAGGCAGAACGCATCTCGCCTTCATGCGGAAGATCGCAGCGAACTTCTGAAGCTTGGCGCTGAACTGCTGGCGCTGCTCCAGGAAAGCGCATTAAATGCTCCATCGCGCAATCAACAGGGCTAACCCTTTGTTGCTGCGGACGGGCCGCCAGCGTCGCGCCTGTGCCACGATCATTTTGGCCCGCCGCAGACCAAGACGTTAGCCTCAGGATGGCAATTGCGCGCTTCCCGACACGTTCGTCCCTTGTTCAATCTCGTCAGATTGATCCGGTAGCCCGCCCAGGCGGATGATCCAGCTATGCCGGATTCTTTCTTCGGACTACTGCTCGCTTTTATAGGCCTAGCTGCTGTAACCGATTTCTTAGTCGGGAAGGAGGGCAGACGCAAAGTCAGGGAAAAGGTCGGCTGGTGGTGGTTGCATCTTGACGACCACTCAGTCTCAAGCTTCGTATCTATTCAGGCCGCAAGGCTACTCGCCGCGCTGCGGTCGCTTACCGGATCTCGGTACTTTGTGCTGAAGGCCGTGCTTTGCTTGCTGGTAATAAACTTGGCTCTGGGGCTCGTATGCATCGCCGCGGCAACGCTTTACGGTGAGAATCTAATATCAATAGAGCGCGTCAGGCGCAACATCTCTGCTCCGCCGGCCGTCGCAGAACAAAGCTTCGCGCGAATAGCCTGGACGCTGCTATTCGGGTCGATTGTTCCAAATGCAATCGCGGACTCATTAGCCATACTAATGTCACTCGATACTGATCTTGCCGCCTGGCGCGCTGTCGCGAAACCACGCCAAAAAACGAGTCATCTCCGCGTGCACCTGCGCCGAGGGTGGCGCGGTGTAATGCACCTTCACCTTGCCTGGCCGCCCGCTGACGATCTCGATCGGGTTCACGTGGGTGCGGTACTTGCCAACCTCTATGCGCGCAAGCCCGGAACGCCCGGTCGGAAACAAAGCCGCCTGCCAGTTGCACAGCCGCGCGTGCGTCAGCCTGCCGCCGAAGTTGCGCATAGCATCGTCCATCACGTCCACCAGGCCGTCCACATGGCGCGGCGAAGCGCCCGGCTTTCCGAAGCCAAGCTTGCGCAGCACCGACGAACGCACCGCCTCGAGGTCCAGCTTTTCCCCCTCGATGCCCGCGGTCGCCATTGCCTCGCCGACCCAGATGTCCTGGAGTATCTCGGGGTGGCGTTCCAGGCCGAGCGCATGCGCCAGGCCCAGGACAGTGCCTTGTGCAAGACGCGCGCGGCCAAGCGGCCCGGTCAGTGCGTCCTGACGCAGCGTGAAAACCGGCCAGCCGGGCTTGGCCCAGAGGGTGGGAGAGGCAAGGTCCATGAGCCGTATATTACGCTTTTACGGCTCATATTATTGATATTTGTGAGCCGTATTGTGGAATTTGCGGCTCAAAGCCTGTGCGTGGGCGGCGTGATCCTCGGCGATCCCGATGACGACCAAGTCATCGCCTGCGCCATCGCCGCGCGCGCCGATCTCATCATCTCCGGCGACCGGCCTCTACGCAACATCGAGTCCCACCAAGGTATTCGCATCGCAAGTACCGGCGAAGCACTGCGGCTGGTCACGCAGTGATCCGGCCACGCAGAAGCCGGCCGAGCGTTTCACCCGCATCGAAAGATTGCATCGCGCCACTAATCGGGTAACATCGCGTCATGCACGTATCTACTGGAACTGTCGTTGACGGAAAGATCGTTGTCGAAGGACTAACGCTGCCCGAAGGAACCGTCGTCACGGTTCTTACGCCCGACGACGAACCGACCGTCCGCTTACCCACGGCCCTCGAAAAGGAACTTCTCGAAGCTCTAGACGAGGCTGATCGCGAAGACGGTGGTGCTGGCCCGGAGTTCTTCGAAAGCTTGCGACGCTTCGGCTGATCTTGGTTCTGACCTACCGACTCAAAGCGCGCGCCCGCCGCGAGATTTCGAATGCGGCGGAGTGGTGGGCGGAAAACCGGCCCGCAGCACCTGGGGCAATCCGGGAGGATACCGAGGCCGCGTTGAAGGTCCTTGTTCGTCAGCCAGGCATCGGAACCAACGTTGACACTGTTCGTGCCGGCCCCGTGCGCAGGTTCCTGCTGCTACGGACGCAGTACTTCATCTACTACCGTGTTCGCGGCCAAGTAGTTGAAGTCGTCGCCTTTTGGCATGCGAGTCGCGAAGCCGGCCCGTCCCTCTAACCAATGAAGCGGAACTATAGGTGGGACGGACGGGCCGCCAGCGCCATGCCTTCATTGACCATCACGCTGGCCCGCGGTTCACCACGACGTTGTCCGTCGGGCAGGCGTGTAAATCCCCTGATGTAAATCCCCTGATTGTGGGGTTCGAAGATTTGTTCTATACTGTAAGCACGCGTGTAAGCACATCCAAGAGGGTAGCATGTCCGTTATCGAAAAATTCAAGGGTAAGACCACCGTCGCCGGCAACTCAAAGGCGCTGCGCATCGACGCCGCGTTTTTCCGCGCGCACCCGGAGTTCGATACCGGCGCGGATATCAAAGTGCAACTGTTGGGCCCCGGGCAAGCACTTGTGTCGGTTGCCAAGGCGGCAAAGCTTCGTCAGGTAGCTGGTCCGGAAGAGCTGGACCCGGTAGAGCAAGCCTTTCTCGCCTGGCTCGAGCGTGATATGAGCGCGCACCCCGAGCACATCGAACCGGCAAGCGCGGAGCTATTCGCGAAGGCCAAACGGCTCACGCGCGGCGTCAAGGTTGGCGACTAAGCCACGACCGGCTACCCGGCCGGCGGATTTTGTCAGTAACGGCTGGAACATCTGGTTTCACCGCCTATTTCGTGAACGTTTCGCCAACCTCGTAGCCGAGGTTGAAGCCCTGGCGCAGAAAAACCCAAAAAACTACCAGCACGAGCGCAGTGCCAAACTCCTGGCTGCCTTGGTTGATATTATCGAAAAGCGGGTACCTTCGAATCCCGAAGCGGCCGAGTTTCGTCTTGGCCGCACACTTGGTCCTTTCACGAACTGGCGACGGGTGAAACGTAACGGATTGCCCGACCGGTACCGGCTGTTTTTCCAGTTCAGGTCTTCGGTGAAGGTCATCGTGTTCGTCTGGTTGAATGACGAAGATACCCTGCGCAAGAGGGACGCCAAGACGGATGTCTATGCTGTGTTCCGCAAAATGCTGGAGAGCAGCAAGGTGCCAAACGACTTCAACGAATTGCTTACCAAGGCCGCAGCAACTCCTGGCCCCTGAGGAAAAGGCGGCTTTATGCAAACATCTTGACGTTTTTGCGCTTGTCGTCTTTCCTTAATATCAATGAACTGCGTTGGTTCGTCATGATCGTAGTCGGGGTGCGTATTTCGGCCCAACGTGAACGCTGATTTCGGCGGATCGTGAACAGGATTTCGGATGATCGTGAACACGATTTCGGCGGATGGTGGACGGCGTCAAGCAGGATGGCCGAGCTGATAGCGCAGAAAACTGCGGACAACCTTTTCGGTGAAGACGATGGGGTTCAGTGCCATGACGAAGGCCCTCGCCGCCGGGTTCGAGTCCGCTCAGGCACTCAGCGACACGGTTGCCTGAATGCTGTCGTAGGGGGCGCGAACGCCGTTCTCATCGCGCACGATCAATCCCGCTTGAACGAGCGCGGACACATCCGCATGGACCCGTTTGTAGTCGCGGCCGATGGTCTTGGCGAGTTCGGATATGCTACTCGCAGGATGACGGCGAACGTGCTTGAGCAGGGCGAGGCGCTTGGGAGAAAGCGTCGCCATCATGGTTTCGAAGTCGAAGAAGGTGAGATGGGTTTCCCGGACCTTTTCCCCGCGCTCCAGCCGCCGCCAGGCATCGACAAAGCGTTTTCCCATCTCTTCGACCGAATCAACATGAAGTCGGGCCGTCTGTTTCATCGTGCACCTCGCGCTCGTTTCACATCGGACAGGAAATCGGCGACCAGGGCCTCTACGCTGGAAAATCGATAGGACTCTTCCCGGTCTCCGACGTGCCGGTGGTCACCTTTCCCGCGCTCATTGTCGTAGCCCACAACGCGCCTGCCCGGGTAGCCGTAATAGAAACTGTACTTGAAGGCATGCGAACTTCCAGGAACGGCGCCCGGCACAATCCAGATGCTCATTTCGACAATTATGCCATTTTTTGTGGTAATTTAATGGTATGAAAACAACCATTGATTCCGCCGGCCGGCTGGTGGTTCCCAAGGCGCTTCGGCAGGCGCTGGGATTTCATCCCGGTCAGGTGCTTGAGGTGCGTGCCGGTGAGGGGCGTCTTGAGGTAGAGATCGCGGCGACCCCGATGGTCTTGAAGCGTCGCGGCAAGGGAGTTATCGCCGTACCTGGCGAGTCGCTGCCGCCGCTCACCGCCGAAAAAGTTCGCGAGACGATGGAGCGCGTACGGCGTTGACGGCGGCCGACACCAGCGTGGTGGTGGCGGCGTTCGCGTCATGGCACGAACAGCATGATGCCGCGAGACAGGCGCTGGACGATGGCCTTTGGCTTGTGGAGCATTGCGCGCTCGAGACATATTCCGTACTTACGCGCCTGCCGGCGCCGCACCGGGCGCCGGCAGGCGTGGTGCGCGATTTCATTGCGACGCGTTTTCCGGATCCATGGTTGCGGCTGACCGCTTCCGCCTATCGCAAGTTCATTTCCGGTTTGGCGGAACTGAATGTAACAGGCGGCTCTGTTTATGACGCCTTGGTCGCGGCGACAGCGGCTGCGCATGCTGTGCCGCTGATCACTTGCGACCGACGCGCCGTCCCGATTTACGAACGATACGGGATTCGCGTTCAGATTCTCAATGTTTGACGGCGCCGCGCGCGCAGGCATGGGCGCGCGCGATCAAAGGTCTGCCTCTACGCTCACGTTTGGAATGACGCGCTGATGAAGTGATGCGCATGTTGCTTGAAACGTGGCAAACTAAGCGCGACGGAACCAGGCGCGGTATCATGGAGATCGAGACATGATTAGGAACGATCACGAATTGGCAGTTACGCGGGAACGTGTTGCCTCGCTGGAGAAGCTTCTGGAAGCCCTACGCAAGACGGCCAGGCCCGAAGAATGGCCGGCATTGAGCTCTGGCTATCGCTTGGAGATCGAACGAATGCAGGGCGAGATGCTTGATTACCTCGTGCAAGGCGCGCCCGCGAATACGACCGCGTGACCCGCCGCTGTCTGAGCTACAGCACGGAAAAACCAGAAAACGATATAGAGGAAGTTGCCCGTCGACTTTGCAACCACGTTGCCGACGCCATCGAGAAATACTTAGGCTCCCATGAGCGGATCCGCGGAGATCACCATATTTTTGCCACGGTATTGATTATTTGCTGACCTGGAGCTCGACGCACATCGCGAACGCCAAGATCCGACCAAAGTTAGAGAGAGCCTGCCGTGACAATGGCTACGAACCACCTGTTTTGTGTACGCCCTACAAACTCATGGGGGGTTGACTATGGTACATGCCCAACGCGAAGAACAGCCATGGACTGACGAAATCGTGGCCGAAGTACGTTCCGCCCGCGAGCAACTGTTCGCCGCCTGCGATTACGATCTGGAGAAACTTGCCGATCGCCTCCGCCAAGCTCAGAAGGCGAGCGGCCGGGCCGTCGTGACTTTCCCGAAGCGGATGCCGACGAAAGAGGTTTCTGCGCAATAGCCGCCCAATAACCGCTTCGACCGGACGCACAGACAGCGGCGCTCCGCTTGCTGTTTGCGCGCCGATTATGCGGAACGTCGGGCGGGCGCGATGCGTGATCCGCTGAGGTACTAGAGCGCCTTCCCGAGGACGTTGCGGCGAACGCTCCCTTCGTGGTCGACGATCTCGGTGGGATCCTCGCGTTCTACACGCAAACGCATCTTCCGCCGGACAAGCTTCTTGGTCTCACCGCAAAGGAAACGGGGAACGCCAAAAAGGTGCTGCAAAACGGGGCGCTTGTGGGGCGGGCGTTACGTGGAATGCTGCATTAGATCGGAATCTACTGTCACAGGCGCGTTCCGCCTGTGTCTAACAGAGTATGGTAAGAAACCACAATCCGTTTACGGACGTTGCTGCAGGTGAAGGGCGAGACCAAGAACTCGTCCAGTTGGCCAAGGGAGGCAGTCGACCCGCCCTTGAGGAACTGGTTGTGCGCCATCAAGCGTGGATCTACAACCTCGCGCTTCGAATGGTGCACCACCCGGAGGACGCTAAAGACGCCACACAGGAGGTCTTGATAAAGCTATTCACGAGACTCTCGACGTTCGACGGACGCAGCAGCCTTCGCACATGGCTCTATCGAATCGTCATCAACCACCTGCTGAATATGAAACGCAGCCGCGTCGAATCGAGGGGGATCACGTTTGAAGAATACGGACGTGCCCTTGACGACACGCCAGACGCGGAACTGCCGGACCCGCACGCGGTTCCGGTCGATGTTCAGCTCCTCGTTGCGGAAGCGCGAATTGGGTGCACGTCGGGGATGCTGTTGTGCCTGGATCGTGAACAGCGGTTGATATTCATCCTCGGCGGTATTTTCGGTGTCAGCGACGTGGTCGGCGCTGAACTGCTGGAGTTGAGTCGGGACAACTTTCGCCAAAAACTCTCCCGAGCCCGCCGCGATCTGCAGAACTTCATGCAGGACAAGTGTGGGCTCGTCAACACCGCCAACCCCTGCCGTTGCGCCAAGAAGACGCGCGGATTCATCACGGCGGGGCACATCGATCCTAGTAACTTGAGATTTGCCCGGGAACGGGTGACCCACGTGCGTGACGTTGCAGCACGCGTGAGTGATGAGATAACGGGATTGGATACAACCTACGCCGAGGTCTATCGCGATCACCCGTTTCAGAAATCACCGGATTTCGTGGCCTCTCTGAGGGAGTTGATGAACCAGCCTGAGTTCCGATCGACGTTGGATCTCGACTGAACGAGCCTGGAGGCAGGGCGATGCGTATACGGATGTCGGAAATGCCCATAATTTTTGCAAATTTAAGAAGCCATTTTCAGCGGTATCGGTAATTTATCGTTCTGTCACAGACGGTTCCGGTGTGTGTCTAACCAAGCATGAAGTTCTTAAATGTAAAAAGGAGATTGCTATGAATAACTTTGTCGTTTGGTTTGATATTCCGGTTAAAAATTTGGATAGAGCAATGAAGTTCTACTCCAAGGTGATGTCTGTCGAGTTGAAATCGATGGAAATCGGCCCTAGCAAACAAGCCAATTTTCCCTTTGTTCCAGGCGTAGCGTCTGGCTCTCTGAGAGAGAGTAAGGAAAGTGAGCCAAGTGCTGCGGGCACGATGGTCTACCTCAATGGTGGGGAAGATTTATCTGCACCTCTGGCGCGTGTCGAAGCTGCGGGTGGAACAATTATCAAAAATAAAACCCGTATCGGCGAGAATGGCTTTATGGCAATTTTCAAGGACACTGAAGGCAATCATGTGGCACTCCATAGCCGAAAATGAATGCAGCTTGTAGGGGAGGAAAGACACCATGAATCTATTCAAGAAACCCGTTCCTCGGCTAGCGCCACTGCCTCCAGACCCCGGACTCGACGATATCTTTACGCTGTTCGCCCCCGCCTGCGGCGGTTTCATCCCGAATGGGATGCTCATCATGCAGCGCAGGCCGAAAATTCTGCGAGCGTTTGTCCAGATGATGGGAGCAGTCTCTGACCAAGAGACGAGCGAGGTTGACATCGGCTTCAAGCGGCTGATCGCCCACGTCGCGAGCCGCGCCGCGGGCTGCCGCTATTGCATGTCGCACACCGCCGCGCTCGCGCTTGGCTCCGGGATCGACGACGCCAAGCTCGAGGCGGTGTGGGAATACCGCACGAACCCGCTCTTCACCGAAGCCGAGCGCATCGCGCTCGACGTGGCTCTCGCTGCAGGTGGCGTGCCGAACGGTGTCACCGACGAGATGTTCGCGAAGCTGCGCGAGCATTGGAGCGACGGCCAGATCGTCGAGATCGTCGCGATGATCGCGCTATTCGGGTTCCTCAACCGCTGGAACGACACTTTTGCGACGCCCCTCGAGGATGAGGCGTTCGCGATAGGCCAGAAATACCTCGCGCCCCACGGCTGGGGGGCTGGCAAGCATTTGAGGAGCGCTTGAAAATAGTAAGGGAAGTTCTTCTCAATGCGTAACAATCGACGATGGATGGCGATTTCAGCAGCGACAGGGCTTGCCTTCTTCCTTATCGCCAACTTCACGGACTTCCTCGTAGGATTGAATGTTGTGTCCGGTTTAGTCCAAATTGTGCTCAACATCTTTGTCTTCGTGACGTGGTTGCGTGGATATCGCGCCAGCCATGGTCGTGAGCGGTTCGTGGCGTTCTTTGGGGTTATTGCGCCACCTATATTGGCAGCCATTACACTTTACCGCGTGATCATCCCTTTCTTCACCTCCATTTTCTAGCCTCCGATCAGGAATGTGACTCCTAACACGTATTCGGATGGTAGCGATCAGCCACCAAGCCCGCCAGAATCGGGGGCCTCAATCAGTATCAACGCCATCAACATGGACAGCGAAAAGCGTCGCTCCCTCGTCGCTCCACTTATTGCTGCCGGTTATGGCGAACGTTGAAGCTGACAGTTTCAACGGGCGGGGAAAGCCCGGAACACAAGCACTGGCGCGGCTTCCCGGGCGGTTCATGACGTTTGGCCTAGTCCATTTATGATTCCGTTGGACTACGCGGGCCGGGACGGCACAAGACGCCCGGCTTAGAGTCCGGTATGACGCGCGATATAGGCTTTCACCGCACCCGCATCCGCATCCATCACCTCAAACCGCTGCGGCAGCGACTCCAGGTTCTCGCACCCCGGCGGATAGTCGGGATCGCGCCCCAATGCCTCACGGATCGTCGCTGCGAATTTCACCGGCAGCGCCGTCTCGAGGCAAACGAGCGGTACGCCGGCCTGCCTGTTTTCTAAACCGACCTTGAGCCCGTCCGCGGTATGGGTGTCGATCATCACGCCGTAATCTTTGTACACACGGCGGATAGTCGCGAGCCGATCCGCGTGGGTGCTGGAGCCGGACACGAAGCCGTATTCCTTCACCTTCGCGAAGTAAGGTGTGCCCGCAAGATTGAATTCGCCCCCGGCGTCGACCTTGCTCCACAACCCTTTCACCATCGCCGCATCGCGCCCGACGAGGTCGAACGCGAAGCGCTCGAAATTGGACGCATTGGAAATGTCCATGGACGGGCTGGAGGTCTGCGCGACCTGGCTCGAGGGACGCACGCGGTAGCGGCCGGTGCGGAAGAATTCGTCGAGCACGTTGTTCTCGTTGGTGGCGAGGATCAGCCGCGCAATGGGCAAACCCATCATGCGCGCGATGTGGCCGGCGCAGATGTTGCCGAAATTTCCGGAGGGCACGGCAAACGCGACCTGCTCGTCGTTGGATTTGGTTACCGCGAAATAGCCGCGGAAGTAATACACGATTTGCGCCGCGACCCGCGCCCAGTTGATCGAATTCACCGCGCCGATGCGCTGGCGCGCCTTGAACACGGCATCGTTGTTCACCGCCTTGACCATGTCCTGGCAGTCGTCGAACACGCCCCGGATGGCGATGTTGAATATGTTCGCATCCTGCAGCGAAAACATCTGCGCCGTCTGGAACGGGCTCATCTTGCCCTGAGGCGAGAGCATGAATACATTTACGCCTCGCTTTCCCCGCAGCGCGTATTCGGCGGACGAGCCGGTATCGCCGGAGGTCGCGCCGAGAATATTAATCCGCTGGCCGCTTTTTTCGAGCGCGTATTCGAACAGGTTGCCGAGCAACTGCATCGCCATGTCCTTGAACGCCAGCGTCGGCCCGTTGGACAATTCGAGGATGTGCAGGCCCGGCTCCAGGGTCTTGACCGGCGTGATCGCTTCGGTGCGGAAAATTGCCTTGGTGTAGGTCTTCGCGCACAAGGCCTTCAGCTCGGCGGCCGGGATGTCGTCGCAGAACCTGCGCAGCACCTCGCAGGCCAGTTCGGCGTAAGACAGGCTGCGCCAGGCGGCGAGTTCAGCGGCGCTGATGCGCGGAGTGCTCTCGGCAATGGCGAGCCCGCCGTCCGGGCACAGACCGCCGAGCAGGATCTGCGTGAAAGTCTGCGGCGCCATGCCGCCGCGGGTCGAAACGTAACGCATCCGGCTAGTGCTTCCCGAGTTCCTCGAGCCGGATGCGCGTCACTTTGCCGGTCACCACGGCAAGGTTCTCGATCGCGGCGATGGCGGCGTTGATGTGCTTCTCGCGCGTCTCGTGCGTGAGCATGATGATGTCCACCTGCTCCTCGCCCTCGGAAGGCTCCTTCTGCACCATGGCGTCGATGGAAATGCCGCGATCGGCGAGAATGCGGGTAATGTCGGCCAGCACGCCCGGCCGGTCCACCACCCGCATGCGCATATAGTAGGACGTGACCACCTCGTCCATGGGCAGGATGGCGACGTCCGACAACTGGTCGGGCTGGAACGCGAGATGCGGCACGCGGTGCTCCGGGTCGGCGGTGTGCATGCGCGTCACGTCCACCAGGTCGGCGACGACGGCGCTGGCGGTCGGCTCCGCCCCGGCCCCGGCGCCGTAGTACAGAGTGGCACCGACCGCATCGCCTTTCACCAGGATGGCGTTCATGACCCCCTCGACGTTGGCGATCAGGCGCCGCGCCGGGATCAGGGTCGGGTGCACGCGCAGCTCTATGCCTTCCGGCGTCCTGCGGGTGATGCCGAGCAGCTTGATGCGGTAGCCGAGTTGCTCGGCGTAGCGGATGTCTTCCTGGGTGAGGCTGGAGATCCCCTCGGTATAGGCCTTGTCGAATTGCATCGGAATGCCGAAGGCGATCGCCGACATGATGGTGAGCTTGTGCGCCGCATCGATGCCCTCGATGTCGAACGTCGGATCGGCCTCGGCATAACCCAGGCGCTGCGCCTCCTTCAGCACCGTGCCGAAAGCGAGGCCCTTGTCGCGCATCTCCGACAGGATGAAGTTCGATGTCCCGTTGATGATGC
>ERZ1292633.5436-Hain-H41-02um-R1-5436-length-11519-cov-7_pt1 | contig 11519 bp, 16 predicted proteins | sample MGYA00564406_ERZ1292633 | MGnify/ENA primary metagenome ERZ1292633 (study PRJEB36523, sample SAMEA6512639) | groundwater metagenome | collected 2019-01-08 | study: AquaDiva: Metagenomics assemblies of 32 groundwater samples
TAATCATTGCTTGATACATCGTTTTGATATGGTTATCTAAATTGTGAAAGTCCACGTCCGGAAGATCTAGGATCTTTCAGCGACGAGCGGCAGTTTAACTGAATTGAAAAAGCCTGTCAAGCACTCCCCCAGCAGTTTCTGGGGATGAAAACGACCCGATTACTCGGGCCGTTTCATCTGTTCTTTGCGCCACTTTTCGATGGCTTTGTGATTCCCGGACAAAAGGACGGGAGGAACCGCTAAGGTTTGCTTATTTTTGAGGGTATAAACCTCGGGCTTGGTGTACTGCGGATACTCAAGCGACCCTTCTTCGCCATGGGATTCCTCATTCAAGGTATCCACATTCCCGAGGACGCCGGGCAGGTTTCGGGCAATAGCATCGATCATAACCAGGGCTGGGAGCTCCCCGCCTGTAAGGACATAGTCCCCAATCGACAAGGCCTCGTCGGCGACTACTTCCTGGACGCGATGGTCAACTCCCTCGTAACGACCGCACAAGAAGATCACCTGATCATATTCAACTAGTCGCTTGGCATCGGCTTGTCCAAATCGCTTACCAGAAGCCGACGTCAAAACCACGCGGACACTCGGCTTCTTAGTCGATCGTTTAAGGATCTTCTTAATGATCCCCGGAGGCTTTAAACGAATGTCAGCGACAGCATCTTCAAACGGCTGCACGGTCATAACCATGCCAGCCCCCCCACCATAAGGAGTGTCGTCTACCTTCTTATGTTTATCTCTAGAGTATTTTCGTAAATCGTGACCCTCAATTTTCAAAAGCTTTTTCTTCTGGGCCTTACCCAAAATCGAGGCCTCGGCATAAGGCGCGATTACTTCTGGAAAAATGGTGATGACGTCGTAGCGTTTCATAGCTGACAAAGTATATAGCATAGAAATGACGAAGCGCGCGACCCGAGAGGTCACGCGCTGCGAGGAGCTACCCCGTACTTTTCCAGCACTCGGGCACACTCGGAGTACTTCTGCTCAATCTGATCCCAACACCCCTGGTCCGCAAGCTCCGGCGTTCCGAGGGGATGGGCTTCGAATGAAGCAGCTAGCGACATGAAATCGCTAAGAGCTTGGAGCCGGCTCCGGGCCAGCTGATCCAAGAAGCCAGCCTGCGTAGATCTTCCCGTTGGCGGGAACTCGAGCACGTGTCGATAGTACGCTCCCTCTTGAAGGAAGCGCATGACCGCGACCGTAGCCCGGTAACGCGGATCCTGAGCAATGTCTCGGAACGAGTAGCCTCTACCCTGCAGGATGATCTCGAATTCGAGCCAGGTACGCGCTCTATCTCGGGCTCGTCCGAGGAGCCGGACGACCCAGAAAGGAGCGAAGATGAGCAAGAGCACAAAACGTGCCGCGAGCTTCCTGGCCTTCCAGCCTCGCCACAAGTCTGAGTCGGGATCTTCCTGCAACTCGCTCAGCTGCCGATCGATACCGTTGAGGAGCGGCCACGTAACCGCGAGCTTGAAGGCTATGTAGAGAAGGAAGGCCCACCAGTAGCGATACTGGGTTAGGGCCACGAGGGAGCCGATCACCGTGATCGCCGCCAGGCTGACACGAGCCACCGACAAACGCCAGATCAAGCGCTCTTGCTGCACTCGGGAATCCGTGGAGCTATGCGCTTCCCAGATGGCCCGAAGGTGCTGCTTGCCGCCGTGCGGCAATGGCGCCGTCGTCTGAAACAGATCTTCAAGACGAAGAGGAAAGGACATGTGGTCTCCATCGATACCCGCGGTATCGAACGCAGCAGCCTAGTCGATTTCCTGAGAAAAATCAAATCTCCCTGTAAACACGAATCCCGCATCAGGCCGACGTCGTACGTCAGCGACCGATGCGGGGCGAAGCGCGCCCGGGGCGTTGAACCAGATGGTGGATAAATATATTTACAGCCCGGCCAGGCTCTGGTGGACTGTAACTAACTAAACTCCCCAATGCCTCGAGAATGAGGTCGTTGGGGAGTTTGTTGTTTAAGTCTTAAACTGGGCTCGTAGGCCAGGCGCCAGACATGGCGACGACCCCTCCTTACCTCCCCTTAGCAGGGGAGGAAGCAATATGACATTTGTAAACAATCGAGCAATGATTAGCGACCTCAGGAAAAAGCTGAGACAAAATATGACCAAAGCCGAAGTAAAATTCTGGCTAGCAGTCAAAGGACGCAAGGTCGGGGGCATTAAATTTAGACGTCAACATAGTCTCGACTGGTACATTGTTGATTTTTACGCAGCCCAACTAAAACTAGCAGTTGAGATTGACGGCGACATTCACGATACACCCGAAGCTATAGCTAAAGACCAACAACGCTCCCAACATCTCGTCTCACTCGGTGTACGTGTGATTCGTTTTACGAACGATGACGTCCTCGATAACTTGCCCGGCGTCCTCGATCGTCTACGCGGGCACTTCCCCTCCTGAGTAAGGAGGGGTTAGGGGTGGTCGGAGCATTCTGCCATCGCCAAACAAAAAAAACTAGCCCGAAGGGCTAGTTTTTTTGTTTCTCACGAGTTTAAAACGTCAGGCTATCGACCGAGGCATCGTCCATGTCCGCCATAGGAGCAGGAGCGGCCATTGGAGCCGCTGCAGGAGCTGCAGCGCCAAGGCTCATGTCTCCGCTTGGAGCTGGACCACGGCGCTTGCCGTTGTCCGGAGCATCGATACGGAAACTGATACGCATGTTGCCCTTGGCTCCGAGCGTTGCGAGCAAGGTTCGGATGGCGACCGCAGTCTTACCGCCCTTACCAATCACGTAACCGGTATCTTCGGGAGAAGTGTGAACAGTGATCAAAACTCCCTGTTCGTCGACCTTGCGATCTGACTTCACTTCCTCTGGCTTGTTCACGAGTGCCTTCACTATGTATTCCACGAACTGCTGGTCAAACTCCATACAAGATTTTATTACAAGTTCTCTATGCTTTTAGTATACAACAGTTAGGCGGCTGCCTGCTCAGCTGGAGCTTCGGCCTTTGGCTCGGCAGCCTTGGGCTTAGCGTCCTCGATAGCTTTACGGCGGCTGGCTGACAAACTGATGTTGTTGACCTTGTCGCCCTTTACGAGCTTACGGTCAACAAACAAGTTGTGGAGACCCTTCGAAGCCTCAGCACCCTTCGACAACCAGTACTTGATGCGCTCTTCGTCGAGCTCGGCCTTGGCACGATCCTCGCGAGGGTTGATGTTACCCAAGACTTCGATAGCTGGTGACCATGGGTCACGAGTCTTTTCCTGAAGAACGATACGGTAATACGGCTGCTTGCGCTTGCCGGTGCGTGAGAGACGGATGGTTAGCATAACTAGCTAAAGTAGATAGTAGACGGTAGATAGCTGTGAAAAATGTTTGCGAAGCTGTCTACCGTTAACTGTCTACGGTCTACAGAGCAACCATCTACCATCAACTATCTACCTGGTTAATTTGGCAGAAGGGTATCTTTTGACTCGATCTTTGTCAAGGCCTGTAGGGGCAAAAGAGCACCCTACCGTTGACAAACCCCCAATAAACCCGTAACCTTAGCTGTTCGTTCACCGAGGAGGTTTCGATGTCGAACAACCACAGCCGTACCCAGATCCTGTTCGTTCCCGCCGAGCTCATCGATCCGGTGAACCAGCTGTCCTCGAGGACCCTCGCGCGCTGTAAAAAGGCGTTCGAGCTCTGGCAGACCGAGAAGTTCGACTTCCTGGTCGTCACCGGCGGCCGCTTCCTGCCGCCGAGCCGCCAGACCACCGCGGCGGGCGTGCTGATGTCCCGCTGGTTCAACGAGAAGGGCGTCAACCCTGAGCACATCGTGATCGAGGAAGAGTCGTTTGATACCTTCGAGAACATCTCCGGGAGCGTCCAGGCCATGCAGGCCCGCGGTCTCGGCGATCCCCAGCAGTGGGATATCACGATCGTGACGCAGCGCCAGCACGCCGCTCGGTTCGAGATCAGCTTCTGGAACATGTACCAGCTCAAGATCCGCTCCGAGCGGCCCGACTACAGACTGGGTCCTATCGAGTGGTGCAAGGAGTGGCTGTTCATCCTCGTTCACCTGTTCGATCCGTACGGTCGCGGTAGCCTAGCCCGGCGCAACCGCGACGATCGTCGCCTGGCTGCCTACGGAGAGTAGCCCTCACGGGCTCGTCAAAAGCCGCGTTCTCGGAGAATCGTCTCCGGCAAGAACGCGGCTTTCGCATTTTTATGCGCTAGTCTTTTTCTCCCCAAACAAGCAGTAACCGTTTTCCAAAACCTCCCCTCTCCTGTCGACGTTTCACTCGAACACTTTCAATCTCGGCTGGATCGATAAACCGGATCTCACAAAGAGTTTTTATGACCTCCGCTAGATCGGCTAGCTCTTTCACGAGCTCGTCGCGGCCTTGTGCCGTCTGCACTTCGGCCGCCTCCTCCCCCACCTTTCGCAACAAGGCAACTGCAAAATCGGCCTCGCTTAGCGTCTGTATTTCATATTGTTTACCCAAGCCCTCCATAATCTCCGAAATCCGATCACGAACAAGCTTGTTGTAGGCAATCTTTTCCATATACAGACAGTATAGAAAATCCTCACAGAATATAGAATAGCGAAGAGCGCGTCGTAAACGCGCTCTTATGACTGTTGCTCGAGATCGCCGACCTCGAACAGCAGTTGATCGATGATGGCAACACCGGCGGCTACTTTGGCCGTCATATCCGCCTCGTTACCCACGCGATAGATACGCGGGTGAGGCGCGATAAAGCGTTCGAGTCGTTCGTGTAGCGCAGTGGCCTGGGCGTGAGCTCGCTCTCCGCGTGCTCCGTTCAGATGGCAGCACCGCAGCCAAACATCCTCAGTGGGCATAGCCACAAGAATCAACGCCTGGTAACGAGCCAGCACCGACTCCTGAGCTTCGACGCCCGGAATTGCTTCGTGACCGCCGTAGACCCAGGTCCCCTCACCCACGATACGATCCGTCACGAGCATGACGGCCTTCCGCTCAAGGGCAGACCAACTGGCCATGGCCTCGAGCAGCCGACGAAAATCGTCTACGTCGAGCGCGAATTGAGGATCGTCACGCGGGTGCCACAGACCATGGCCGTGCAGCACCGTTGGGCCCTCGGGAACGAGCATGATGTGCTCACGATCCCTGAGAGCCTCCCAAATGACACTCTTACCTGCTCCCGGTCCGCCAACAAGGCCGACGGTCGGGATACCGCAGGGCCGACGCTGCATGATCACCTCACAGGTGGCGAAACCTTAGGGGAGAACGACCTCACCGTCAATTATTCGTAGTCAAAAACTACTGAAGGATCTATGAAAGCCTCAAGCTCGCTTTCATTTTGGACGTAACCCCGTAACTCAATATCCGTGCCTTTGTGAATACCTAAATGCAGATGCATACGGTTATCAGACGTCTCGGCTGTCTTATGCTCGCCGAGTATGCCAATCACATCGCCGGCCTTCAGGGCGTCCTTGAGCTCAGGCTCGATAGAGGCAAGGTCGAGATGGCCATACAAAACTGTCACTTCTTGACCTTGATAGACACACTGCTGGATAAAGGTGCCTCCGTAACCTTCAACGTCGTTCCTATAAACTACCTCGCCGTCGCAAATAGCATAGACCTTCACGTCTTGACCGATCTCATCTCCGAAGACCTCGTAATCAAGAGCTGAGTGAAAGCCCGTAAAGCGTTCAGGCGGGTCGATTGGGTTCTGCTCGGGATCTGGAGTAACGTACAAACCAAACGTCAGCAGCTTCGGGCGATTATCGGAGCGATCAAGCGGCTGATGTAACCCCTCAGGAGATCGACCAACCTCAAGGCAGCCAGCTCCCAAGACTAAAACTGCGACCAAAATGAGGGGTGAGATTCGGTAGAAGTTCATATCTTGTCACTATACTCCAGCTTTAGTTTTCAGAAGCCCTAGGGTATGCTCGTTTCATGCGCAAAGAACCGGTAATCAGCCCATCTCCAGCAACCGATAAAAGCACCTGGCAAAGTGTTTTTTTGGGTTTGTTGCTCGTGATCCTCGTGAGCCTAACCTTCTATTATCGTGACTACTTGAATTTCAGTACCCTGAAGGATTTGCAGCACTCCTTCTTCCCTTGCAAGGCCCCGATCACCTACTCTCTAGAAAATATCGACGACCGTTTTGGCATTACCGAGGCACAATTTCTTGAAGTCACTCTGAAAGCTGAACAACTCTGGGAAGATGCTCTTGGTCAAAATCTTTTTGAGCTAACTGAAGACGGTGAACTTGCTATCAATCTAACCTACGATTACCGCCAGGCCGGAACGGAACGACTGCAGGAGCTTGGCCTCAACATCCAAAATAATAATGCCAGCTACGAGGACTTAAAAACACAATACGACGACACCTACGCCGCTTATTTAGCTCAAAAGGGAGAACTTGATAGCATGCTTAAGAACCACGAGGCTCGCAGTGCTGCCTACACCAAAGAGGTTGAACGGACCAATAACAACGGCGGTGCCACCCCACGCGAATATCGCCAGCTCGAAGCTGAACGAGAAGCCTTAAACGCCGAGGCCGCAGCCATCAACGCCAAGGTCCAAGCGATCAATGTCAGTGCCGATACCGTCAACATTCTGGCCGATGCCTTGAATGACCTGGCCGATCGCCTCAACCTCACCGCCTCCCACTATAACAACATTGGCGATGCTCTAGGTGACGAATTTGTCGAAGGCACTTTTGGCGCCAGTTCCCATGGTGATGAGATCACCATTTACCAGTTTGAGGACCGCGATAAGCTGGTTCGAGTATTAGCTCACGAACTAGGCCATGCTTTAGGCCTTGATCACGTAGAAGATCCTGAGGCCGTCATGTACCGCCTGAACGAAAGTGAAAATGGCGATTTAACCGAGGCCGACCTCACCGCGCTTAAAGATTTGTGTAAAATCGACTAGATCCGAGTTTTTATTGACAAAATCGCAATTTTCTGCTATCATATCTGGTTGACTTGAACGCCGATTTCCGGCTTTTCGAGCTCAATGCCGCTTTCCCAAGAGGTGTTCGATGTCCGACGTCTGGTCCTCCCGTTTCGCCGCCCGTCTCGAGCAGTTCGGCCTGACCGGCCATCCGCTCCTCACGCGGGTGCTGACGGCCTACGTCATCGTCCCCAGCAACGCCGTCTTCGACTACAAGCTCGGCAAGTACCTGCCCGTCAAGGCGGGACGCGTCGAGCTCGGCCAGCACCTGCTCGCCGACCTCTGCCGCAACCCCCTGGCGATCATGCGCCAGCACGGGTACAAGCCCGGCCAGACGTGCGGGATCATGGGGGTGATGCACGGCAACGTGGAGATCCGGCCGTTCCGGCTGGAGGAGGTCACCCCGACCGCGATCGCGCTCGAGCTCGACGGCCAGTACCTCGGCTACGTTCGCGAGGACGGTGTCTTCTACGCCGCCACCCCGGACGCCGACGAGTTCGTGGCCTGGTTCCAGGCCACCGACATGGGACACTTCCGCAACGAGCAGGATCCGCCCCCGGCCACCAGGACGCACCGCGGCCTGGAGCTCGCCGTCTCGAGCCACGAGCTCGCGGTGATCGCCCACGGCGGCTACCTGGAGCGCAAGTTCCGCGCCCAGCAGTCCGCCACGGCCGACATCGAGTCCCCCACCCTCACCACCCCCATCCAGCAGGAGATCTACGCGTAGCGCAGACCGCGCCCGCATGAAGAACCGCACCTCGCGGACTTCAGCGGGTGCGGTCTCTTCATTTTTATTTACTTTTTCCAACGCTTCAAAGTGGGGACTTGGTACCACATCATGGTACGAATCCACCAAGGGTGCTTTTTCTCTTTCATGTTCTTATCGAGGTTCTTACGAAAATCTTCCATCGGCCCAGCCTGGGTAAACTCTCCGTTCACATAACAAAAGCTGCAGTACTCAGTCGACTTCGAACCATCGGCATTTGTTCCCCCGCCTTTGATATCTTTCGACAACGGCATTGAACAGCTCTCACACTGCTTTCCGATCATGAACATAGCTTATAAATAACTACTTATTCTCAAGTTCGTGGACTCGGCGAGCCAGTGAACGGACTTTCTCGATAAGGATGGGCGTCTCCAGCACGTGATGGGCCTCCAAGGCTCGATAACGCTCTTCCCAAGACAACTCCGGCTGATCGCGATGCTCTTTGACACCGATCCAAGTGTACTCGCTCAGGATTCGATCGAGCTCCTTGTCGGTGATTGTTCGGTCAGAATCAATCATAGCTTACTTCTTGATCGCACGTAGGGCCATAAACATCGGGATCTCGGTACGAGCGCGGTTCTCGGCTTTGGCCTTAGGACCGGAGTCGCTGTTGCGATGAGAAATCCATTCCTCGATGGCGTCGACCATGAAACCGGCCTTGGCGAGTTCCTTGATGTAAGACTCGAGAGGGCGGTGGTATGAGTACGTCACTTTGCTGCGAGGGCCCTCCCCCGGATTAGCGACGATCGGAATCTCGTTCGGCGACAAGTAGGCATCAACACGGCGATACTGAAGACCGCGCTTTTCGTCCCAACCCCAACCGGTCTGACGTGGGATACGAAACATCGGATGGTTCAAAACAATGACGAACGGAGCACCGGGTTTCAAAACCTTACCGGCATCACGGAAGACGGCGGCGAAGTCGTCGATATTTTGGACAGCGAGGTTACAGGCGGCTCCGTCAAAACTCTTCTCGTCATAGTAACGAGCGAAGTCGGTAGCGTTGGCTACGCGGAAAGTAGCGCCTTTAATCTTTTTAGCTTCGGCCTGCTTGATCAGGGTCGAGGAAATATCTAAACCGAGAATTGTGGCACCGGTGTTGGCCACGGCGCGAGCAAAAGAACCTTCGCCGCAGGCGATATCGAGGTAGCTCTTACCCTTTACTGGGAAAAGCAGGCGCAACGAGCCTGGAAAAATCACTTCAGCTTGAAAAGTATCCTCTTCTTTCAAATGTTTGCCGTACCATTTGGCAACCGGTTCCCAAGAACCCTTCGCGCCCTTGGCTCCGTAAGGGGCTGGGCGATTCGAAGCATTCGGACGGCGGCCTGGGCGGCGGGCCGGACGAGCATCGGGCTTTTCGGCTTCGTTGAAGTTCAAAGGCATAAGAGGGGTAGCCTACCTGAAATCCGATCACATGTAAACCCCGGGCTTGTTATTACGATCGCGGTACCACTGATGGGGGTTGTTGCGGATGTAGACGCGAATCTCCTCAAGACCTACGGCGTATCGAATAACCTTGTCATGATACCGATCTTGCCAGGCAAAATCTGCATGGCCTGCGATGGAAATCGATCTCGTCACACCGGCCTTCCATTGGCCGATTATCGCACCCAGGGAATTTGCACGCAAAGTATGGCCGGCAGCTGGTTGGAGATTTTCTGGTGTGCGTAATTTGAGTAGAAAATGTACATGATTCGGCATGATCACGAAGGTGTCGATTAAAACGTGCGGTCGCCTGTCCCGTAACAAGACGATCTCTTGCAATGCGATTTGCCCTATCGGCGACAATGCCATTTCAGCACCCTTATTTGCCGCATCAACCACTTCACCGAAATAATGATTACGTTTATGTGTACAAATGGTGACAAAATACCATCCCGGTTTGGCGTAATCCCACCCAGCAAGTCGAGCCGATGGAATTCGATATCGATCACGAAATTTTTCATTTGGCATATCGTATCGCTCCGCGAATATCACCGTAGAGACGGCCGTAAGGCCGTCTCGCGCGCCCGCACCCGCGCCATCACCCGCAACGGGGTGCGGGCGTAATGTGCGAGACGGCCTTACGGCCGTCTCTACGGTGTGGGATCGCAATGCGCATGCAATGTTGCCATCGCGTTTACGTTCGGCCGACCGTCCCTACCGCCTCGCGCTTCCGCCATCTGCGATATCCTCTAAACGCACGGATAATAACGAACTAATCCCCTCATCCCCCATCGTCACGCCGTAAAGGGTATCGGCCTTTTCCATGGTGGCCCGGTTGTGCGTGATGACGATGAACTGAGTATGAATCCGGAGCTCATTCAAGATGTTGGCAAAACGAACCGTATTGGCCTCGTCCAAAGCCGCATCGACCTCGTCGAGTACCACGAATGGCGATGGGTTGGTCTCCATGATGGCTGACAACAGGGCGATCGAGGTCAGCGCACGCTCTCCCCCGGACAACAAATTCAACGCCTTGAGCTTTTTGCCTGGAGGCGTAGCCTGAATATCGATACCAGCGACCGCATCTTTGCGATTGGCGACGCGTTTCGTGATGGCTTCAAGCGATTCCTCGTCCTCGTCATTGTGTTCCTCCGCCACTTGTTCCATGGCACGGTCGAGCACGACCTTGTTCTCCTCGACCACATCGTCCTGAGTCATTTTGACGAGTGAACAAGAGCCGCCACCAAACAAGACTTTGAAATATTTTTGGAAATGCTCGTTGATCGACTTGAAAGCTCGCTCAGACTGCGAACGGATCTCTTCGTCAAGCTCATCAACGATCTTTTCGGTCGAGTTAATCGCTGAACGGAGATCGTAAACCTGAGTCGACAAGAACGTAAAGCGCTCGTTGACCTCGTCATGCTCCTTCACAACCTCCGGATCGATACCCCCGATCATCTCAAGCTGATGACGAACCCGAACCATCTTGTCATGGAGCTCCTGAATGTTCTCGGCCCGGGTCTCGGGAGCCTTCTGGATCATCTCCCCCGTTCGTCGATCTCCAATTGCGTCACGCGATTCGACCATGATCGACTCAATCCGGGTTTCAACGCGAGCCAGCTCGACACTATGCGCGTTACGCTCGTTCTCAAGCTGCATGACCTCGGCTTGAAGCTGGCGAAGCAATCGCTGGAAGGCAAAAACTTCGCTCTTCGAAGCCGACGCTTCTCGAGCCTTGGCGTCCATCGCTCGCTCCGCCTCTTTGACCTTAGCTTCAGCAGCTTTAATCGAGCCATTCGCGGTGTCGAGATCTGCTTTATGCTTAGGATCGACCTTAAAATCTTCTGGGTTAGGCTTGATAAGACGATCTCGCAGCTTGCTCGAGCGACCAAGCGCGCTTTCGATCTCCCTTGCAATGGCGTCGAGATCCTCTGGCCGTACAGACGGCTGTGAGGCCGTCTCTTGCCCCTGGCCTAACCATCGCTTCACGATGCCAAACAAACGCTCATGCACGGAAGCGAGCTCCTTCACTTCCCCAATAATGTCGGTCAGTGGCAAAGGCGCCCACGATGACTGAGCCCGAACCTTGGCAAGCTCAATCTCACGCTCAATAGCAAAATGCGCTTTGCGGGCAGCGGCCAGTTCTTCCTGCGCCGTCTTGTAAGCCGACTGGTATTCCTGAACCCCGCTCGTGTCGGTCACCTTGCCAGCCTCGGCCTTTTCCATCTCGGCGAGCTTGGCGTCTCCGGCAGCGAGTTCTCCCTTCTTAGCATCGACTTTTTGGGTGGCAGTTTTAACGCGAGCATCGATCGCTAGCTTCTCGTCCTGGAGGTTCCAATATTGAGTACCAAAATAGTTCGCTGACAATTCTTTGAGTTCGGCTTCAACTTTTTAACGCTCATTCAAACGTTTCACCTGGCGCTTCAGCAAGATCAAACGT